>Ga0210009_1003289_pt1 | contig 10591 bp, 7 predicted proteins | sample CryGeyCG2114_065_FD_185457 | JGI IMG/M metagenome (GOLD analysis project Ga0210009, IMG submission 185457) | Groundwater microbial communities from aquifer - Crystal Geyser CG12_big_fil_rev_8/21/14_0.65 (SPAdes) (version 2) | ecosystem: Environmental > Aquatic > Deep subsurface > Groundwater ... | reverse complement strand
AGTGAGCGAGTCCCCATGAGCATAGATCTTCTATGTGATTGGGGTGAGCGAATGCAGGTAACACCGCTGCGGCTGCAAGTAGGCAGGGTATATAACCAACAAGAGGAATCTTTCCATGTACCAAGACACCTACATTGAATACTGGGGCGAAATCTTTGTCTCTGCCCGCATCATTGAATTTGGCATCTCGTTCGAGCGCTTTCTTAAAGATCCATGGAAGCACTTGATGTCCTGTGGCCAAGAGTCTGCCCCAGACGCGATTGCTGAAGGGATGCTGCCATTGTTACCAGCCCAGGCAGAAGTTGCTAGGCGCATTCGGGAGAGTAAATTTCACATTATGAATCAGAATCAAAGCAAAACTACAAAAGTTATATCCGTATATGACTTTAAGGGGAAACAGATTTTGGAGGCTAAGGGATAGGTCAGTAACAAATTGTAGATTTGACTTTTGTTTTATAGTGGACCTATGTAACATATGTAATGTTACTTAGGTTATATGGGGGGTAAAGATGGCAAAAGGTGAATCTGGAAGAATAGTGCTCGAAGTAGAGCCTGAGCTAAAGAAAGCTCTTTATTCTATTCTCGCAATGGAGCAGCAAACGCTGAAAGACTGGTTTGTTGTCAAAGCACAAGAACACATAGCAGAAAAAAAATCTAAGCTAATTCAGAGCTTTTCGAAGGTAGATGATGAAATTTAAAGCAGATCAAACCTCACAAAAACTTAGAGGTGGCTATTACACTCCACAAAATTTAGCTGATTATGTAACAAAGTGGGTACTCAGTAAGAATCCTAAAACCATACTAGAACCGAGTTGTGGTGATGGAGTGTTTATTCAGTCTGTAGCCAATAATGATTATGATTCTAAAGTCGAGCTATCTTGTTTTGAATTGTTCGATACAGAGGCTAATAAGGCTCTTGAACGTTGCAAATTGAACAATCTTGATAATGCGGCCGTTACAGAGGGTGACTTTCTCGTTTGGGCAAATGAACAATTAAAAAAGCAACAACCGATTTTTGATGGTGTGTTAGGTAATCCTCCATTTATACGTTATCAGTTCCTAGAGAAAAATTTTCAAGAGCAAGCCCAATTGGTCTTTGAACAACTAGGCCTGAAATTTACAAAACACACTAATGCTTGGGTTCCATTCCTACTATCCTCATTAGCCCTTCTTAAAGAAGGTGGAAGAATGGGTATGGTCATACCTTCTGAGATTAGTCACGTAATGCACGCTCAGTCATTGAGAAGCTATTTAGGGCAAATTTGCTCTAAGATTGTGATCATCGACCCTAAAGAGATTTGGTTTGAGGACACATTACAAGGAGCCGTAATTCTCTTAGCAGAGAAAAAGCAAGATCTTAGTGTAGCATCGCAAGGTGTCGGTATTGTTAGTGTAAGTGGGTTTGAATTCCTTAAAGATGATCCAGATGTTCTCTTTAAAAATACGATTGGAATCAACGGTGAAACAGTTAAAGGTAAATGGACTAAAGCCACTCTTAATGTTGACGAACTTAAGCTGATAAAAAAGGTAATTGGTCACCCAGATGTTCGTAAGTTCAAAGATATAGCCAAAGTCGATGTAGGTATTGTGACAGGAGCTAACAAGTATTTTCTTGTTGATAATGAAACTGTTAAATCATATGGGCTAGATAGTTTCGCTCACCCTATGTTTGGCAGAAGCCAACATTGCCCAGGAATTATTTATGACAAAAAGCAGCACAATGAAAATCAGAAACAAGGTTTACCGACCAATTTCTTATACATAGATGAAGAGTATGAAAACCTTTCTGAAAGAGCCAAAAGCTACATTGCACTAGGTGAAGTCGAAGAGTACCACAAGCGCTATAAGTGCCGTATACGTAAGCCTTGGTTTAAAGTTCCCTCTGTCTATAGTACAGAGATCGGAATGTTAAAGCGTTGCCACGATGCACCACGCTTAATTCATAACAAGCTTGGTGCATACACTACTGATACAGCATATCGAGTTACTTCAACGGTTACGAGTGCTGAGAACTTAGTGTGTAGTTTTTTAAACCCTTTAACAGTCATTACAGCTGAGCTTGAAGGACGATTTTATGGTGGTGGTGTTCTCGAACTTGTTCCATCTGAGATAGAAAAACTCTATATACCTATCGTTGAAGGGTTGGAACATAAGGTCGATGAACTCAACCAGTTGATAAAAGATGGTCAAATAGAGAGTGTAATTCGACAGCAAGGCTCACTAATCTTAGGTAAGCTTGGTTTCACTCAAGAAGAGAATGAAATACTTGTAGATATATGGAAAAAGCTCAGAGACAGAAGGTTGCGCAAATAGAAATATACAGATCAGGAAATCAATCAAATCAATGCAGCTAACAAGCTGCATCAATATCTAGGACGGTTACAGGCTTTTGTAAAGGTCTACCACTGAGGGGATTTCTGAATCTAAATCCCCCAAGTTAAAGAGACACTTAATCATATCGTCCATTTTAGCTTTGTCTTGTTCAAACTGTCTTTCGAGTATGATTTTTTCTCTACCATCTGCCTTTTGAAGTTGACCATACAGTCTATTCAAAGACTGTTGTTGAAGGCTGATCTTATCATGCTTTGCTTTCTCTTCAGGAGCATCAAAATCAATAGTCGGTATAGGCATTCTCGTTTGAACCTTTGTTCCACGAGCAACGAATCCTCCTCTAAAAATCTCACCATAGATTGAAGCAAACCATTCAAGATACTTCGATGTAAGAACTGCCTGGATATAGTAGATGGAGTATTTGACTTCATTAGGGACGTTAATAATGCTATAACCCGCAGTGCCGCCAGAAGAAACAAAAGTTCTATGATTATCAATGCTGTATTTATATCCATTGGACAAAACTCCAACAATTAGCTTTTGGTCAATATCGCAGTTTTCTAACGCTTGGCTACGTCCGTATCTATACCATTCATTAGGCCCTGTTGGATCTGGCTTAATCGAGCGTTTCTTATCATTCAGATGGACTTTTATAACATGTAGAAATTCAAAGAGTTTGGGGTAGTGTCGTTTCAGGTCATCGTATTTAATAAACTGAATTCTATCATCAATTTTTTTATATGGATAAATCACAAATGCATTAGGTTCAACATCTTTATATGTATAGAAGCTATCATCACCTGCGCGATTAGTTTCAAAATAAGGGCGAGTCAATTCTTTTTCAATGTGATAGATAGTACCGTTATATTCAAAATAAACGAATCCATTTTCAGATTTTATTTCCTTGTGAATATAATACTTATTAGCGCTTGTCTGAATACCGTTTGCTATATTGCTTTTTCCTAAAACATCACCAAGTGACTCCGATTTTGCGAATATTAAGCTTAATATGTCATTTGTTTTCTTTTCGAGAACCCAGGTGTCAGAATCAAGAGAGCTTGTTTCGTATGTGCTTAATAGTAAGGATTTATTTTCACGAGTTAACCATTTGTTAAAGTCTTTTACTTCATAAAAAGAGAAATTTTCGTGATTCCCCTTATTTAAAAATAATAAGCAAGTGTAAGTTGTTTTGTTCTTGAAAACCTGATGAGAGCCGAAAGAAATAAATTTAGATAAATATTTATTTTCTGATAACATTTTACGCAGGTTTTTACCTGCGCCAACTTTTATGAACTTTGAAGGAAGAATATAACCAAAAAAACCGCCTTTTTTAAGAACTTGCATTGAGCGTTCAATGAACAAAAAGTATTTGTCGAATTGTTTAAATGCGGACTTATATTTTTTTTTATAAATATCAAACTCCTTTGGTGTTAACTGATTCATGTGCTCAGTTGCCATATAAGGAGGATTTCCAACAATGACATCAAACTGATGGTCATGTAAATCAAACGGATTGATTGAAAAAATATCTTCCTGTTTAATTTTGTCCGCACTATCTATCAAGCTATTACCGAATAAAATGTTTTTATCAAGCGCTGGTAAAATAGGTGTGCTTTTACCAATGGTTTCTTTAGTTTCACCTTCAAGAAGTTTTAGCAGCAAGCCAAAGGAGCAGGCTTTAGTTGCGTTATAGTCTTTGTCTATTCCGTAGATACATCTACACAGAACTTCTTTTTTAACTTCGAATTTTAGTTTGTATGTATGTTCTGAAAGTTGTTGAAGTTTCGATTTGTCATTTAGTAAATAATAGTCAACAAGAATATCTTGCAGAGATTGAAACACTTCGACAATGAAAGCACCAGAACCACAAGCAATATCGGCAAATTTAGAATTTAATATATCAACATCTGATTTTCCCTTGCAGTATTCTACTACTGTGTTTCTAATTATTTCTTTTACAATGTGAGTTGGAGTTGTAACAACGTCTCTATCTATATGCTCCTCTTTTGGTTGGATCTTAACGTTTCGTAATTCATCAATGCGAACTTTTTCACTTAGGAATATTTCATATATATTTCCCAAAATATCAGAAGAGAATACAGAGAAAGAGTATGTGCTTTGTGGGAAGTATAGTTGTTCTATAATACTCCAAATGCAAGAGAGAGAATTGTTAATCAATTCATCAATGTATTCTAATTCGAATAGACCTGAATTATATTTCTTATCAGATGACTTTAGTTTCTTGACCAAAGATTGAAAGTCTCTATCTTGTGCAAAGTGATAAAGAGTTTCGTATTCTTCCAAGTCCCTATCTTCACAGACTCGAAGAAACACAATACTGTTAATGTAGTTTTGAACGAGATCGTTTAATTTTTCTTCTGAAAGTTCTTTTTTTATCTGTAAAAATTCATTTGCAAGTAGTAAACGCCAATCATTGATTTGTTTTAGGAATAGATCATCTACACTAAATTTCAATATTTTGTTTTCAATTTCCGACCATTCATTATCAAATTGACCAGAGTACACACTGTCACGACCAATTAGGTTGCTAATTTCATCAAACTTATCAACCAGTTCTGTGAAGTGATAGAGTTTGATTCTTGAGTTTGTAGCTGTGTCAGTTTCTTTGACCTGATTAGAACAGTCGTAAATCGCTGTATATTCGAAATTCGACAATACAGAAATTTTTAACTTGGCTGTGAAACCGTATCGTCTAATTTGCAAAGCAGGATCTATAGCGGTTGATACATCGACACTAGGCTTTTTAGCTTCAAGGAAGAATTTACGTTCGGAGAATAACCGGAATGTATAATCAGGCTTTTTGATGTTCACGCCAGCGCTAGTTTTTAACCCTTCTTCTACTAGGACTTCACGCTCATTTGTGGGTTTACCTGCTGCGTTAGTTATGTCCCAACCAAGTATTGAGAAAAATTGATCCAAAAAGTCTGTTCTTAGTTGGGTTTCATTGTAACCACTTGACTTGTAATGATTAATGTCATTATTGTATTTTTCGATTAAATTGCTCAGTATCTCTTTTTGGTTCATCAATCAATCCATTCTAAATAATTTTCTATATAATGTGTCTTAATTTGCGGCTCTTATTGTCTGTTAAGTAAGTACAATAAAATGTATATAGATTATGTGCTTGCATGTAGTGGTTAGGAGTCTAGCATTTTGTCATGCACAGTAAAGCGCACTTTTCCAACACTTATCTAACCGCTCAGTTCTTTGTTGAACCTTCACACTATCGTGTCGGAGGTTCATCATGTTCAAAAAACTATTTTTTCAAGCCAAAGCAATACCAGAGCTGTCATCTCAACTGGATGCAGACATTCCACGCTATCCGCCATTTCTGAAGGGGTTGCCTGCTGCGTCACCCGAGGAATTGCAGTCCACACAAGACGAGCTAATTGCCAAACTTCGCCAGGTACTTGGCTTTAACCAGCGTGATTTTCAAAAGCTGATTCAGCCCTGCATTGATCATCTGGCTGCTTATGTTCATTTGTTGCCAGCTTCTGAGCATCATCATCACAGTGGTGCTGGTGGTTTATTACGTCACTCGTTGGAAGTTGCTTTCTGGGCGGCACAAGCTGCTGAGGGGATCATCTTTGTTGCCAGTGGCACCCCAGTTGAGAAAAAAGAGCTAGAGCCAAGGTGGCGTGTCGCGGCGGCTCTTGGCGGTTTGTTCCATGATATTGGTAAGCCCGTTTCAGACCTGTCCATCACAGACGAAGATGGACGCTATCAGTGGAACCCTTTTTTAGAAACCTTATCCCATTGGACTACTACTAACAGCATTGAACGTTATTTCATTCGCTGGCGCGACGGACGGTGCAAGCGGCACGAGCAATTTTCAATTTTGGTATTAAACCGGGTGATGACACCTGAGTTGCTCGCCTGGTTAACCCAGCCGAGCCCTGAAATTTTGCAAGCCATGCTAGAGGCAATTGGCAATACCGATCCCGAGCATGTCCTGTCTAAATTGGTTATTGAAGCTGACCAAACCAGTGTCCAGCGAGACCTGAAAGCTCAACGAATTTCCGTTGACGACAATGCCCTTGGTGTCCCAGTCGAACGCTATCTACTTGATGCCATGAGGCGATTACTTGCCAGTTCGCAATGGCTGGTCAATCAGCGAGACGCCAGAGTTTGGGTACGAAAATTGAATCAATCAACCAATCTTTACCTGGTCTGGAAAAGTGCAGCTAAGGACATCATTGAGCTGTTGGCCAAAGACAAGATACCTGGCATTCCAAGAGATCCCGATACCCTTGCGGACATCCTCATTGAGCGAGGATTGGCCACTAAATCCGCCTCGAATGAGCGATATGAAAGCCTTGCCCCTGAAGTGCTGATCAAAGACGGCAAGCCAATCTGGCTACCCATGCTGCATATATCTGAGGCCGATTTATTATTCAGCTCGAATGTACCAAGTGGTGTGACACTGTTTAGCAAATCTGAGTGGGAAGCAACACAGCAAACACAAGCAGAGCCTCAGAGTCGTTCCAGTGAGCATCCAGACTTGCCTGAAGCGTCATCATCGATCGAACATAGCAATTCGGCTGAGTCGCCATCGACAAAACCGTCCAACCAAGATGATGAACTTCGTCATGCCAGTGATGTTAATAACCCCCAGGCAACTGAAAATGCTCCAGGGGATGAATGCGAAAAGCCTAACAATTCATATGATGGCGCTAGCTCAAATAACGTAAACCAGCACGATGCAGAGGCATTGAATCTCCCTGAATCTTTGGCGTGGCTCCCAGAGGCCAGCAGTGCGTTGGTTATGGTTGGTGAGCAAGTCCTGATCCGCTATCCCGATGCCGTAAGGCCTTGGTGTGCTCCCCGAAAACTGCTTGCTGAACTCAGTCGATTAGATTGGCTTGAATTAGATCCCGCAAACCCGACACGAAAGGCCAGAACTGTAACTACGAAAGGTGGCGTTCAGGAGCAAGGGTTACTGCTGAAAGTATCGATTTCTAAAGGGCTTACTTCACTGATTGACCTTCCCAAACAAGACGCAGAATCAGCGGCAGCAATTCAGAACGAAGAGGCTTCACAGCGTCCGAGTCGAACTGAGACAACCAATGCCCAAGCAAAAGAGCCCGCCAAAAGAGCGGAGCGTAAGCAAAAGCCGATTGCGCCCAATGCGAACTCAAGTACAGACCCCAAACACGCGCAGCGGCAACAGATGGTTAATTTTGTGAAAGATTTGCCCATCTTACTGACCGATGGCGATTACCCAGACGTGGATCATAGTGCCGATGGCATTCGCGTCACGATACAAACCTTACGCCAAGTCGCCAATGAGCATGGCATTCCAGCCGGACAGCTGCTTCGGGGGATCTCGGCCAGTGACCAATGCCAGTTTGATGAGGGGGAAACGGTTTTGTTTACCGCTCACGTTAAACGTTAATCCATTTGAAATTAAGTGGATTGCAAACGGTTATTTTGCGGAGCATGAATGAAAGAAAACGCATACGAGATGCCTTGGCGCACGAACTATGAAGCCATGGCAGCAGCAGGTTGGCTGGTTGGTGCAACTGGGGCAATTGCCGCAGAAATGCTGACTGAGCTACCACCTGAGCCATTTTGGTGGATGACAGGGATTTCCTCGGGCATGGCGTTGTACCGCCTGCCTGAGGCTTACCGTCTGTATAAGTTGCAGAAGGGGCTAAAAGGCAAACCATTGGCTTTTATGGCGCTGTCGCATTTGCAAAAAGTGATGGCAAAACATCCTGATGAATTGTGGTTAGGGTATGGCTTTGAGTGGGACCAACGTCATGCCCAACGCGCTTATGAAATCCTAAAGCGGGATAAGCAAACCTTGCTTAACCAAGGTCACGGCAAACAAATGGGTTCGACCTGGATTCATGGTGTTGAGCCTAAAGAAGAAGATGTGTACCAGCCAGTTGGTCACACTGAGGGGCACACCTTAATTGTCGGCACGACCGGTGCCGGAAAAACCCGATGCTTTGATGCGATGATCACTCAGGCCATTTTGCGCAATGAAGCCGTGATTATTATTGATCCTAAGGGAGACAAAGAACTTAAGGATAATGCGCAGCGAGCCTGTATTGCCGCCGGTAGTCCTGAGCGCTTTGTGTATTTTCATCCGGGTTTTCCTGAGCATTCAGTACGTCTTAATCCCCTGAGGAACTTTAATCGGGGCACTGAAATTGCCAGCCGAATTGCGGCATTAATCCCATCTGAAACCGGTGCTGATCCATTTAAAGCCTTTGGCCAAATGGCACTGAATAACATAGTGCAAGGTCTGTTGATTACGTCACAACGTCCTGATCTGAAAACACTGAGACGATTCTTGGAAGGTGGCCCAGAAGGCTTGGTAGTAAAAGCCGTCACAGCCTGGGGGGAGCAGGTGTATCCGAACTTTAGTGTGGAGGTTAAACGCTTTACTGAAAAGGCCAATACCTTGGCAAAACAAGCCATGGCGATGCTGCTTTTTTACTACGAACGCATTCAGCCCATAGCCGCCAATACCGATTTGGAAGGCCTTTTGAGCATGTTTGAGCATGACAGAACCCACTATTCCAAAATGGTGGCCTCATTGATGCCGGTGCTCAATATGCTCACTTCAAGTGAGCTAGGCCCATTGCTATCACCGATTGCAAACGATGTGGATGACAGCCGGTTAATTACGGATTCTGGCCGTATTATCAACAATGCCCAAGTGGCCTATATCGGGTTGGATTCCTTAACCGACGCCATGGTTGGCAGCGCCATTGGCTCGTTGCTTTTATCCGATCTCACCGCCGTGGCCGGTGACCGCTATAACTATGGTGTTGAAAATCGTCCCGTAAATATCTTCATCGATGAGGCGGCTGAGGTCGTCAACGATCCCTTCATTCAACTGCTCAACAAAGGCCGTGGCGCAAAAATGCGTTGTGTGATTGCTACTCAGACCTTTGCTGACTTTGCAGCTCGAACAGGCAGTGAAGCTAAGGCTCGCCAGGTGTTAGGTAACATCAACAACTTGATAGCCCTTCGGGTGATGGACGCCGAAACGCAGCAGTATATTACTGACAATCTGCCTAAGACTCGGTTGCAGTACATCATGCAAACTCAAGGTATGTCGTCCAACTCGGACAGCCCCGCGTTGTTTACCGGCAATCATGGCGAACGCTTGATGGAGGAAGAAGGCGATATGTTTCCACCGCAGTTATTAGGCCAGCTTCCCAACCTGGAGTACATCGCCAAGCTTTCAGGTGGCCGTGTGATCAAAGGCCGTATTCCTATTTTAACCAGCTCTACACAGGCAGCATAAGGAGTCTGTATGCATCATTCTGTCTGTCTGAAAATGACAACACTTACCAGTAAAGAAATGCTCGCTCAGTGGCAGCAACATAACCCTCAGTTCAAGGAAGCTTTAAGACTGCTTGAAACCGACTGGCCTCATGCTTTGGCTTCAGTGCACTGTTTGGCGGACTATTTAACGGATGCGTTCACCTTAGATGGCCATTCCATCTTTGATTTGTGTCTGTGTAATGGCTTGGGCAGTTATGAAGAAGTCAGTTGTGATGATGACAGTGTACGACTTTGGCATTTCATTGAGGCACTGACCTGGACTGCCGCCAGTGCTTTAACAGGGATTCGGCTGCGTGATCCTGACCATTTCGAGTGGGCCGCTGTGGATGGTGTGTATTTCCACACCTGGATGCGTAATCGTCCAAATCGAATGGCGTATCTGGCTGAAGGACGCATCGAAGTGCGTTATGAAAGTGGTCATACGACGACAAAGCGGCTTCAACAAGTGATTAAAGCCCGGATTATGACGCCAACGGTTGCAGCTATGCTGGCCCGAGTCGAAGAGGATGTTTGGCATGAGCAAGCATAAGTCGGTTTGGCTGCTGTGTCTGGCGCTGATGCTGGAGATTATTGCCATTGGCGTGTTAGTGCCCGGTGATTGGACAGGCCGGGTCATTAGGAAAGAGAAGCAGATGATCCAAAACCAATTGGGCGCACAAACAAGCTATTGGATTGGTCAAACTAGCCATCGCTGGTATCAGTCATGGATTGTGGATACGCAGATGGAGCAATCTGTGCGAGATTTTCTGATCCCCACTGAAGAGCAGCGACTTCGTTCTAAAGGGATGGAGAACATGGGCGGCTTTTGGTTTGTCTGGGTGGAAGACCGCATTCAGGCATTATTTGATGTGTTGTACCAGGTGTTCACTCGATTTGCGTTGCTGATGGTCTGGTTGCCCTTTGCGCTTATTCTCATGTTACCGGCGCTTTGGGA
>Ga0210009_1003276_pt1 | contig 10620 bp, 9 predicted proteins | sample CryGeyCG2114_065_FD_185457 | JGI IMG/M metagenome (GOLD analysis project Ga0210009, IMG submission 185457) | Groundwater microbial communities from aquifer - Crystal Geyser CG12_big_fil_rev_8/21/14_0.65 (SPAdes) (version 2) | ecosystem: Environmental > Aquatic > Deep subsurface > Groundwater ... | reverse complement strand
ATTACTTTGCCATTGCGGGTAAAAAAAATGCTGATGTTCCGCTAGAGTTTCTAAAGTCAAAAAATTTTATGGTTTGAGAATTTAAGCGTCTAGCCGCATATTGCATGAAAAAAAGATGGCGAATTCTGCCTTTAAAATAAGGTTGACTTGGCAATTAAGGAAAGGAATCCGCCGTGACAGATTGCACCTCCATCCAGATCGAATTCCCAGGATTTGACCGCCGCAAGGTTCACACTTCCTTTTCGGGCGGTTATGTGACCCCGACGGCGACAACCTGCTGTTGCGGCATGCGGACCGTCGTCTGGATTTGCTTCGGCACGTCGAGCGGGCCTTGCCCGACCCACGCCGTTGGGCCAATGCATACGTCATTCCCACGCAGGCGGGAATGACGTAGTAGGTTGACGAGAATGACGTGGGTTGAAAGGGGGTGTACCCGCTTGCGGAAAAAACCGCCCTTTTTGCCGCGCCCACGCCCCAAACGGGCCGATGAATCTCATAACCCCCGCTCTCGGACGCTCAAAAACAAAACTTCTCTCAACTCATGCAATATCCGGGTTAGTAATTAATGGCTGGCAACTTTTGTGCCGTATTTTTTCCCAGGTTAGCGCGGAACTTTATCCAGGGGGCTTGTAAGGCGAGAACAAGGTTGCAGGCCGTAAAAAGTTATTGCAAATTGGCTCCATGCTAAGCGGCTAGTCGGTAACGGCGCCTTTAGCGGCGGTCCCGACGAGTTTTGCGTATTTAGCCAACACCCCTGATTTATATTTTATTTCAGGCGCGACAAACCCTTTTTTTCTTTCTGCGAGTTCTTCATCGGTTAATTCTACATTTAACTGGTTATGGTCCATATCAATGGAAATGGTATCGTTGTCTTTAAGGAAGGCCAGAGTTCCACCAATTTGTGCCTCCGGCGCGATATGGCCGATAACGATGCCATAAGTTCCGCCGGAAAACCGGCCATCGGTGATTAGCGCGACTTTGTCCCCCAGTCCTTCGCCGACAATGGCGGCGGTGGGTGCCAGCATTTCACGCATGCCCGGTCCACCCCTGGGCCCTTCAAAACGAATGACCACGACATCTCCGGCCTTGATGCGGTTGGCAAGGATGGCATCCAGACATTCTTCTTCGGAGTTGAAGACCCGCGCCGGGCCGGTGAAGCTTCGGGTTTTAACACCGGAAACTTTGGCAACGGCACCTTCCTGACAGAGGTTACCTTTGAGAATAACCAGATGGCCTTCTTTTGCCTTTGGCCGATCCAGTGGAAGAATGACATCCTGATCTGCGCGGGGTTGATCGGGAACATCTTTCAGGTTTTCTGCGATGGTCTTTCCTGTTACCGTCATGCAGTCACCGTGCATGAGTCCGGCATTCAACATCATTTTCATGACTTGCGGAATGCCGCCGGCATGGTGCAGGTCGATGGCGACATATTTTCCCGATGGTTTCAAATCGCAAAACAGCGGAATTTTCTTCCTGATGATTTCGAAATCATCCATGGTTAATGGTACTCCGACGGAGTGGGCGATGGCCAGAAGATGCAGGACAGCGTTGGTGGAGCCGCCAACGGCCATGACAACCGCGATGGCATTCTCGAAAGCTTCCCGTGTCATGATGTCCCGTGGAAGAATATTTTTTTCGATCATATTTAACAGGGCCTTCGCGCTTTTACCCGTGCTGATTTCCTTGTCCTTGTCTTCATTGGCCATGGTGGAGCTATAGGGCAGGCTCATTCCCATTGCTTCAAAGGCAGAGGACATTGTATTGGCGGTAAACATTCCTCCACAGGAACCAAAACCCGGGCAGGCATTTTTTTCAACTTCAGTGAGTTTGCACTGGTCTATGCTACCGGCACCGAATTGCCCCACTGCTTCAAACACATTGACAACGGTCAGGTCTTTGCCGTCCAGGTGACCGGGCTTGATGGTTCCGCCATATACAAAAATTCCTGGAATATTTAATCGAGCCATGGCGATCATGGCTCCCGGCATATTTTTGTCACATCCGCCGATGCAGATGACTGCATCCATGCTGGCACCCCGGCAAACGGTTTCTATGGAGTCGGCGATTACTTCCCGGCTGACCAGTGAACATTTCATCCCTTCCGTTCCCATGGAGATTCCGTCGCTGACTGTGATGGTTCCGAACATCTGCGGCATGCCGCCGCTTTTTCGGATTTCTGCCGAGGCGATGTCGGCGAGTTTGCCGAGTCCTGCATTGCATGGGGTGATATCGCTTTGCCCGTTGGCAATTCCTACAATGGGTTTGTCAAAATCCTCATCGGTGAACCCGACTGCTCTTAGCATGGCTCGGTTGGGGGCTCGTCGGTCTCCTTGGGTGATGGCTCGGCTTTTTGAATTTAGAGGTGTCATCTTTCTTTCCTGATGGTTTTTTTTAATAGGCTTTATGCCCTCATTTTATTCGACTTGGGGTGCTTATGCCCAGAAACGGCATTGACGGTGGGACGGCGAAAATAGCCGTCTCCATTCTGGGAATGCGCGATGGCATAGTATACAGGATTTGCCGCCACTTTTAAAATGGCTTGCGTACCGGATATCTCAATTTCATGATCAAAAGGGATGACCGGTGTTTTGCGGTCTTTTTCCCATGTTTTTCCTGGGGAATCTGAGGATAGAAACTTAGGCAATCGAAACGATTTCTGGGCATATAGATAGTCTAATTTCAGCAGGTCCAATTCCATGGATGTGGGAGACGGATAAAATGTATCCCGAAAAATGCGGTAATGTTCATCCAGAGAAATGGGGTTCATCAATAATCCACGCCCATCATGGTGTTCCAGCAAACGGTTGAACAGGGTTACAGGGTCCATTTTTTCGAGCAGGTAGTGGATGGAAAAACGGAACCGCCGGGAATTATAATAACGGTCAAAAATGTCTTCAAAGTGTTTCAAATACAGAACCTCTTTGGCCGATAGATTCTGGTGTGAGATCAGTTCGTAGGGAGGGGTCGAAAGGTAACGGTACTGTTCTTTCTCAATCAGGTCGTTGATGGGCGCCCCTGGAAGAAATTTGAGAAACCCCAACTGCAATTCGTGAGGCCTCAGCGACATCACTTGGGAAAAAGAGTGCAGGATATCCGCCAAGGTTTCTCCGGGCAGGCCGAAGATCAGATCGCAGTGAAAATGAATGCGGTCTTGTTCCACCAATTGCCTGATCATTGCAAAAAGTTTTTCGTTGTTCTGCTTCCTTTGAATGGTTTCCTGAACGGACTCCGTGGTTGTTTGAATCCCGATCTCAAATTGAAACATTCCAGGGGGAACTGTTTTCAGAAAATCCAGGATTTCAGGGGTTAAAATATCTCCGACCACCTCAAAATGGAATTCGTTTCCTTTGAATTGCGTTAACCACTGCATCAGCTTTTTCATGCGTCCGGGTTTGAGGTTGAAAGTGCGGTCGACAAACTTGATTTTTTGAATGCCTGCGGCGACGAGTTCCCGTATCTGACTCTGGATGGTTTCTTCATCAAAGTAGCGAACTGTTTTGTCCAGCGCGGAAAGGCAAAACGAGCAAAGGTAAGGGCAACCCCTGGAGGTTTCAAAATAGACGATGCGGTTTTTCAGTTGCGGGAAATCTTCTTGCAGATATGCGGGGCAGAGTTCTGGCAGGTCGGTTCCGTAGGTCCGCCAGCGTTTAAGCGTTTCGTTGGAGGGCGCCACTTCTTTGTAACTTAACTCAAGAAACTCCAGCCATTTCTTTTCGCCCTCGCCGGAGATTACAGGGTAGGGGAGGGAGCCCTCTTTTTCAAACGACACCTCTGGTCCGCCGACAACGATTTTCAGATGGGGCATTTGTTTTTGCAGGCGTTCGACCAACTCCAGGCTCTGGCTCCGATTCCAGATATAAATTCCAATTCCCAAAACGTCAGGCTCAAGTTTTTGGATCTCCGCGGCAATTTTCCAGACCGGTTGATTGATGACAAATTCCCGTATCCATACATTCTGGTAGCCCGCATGGCGGCTGACGTTTCTCAGATATCTTAAACTCAGCGAGGAATGAATAAATTTTGCGTTAAGCGTTATGAGTCCGATGGAAAGTTTCATGCCTTATTTTAAAGGCAGGAAGGTTTTTTAAACAGAGAATTTTATTTCCGGTAACCGGAAAAATATTTTATAATGAAGCGAAAAACTTTCCTTCTCCCTCCCCGCGATTTTCCGGGCTGGTGTCCGGAGAAAAAAACCGGAGTCTCTATGAATGCGCCCGATATCCGATGGAAACAGCGTTTCAAAAACTTTGATCGCGCTTTTGTTCTCTTGCGCGAGGTGTTCGATTCGGGGATTGACAATCTTTCGCAATTGGAGAAGGAAGGCCTCGTTCAGCGATTTGAATTTACTTATGAACTGGCGTGGAAAACTCTCAGGGATTATCTGGAGGAAAACGGTTTGATTGTGAATCCGGTTACGCCCCGCAACGTAATCAAGGAGGCATTTGCCGCGAAGATTCTGGACGACGGGCAGGTGTGGATCGATATGATGTTGCACCGCAATCTGTTGTCCCATACCTATGATAGCAAGGCGTTTGAGAAGGTTATCGAGGCTGTAGGACTGCGTTATCTTGCGGCTTTCGACCGTCTGCATTCATGGCTTATGGAAAAGATGATTGACTCATGAGGGATACCGGGTTAAGCCCATACGGACTGGAATTGTTGTGCTCAGTATTCCGTCGGCATCCGGTCGTCTTGAAGGTTGTCCTCTACGGCTCCCGCGCCAAGGGAACCCATCGACACGAGTCGGATATTGACCTGGCTCTTGTGGGGGTAGACGACGATATGGAGGCTGAAGCTCTGGCTTTTGAACTGGACGAACTACCCTTGCCCTACCATTTTGATGTGAAAGCCTTTGGCGCAATCCGCCATGCTCCATTGCGGGAGCATATTGATCGTTTTGGGGTTGTGTTGTATGAGAGGCAGTTTTGACCGGCGCTGAAAAAGTGCAACTCGCTTCGCGGCGAAACCGGGGATTACCCAATTCATAATTATCCCAAACTTCCCCTGGCTTTTTAAGAAGTGGCTTATTTTTTCTGGCAGGTTTTGCAGAAAAAAGTGGAGCGGCCCGAGTGGATCAGGCGGGATATCGGGGTTTTACATTTTGCGCAAGGTTCGCCCTCTTTTCCGTAAACAGACAATTTTACCGCATAATACCCTGCCGATCCGTTGGGGTCGAAAAAATCGCGTAAAGTTGTTCCGCCTGCGGCAATGCTGTTTTCCAGTGTTGACCGGACGCAGGAAAGGAGCCGGTCCCATTCTGCCAGTGTGATTTTCCCGGCTTTGCGTTCAGGGTTAATGCCTGCCAGATACAAGGATTCACAGGCGTAAATGTTGCCGATCCCCGTGATGCGCCGGGAATCCATGATGAAGGTTTTAATGGGCGACCGGCAATTTTTTGCGTGGTTTTTTAAGGCCCTGGCACTGGCATCCGGGGAGAATGGGTCCGGCCCCAGTTTATCCAGTAAAGGATGTTCCCCGCTTTGCGGAACCCAGAGTATACAGCCAAACCGCCGCGGATCGACAAAGTGCAGGAAGGTTTCGTCCCCAAACTGGAAAATAGCGTGCGTGTGTTTTTCACGGGGAATCATCGAAGCCTGCAGGGAGATACGTCCGCTCATACCCAGATGCAAGAGCAGAGCCCCATTCGGGACTTTCAAGAGCAGATATTTGCCGATGCGTTGGATTTGGGAAACAACCTGGTTTTCCATCTGTTTGCGCAAAGTGGTTCTGGGAATGGGAAACCGGATGTCTTTTCGGTAGAATTTGAGACCCGTGCAGGTTTTGTTGACGATCAGGGGAAGAAGAGCCCGCCTCAGGGTTTCGACTTCAGGGAGTTCGGGCATGGATGTAAACAGGGGAGATATCCCTGCCCGAACCGGGCAGGGCAAAAATATTATTTCTCTCCATTTTCTTTTACCCCTTCATTTTCAGGGGGTGTCTCTTTAGCGGGTTTTTTTGCAGTTACCACTTTCGCAGAGCGAAGAATCCGGCCATTTAAAGTATAGCCTTTGGAGTATTCCTGCATCACCGTGTTTTCGTCGTGCTCTTCAGATTCCAGTTGGGTCATGACCTCATGAAGGTTCGGGTCAAATGGTTTTCCCATGGCTTCAATAGCTTCAACTTTATGGTTGGCGAGAAACGTGTTGAACTGTTTTTGAATCATTTCCACGCCTTCCCTCAGTGATTCCAGGGAAGTGTTAGGCGCATTCATAGCCCTGTCCAGATTATCGCTAATTTGCACCAGTTCCTTCAGGAGCCTCTCGTTGGCAAATCGAACGGCATCTTCCTTGTCTTTGATCAATCGCTTGCGGAAGTTTTCGAGATCGGCTTTTTCCCTCAGGAAGTCATTTTTTTGCTGGGCCAGTTCTTCGTCTTTTTTCTTCAGTTGCTCCTGAAGCTCTTCGATAGGGTCTTTTTCGACTAATGCTTCTTCCTCAATGTCCGGGACTTCCGGGTCCAGAACTTCGGGATTTTCTTCTTGTATTGAATTTTCTTTAGATGTCACCTTTTCAAACTCCCTGATTTTCAGAAATTAACTTGGAAACCATTTCTGCGGTATGGTTCACAATGGAGATAATACGTTTGTAGTCCATCCGTTTGGAACCAAAAACTGCCAGTGTTCCAACATTGTCTTGTCCCATTTGATAATTTTGCGCGATCAAACTGCAGTTTCCCATTTCCTCCTGAAGATTTTCTTCGCCGATTAATATGGTCATTCCATCATGGTGCAGGCAAAGGTCGAGCAGGTTGATCAGTTTTGTTTTCTCTTCGAGTGTGACAAGGAGAGCTTTGATTTTTCCGATATCCTCTGTGAACTCAGGTTGGTCTAGAAAATTCAAGGCTCCCTCTACAATCAGTTCGTTGCCTTCCTTTTCTTCAACAAACAAGGCAGAAGAAAGGGAATGGGCTTTTCTGGCCAGATTATTGTAGTGCTCCTTTTCAAGCTTCAACCGTTTTAACAACTCCTGTCGAATCCATCGGATGGGTTTTCCGCAAAACTCATTATTTAAATAATTAGAAATTGAGGTCAGTTGATCCTGGGTCACCTTCGCGTCAATGGGAAGCACTTTATTTTGCAGAATGCCCTGTTCCGAGAAGAAGACGGCTAACGCGGCTTGGGGACCCACTTTAGTAAATTCAATATGCTTGAAACAGGCATTGGGAAAACTGGGTAACATTACCAATCCTGTTTGGTGGGAAACTTTAGAAAGATTTTCGCAGGCCCGTTCGAGCAGTCCCTGAAGGTTTTGTTTTCCAGCCGGGTATTCCAACTCCTGGGAATCTGACAGCACTTCGGCCTTCATTAAAAAACTTTGCGGGCGCAGGAGGTGGTTTACATAAAACCGGTATCCTTTATCGGTGGGAATACGGCCCGCTGAAGTATGCGGTTGCCTCAGAAAGCCCTTTTCCTCCAAATCAGCCATCACATTCCGGAGGGTGGCGGGGCTAAGGTGTTCGGGGTGGATCTTGGCTACAGTGCGGGAACCCACCGGTTCGGCAGACTCGATATATTTATCAATGACGGCTAAAAGAACGACCTTGCTTCTCTCATCTAATAAAGGTGCGCTCATTGCATTATGCGGTTTTTAAAGGTTTCTGAAATCCAACTTACCATAAACAAACTATCAACCTGTAAAATTTTTGTCAATATCAAGGATACCTTGGCATGTTAAGCGGTCAGATTAGTCTCGGCTTATAAAGTCACGCCTGTTTCAGGTCTTTGGTTTTTTCTACAATCTGGGTTCCAACGCCTTCTGCTGTAAAAATTTCCAGTAACAGGGCGTGCCGAACACGGCCATCAATGATGTGGGTTTTATGGACCCCGGACTTGAGGGCCTCCAGACAACAGTTGACTTTTGGCAACATTCCATCGCGAATGACTTTACTTCGAACCATTTCGGAAACTTGTTTACGGGTCAGGCCGGATTGAAGTTTCCCGTCTTTATTTTTTACCCCTTCGGTATCGGTCATCAAAACCAGTTTTTCGGCCTTCAGGGCTGATGCAATCTTCGCGGCCACAAAGTCGGCATTGATATTGAGAGTTTCCCCGTTTTTCCCTTTGCCGATCGGTGCAATAACGGGGATGAATCCACTCTGATCCAGGGTCTCAAGAATACGCGGGTTCACTTTAGTGATCTCGCCGACCAGCCCCAGGTCAATAATTTCAGGGCGATCTGTTTCCGGCGAATGTTTCACCCCTTTATGCCGTTTTGCCTGAATCAGGTCTCCATCTTTTCCGGTTATGCCTACTGCGCTTCCCCCCTGATGGTTGATCAGGGAAACTATTTCCTTATTCACTTTTCCACCAAGAACCATTTCCACCACGTCAATGGTTTCCTTGCTGGTTATACGCTGGCCTTCAATAAACTGAGACTGGATTCCCAAGGCGCTCAAGGTTTTATCTATTTGCGGGCCGCCACCATGAACAATGACGGGGTTGATGCCGATGTATTTCAACATAATGATATCAAGGGCAAAATTCTCTTTGAGGTCTTCCGAAACCATGGCGTTGCCGCCGTATTTGATGACGATGGTTTTACCATAGAAATTCTTGATGTAAGGCAATGCTTCCAGAAGGATTTCTGCTTTATGTATGAGTTTTTCCATGGGGAATTTAAGGGCCTCGACAAAAATTTCTTTTAGAGAATATAACGGCTCAGGTCTTCATCCTGGATAATATCTTTCAATTTCTCGCGAATATAATGGGCATCAATGGTGATGCTTTTTTCCACCAGATCAGGAGCATCAAAAGAAATTTCCTCCAGAAACTTTTCCATGATGGTTTGTAGCCGCCGGGCGCCAATGTTTTCCGTGCGCTGGTTGACCAATGCGGACATTTCAGCGATTTGTTCGATGGCATCCTCCAGAAAACTTATATCCACCTGTTCTGTTTTCAGCAAGGCAGTGTATTGTTTGACCAGAGCGTTGTCGGGCTCGGTAAGAATGCGCACGAAATCATTTTTGGTCAGTGAATCCAATTCAACACGAATTGGAAAACGACCCTGAAATTCAGGAATCAGGTCGGAAGGCTTGGCGGAGTGGAACGCCCCAGCCGCTATAAAAAGGATGTGGTCGGTTTTCACGATGCCATATTTGGTGTTGACCGAAGAGCCCTCAACGATAGGCAAAAGGTCGCGTTGTACTCCTTCGCGGGAAACATCGGGGCCACCGGTTCCGCCTGACTGACGGCCGATAATCTTGTCGACCTCATCGATAAAGATGATTCCATTTTGTTCGACACGTTTCAGGGTTTCCTGCATCACACTATCCTGGTCGAGCAATTTTTCCGCTTCTTCCTGGCAAAGCACCTTGAATGCCTCTGGAACCTTCAGTTTTTTATTTTTGGTTTTTTGCGGCATGAGGGAGCCGAGCATATCCTTAATGTTATTGCCCATTTCCTCCATTCCAGCGCCGGAGCTCAGGTCGATGATGGAGGGAGTTTTATCCCGCACTTTTATTTCCACTTCGCGATCATCAAGTTTGCCTTCCTTTAACATCTGGGCAAACTTTTCACGGGTTTGCTCGTAGTGAAGTTTTCCGTTTGAGTCCAGGCTAAAGCCTGGTTTTCCCTGCATTCCCGCAGGTGGTGGAAGTAGCAGGTCAAGAAGTTGCTCCAGGGCTTGCTCACGGGCTTGCTCACGGAAGGTGGTTTCCATTTCTTCTTTAACCAGATTTTTTGACAATTCCACCAGATCGCGGACCATGGACTCAACATCGCGGCCAACATAACCCACCTCAGTATATTTGGAGGCCTCCACTTTGATGAAAGGGGATTTGGAAAGCTTTGCCAGTCTTCGGGCGATTTCTGTCTTGCCGACACCCGTTGGACCGATCATGAGAATATTTTTGGGTCCCACTTCATCGCGGAGGGTGTCGGGGAGTTGTAGCCGACGCCAGCGGTTGCGCAGGGCAATGCCCACGGCACGCTTGGCGTTGGTTTGCCCGACGATGAACTTGTCAAGTTCCTCAACAATTTGTTTCGGGGTCAGTGACGCCATGAGCGTATCGTTAGCACCCTGAGATGCGGGTTCGGTCCGTGCTGTGTCATTCATGAACTACAATTCCTCAATCGTTAAATGGGAGTTGGTATAAATACAAATAGACTCGGTTATTTTCATAGCTTCTTCCACTATTTTTCGTGCCGAAAGATCGCTATGCTGGACCAGAGCTTTGGCGGCGGCGGCGGCGAACATTCCACCCGAGCCGATCGCCAAAACGCCATCATCGGGTTCGATCACGTCACCGGTTCCTGAAAGCAGGAGGGAATGATCCTTGTCGACCACAATCAGCATGGCCTCAAGGCGCCGCAACATTTTATCTGTGCGCCAGTCTTTGGCCAGTTCAACCGCTGAACGGGGGAGGTTTCCCTGGAACTTTTCAAGCTTTTCCTCAAACCGGGCAAACAGCGAAAAGGCATCTGCGGTAGACCCGGCAAAACCGCCAACCACGTTGTCGTGGTACATGCGCCGGACCTTGCTGGCGGTGTGTTTCATAACTGTGTTGCCGAGGCTGACTTGACCGTCACCGCCGATGACAACCTGGCCCTTGTGGCGGACAGCTAGTATTGTGGTTGCGTGCATCATATCGAGTATTGTACTGGTATCAGAAGAAAAATGGAGG
>Ga0210009_1003274_pt1 | contig 10625 bp, 6 predicted proteins | sample CryGeyCG2114_065_FD_185457 | JGI IMG/M metagenome (GOLD analysis project Ga0210009, IMG submission 185457) | Groundwater microbial communities from aquifer - Crystal Geyser CG12_big_fil_rev_8/21/14_0.65 (SPAdes) (version 2) | ecosystem: Environmental > Aquatic > Deep subsurface > Groundwater ... | reverse complement strand
TTATCTTTATTAGTAATAACTGCAGTTAAAGTAGGGCTTATTTTTTGCATATTATGAGAATAAGATTTAGCAACTTTATCAAGTTGTGAAGAATAAGAGATGTTATTTATTATGAGTAAAATAAATAACGTAATCTGAATTTTAAAAGATATCTTTTCCATTTTTATAAACTGCTAACTTGAAAATGATATAATAATTAGATTTTTCCCTCATGTAAAGTTTGAATTAAAACTAAAGGGCTTCTATTTAAATATTTTAAAATTTCTTTATAATGGGCGTATAAAAAATAATAAGAAGAATAAAATGTCAAAAGTATTAACATTTATCAGAACAGGACTAGCTGTTTGTGCTTTAATTATCGCAACTAATAATCTTTCTGCAAAATCACTAAAAGCAAATATATCTCAATCATTAGATTATGAGCAGTCAGCTGAGCATGCATTTGATGCAAGTAGTATTATTGAAAAAGGCGTCAATGAGGAAATAGATACTTTTAATGGATATTTAAAAGTTACTAGAAATGACATTCATTTACCGGGTAATAATGGAATGGATATCAATGTAACTAGTACTTATACTGGCTCAAGATTAAATAAACAAGAGTTTAGGCATCATTTTGGTTATGGATGGCAAATGAATTCAATGAAAATAAAATTTTTTACAGATTGGATTCAAAAGAAAAAAAAGAATTATATTCATAATGTGATTGATCCAGATAGAACAAGACCACATAGAAATCATTATGGAAATTTCCCATTATCGGCAATGGTAGAATTTCCTGATGGTAGTACAAAAATATTAAATATTACTAAATTTAATCCACAAGAAGTTCATAATAAAAAAACTAAATATTATTATGCATACTGGCCAGAAGAGGGGATGTCAACAGATGGCTGGAGATTTAGTTATCCCATAAATAATAATGAAGTGTATTTATATAGCCCAGATGGAAAGAAATATACTTTTTCAGTGCTTATAAATAGAAAATCATTTAATTTAATAGCAACTTTAATACATATCGAAGACGTGTATGGTAATTGGATACATTATGATTACGAACATATTCCTCATGAGATTGATTATCTTTCAGAAGATTTTTTAAAAACTATCACTTCAAGTGATGGAAGAAAAGTGGATTTCAATTATAAAGAATTAAAGACAAAAGATAAATACATTTTAAAAGTGTTAGATACTGTGTCGGTAAATAATAAAATATGGCGTTATGAGTATGAACTTACTCACTTCAAACATAGTACAAATAATGAAATTCCAGTTTTAAGCAAAGTAATTAGGGCAGATGGTTCTACCTGGGAATATAAGTATGGCCAATCAACAAAAAATTCAAGATTATTAACCAAAATTAAAACGCCGAATGATTTAGTAACCTTTTATGATTATAAATATCATAAAAAAGATGACAAAGATTTTGAGCAAATAGCTACTAAACATACTTATGATGAAAATAACAATTTAATAAATTCTATAAGTTACAAAATAAATAAAGATAATTTATTTATATGCCAAGAACATCAAGATTTTAATTGTATTAAAAATAGTATACATCATGACAACGTTAGAGTTGATTATACTTATGTCACAACGGAAAGCAAAAATAAAAATAATAAAATAAGAGTATTTAGTCCTATTTGGAGTCATGGATTAATTATAAGTAAAGAAATTCATGATGAGTCTTTGAATGAAAGTACTTTAGTTGAAAAAACGGATTATAAGTGGGCTGGACAACAGATATCAGAAAATAAGTTATATTTTGATAGAAAGAGGAGAGATGAGACTTATAATAGGCCCGTTTTAGTCAGTCAAAAGATATTTAAAGATAAGACATTCTATAGTACAGAATTCAAGAACCCTGATAACTGCGGTAGAGCTCAAGAAATATTAGAAATTGGGCCAAGTGGAGAAAAAAAGACAGAGCTGCAATATAAAGAGTGCTTACAAGTTGATAGTCCAATTACTTTTAATGTATCAGATTTAATTATTTTTCAAAAAGATGAAAATAATATAATAAAATATAAGTATGATTCATATGGAAAGATTATAGAGCAAAATAGCAATAACTTCACAAATAAATATTTATATAATTTAGATGGAAGTTTAGCTTCTTCTATAGACTCATTAGGCAACAGAACATTATATAGTAATTATTTTAGAGGTATCCCACAATTAATTACTTTTCCTGATAATACATTTGAAGAAAAACAAATAGATTACTTTGGTAATTTACTTTCATATACGGACGCTAATTTTAATACAACTAAGTACTCTTATGATTTACTAAATAGAATCGTTAATATATATCCTGCAAAAGGGTTACAAACAAATATTATCTATAACAAAAATTCTATAATTACTCAAAAAGGAAGTTATAAAGAAATAGTTCAGAAAAATGCGCTAGGTAATATTTTGTCAAATATTAAGTTTAATAATTATGAGTTATTAACTAAAGAAGATTATAAGTACGATAGTTTTGGAAGAGAGATCTTTAAATCTGTCCCTTATAAAGGTTTAAGTAGCACTGATGGAGTATACAAAACCTATGATGCTTTAAACAGAGTAAGAATCATAAGAACTCAGTTTGAAAATCAAAATATAGAAACTTATTATAATTATTTACCAAATAGCGCAATTGAAAATATAAATCCTAAGGGCCATAGGGAGTTAATTTATTATCAAGCATATGGTTCACCAAGCTATAAAAACCCTATAAAGATAATTAATACAAATAATATAGAAACTGTCATTAATCGCTCAAAAGATGGCCTAATAGAAAATATAAAAAGAGGTAATATTACAAAATATTATAAATATAATTCTAGTAGGTTACTTTCTGAATACATTGAGCCAGAAACATGTTCTACCTTATATAATTATGATGCAAATGGAAATTTGATTTCAAAAACTAATGCTAATAATCAGACAATTCAAAATAAATATAATAATAAAAATAAGCTAATATCTACATCTTATAATGATAATTCTCCTGCAAAATATTTTACTTATGATAATAATGGCAATTTAATTTCAGCTAAAACTCAAGATAATGAATGGATTTATAAATATGATTCAAATAATAACTTAACTAACGCGAATTTTATTTATAAAGATAAAATTTTTAATTTTGAATATAGATATAATAATTTAAATTATTTAGAAAGCATAATTTATCCAAGTAAAAAAGAAATTAAATTTAATCCTAATATTCTTGGGCAGGTATCTCAAATTGGAGATTTTGTTAAAGATATTCAATATACAACTAAAGGGGATATCATTTCTTATAATTATGCCAATGGAGTTAGATTTAATAAGATAATAAATTCAAGATATCTTCCAGAAAATTTCAGTTATCAATTAAATAATAAAAATATTAATATAAATTATACTTATGATATTTTAAATAATATCACAAAAATAATTCACCCAAATAATACAGTGTTAAATTTAGGATATGATAATCAAGATAGATTAGCATCAGTATCAGGTTTAAATATTAATGGTGATATTCAATATGATAAATTTGATAATATATTAAAAAACTCTATAACAGATTCCTTTTATAGTTATGATGTAAATAACAGGTTAGTTTCCACTGTATCAAATAACACTCAAAACTTTAGTTATGATAATGCAGGGCGCGTTATTAATGATGGCTTGCATAGTTATGCATATAGTCCTGAAGATAAATTAATATCAGTTGATGATGTTAAGTATAGTTATGATGCCCATGGAAATAAAATCTCAAATGGTGAGTCTTTATTTATACATAATAAATTAGGTCAAAAGTTATTAGATATTACAGATAATAAATATAGTGAATATTTTTATCTGGGTAATTTGTTAATTGCTAAGACTGAAAAAGATCTAAAAAATAATCAAGGAAAAACTAATTATTATCATAATGATTTGTTAGGTTCAGTAATAGCAAGTAGTGATGAAAATGGTAATGTTATATCAGAAACATTGCATTTACCATTTGGACTAGAAGCTAATAATATAAACAATAATTCAGATGAAAAAGCAGATAAAGAAATTTCTTATACAGGCAAATATAAAGATAAAAAATCAGGCTTATATGATTTTAGCGCAAGACATTATGATGCTAAAATAGGGCGCTTTACAACTCCTGATCCAATTACCTTTACACCAAAAAATTTAGTAAGTTTTAATCGGTATGCTTATGGGAATAATAATCCTTATAAGTATGTTGATCCTGATGGGGAAAATCCAGTACAAATATTTGGCTATCTTGCTGTTCGTGCAGGATTTATTATTTATGGCGCCTATGAAGGGTATATGGAGCAAGGGTTAAAGTTGGCAGTTACTAAATCTGTTTTAAATGCCTTTGCATTTAGCTCGACTGCCAAAGCAGTATCTATTATTTCCAAAGTACTACCAAAGTACTTCATTAGGACTCCTTATGGCATAGCAAGGCAGTCTTTTTCATTAAAAAATCTTAAGTTAAGGAAAGAAGTTAAGTCTGGAAAATCATTATATAGACAAGGGGAATTTGATATTCAAAATACTCAAGATGCTCAATTTTGGTCAGCGGAGAATCCATTGCAATTAAGAAATTATGCTGATAAATATGGAATGCCAGAAGGAGATGGTATCAACTGGGTTATGAAGGGTACTATTGATAAAGAAACTCCTTTTGTGACTAGAGATGCTCCAGGAATAGGTAGTAATGCAGGAGGAGGGTCAGAAATAGTATTAAACTCTGGTCAAGTAAAGATACAATGGTTTCATATGTTATAATTTAGGAGGTTTTATGGTGGATAGAAATATTCTTTTTTTTAATGAGTTTGTACCTTTTTTACAAAATTTATATAAAGAGTTAGAGTTAAATAATGAATTAGATTACCTTAAAGAAACAAATTATGTTATCAAAATGAGGTTAGGAGTTTCTCAAACTGAATTTTTAGGTGAAAGTAGATTTTATCTGGAAAGAATAATTAATCAAAAGCCAAATATTTCTTCCGATACTATGGGTAAAGTTAAACATTATAAAAAATTAATAGATGATGCTTTTAGGAGATGGTAGATGAAAAAAATTTAATAATAGTTAATATAAAATTATTAAGCATTACAAGTTACAGAGAAAATGCTATTTAAATACATAAAAGATATTATAGATAAATTAATGAGTCCAGTTCTCCCAAAAGGGTTTATAGTAAACCTTTATGGTCATCAAATTAGTATTGAGAATTTGAAAACTTTGGGGAAAATTATTAAGTATCATCCAAACTTACCAGAAGGCTTTAGTATTATTTTAAGCGGTAATAAAATAGGTTTGTCAGGCTTAAGTGTTTTAGCTAATGCTATTGAAGATAATAAAAGTTTACCAACATCTTTTTATATAAGTTTAAATGATAATGAAATCGATGATATAGGGGTTAGGTTGATAGCTGAAGCTATAAAGTATAATAAGAATTTACCTCAAAGATTTAATATCGATTTTAGAAATAATTTAATAGGAGATGCTGGAGCAATTGCTTTAGCTAGTGCAGTTAAACATAATAGAAGTTTACCTAAAGACTTTGCTATATTTCTTGAAAAAAATCATATTGGTGACTCAGGAGCTATAGCATTAATTAATTCTTTTATTCCAAATGGATTTAAAATTTATCTTGATGATAATAATATCAGTGATTCAGGAGCTATTGCTTTAGCTTCAGCAATTAAAAAAGAGACTAATTTACCAGTAGATTTTAAAGTTTCTTTATATGGTAATAGTGTTGGACCTAAAGGAGTAAAAGAACTGGTCGAATCTATTAATTGTATTAAAAATTTACCATTAAGTTTTGTTCTTGATCTTGAGAGAAATCAAATAAAAGATGACGGGGTATTGGCTTTAGCTGAGTTAATAGAAAAGAAAAAAAGTTTACCCCACGGGTTTAGTGTTTACCTTGGTGAAAATGATATAAGTGATATAGGTGGTATAGGATTATTTCAGGCAATAAAAAATAATTTAAACTTACCTGAGTTATTCCGAATTTATTTATCATCAAATGAGTTAAGTGATTTAAGTGTAAAGGAGTTAGCAGAAGCAATTAAAGATAATTATAATTTACCAGATGGATTTCATGTAGATCTTTCATCAAACAATATTGGTGATTCAGGTATGAACTTTTTATCTCAAGCAATTATCAGTAATCCAAATTTACCTTATAACTTTAGTATTAATTTTGGATATAACCAAATAGGTGCAAATGGGGCTAAAGATTTATTTGATGCAATTAAACATAACACAAGGTTGCTTTATGGGTTCAGGATAGATCTTGGGCATAATCAAATTGGAAATACAGGTTTAGTTAAATTAGCTAATGCAATAAAAAGCAATCCAAATCTACCCAAAAGTTTTCATATTAATTTAACAGCAAATAGCATAAATGACATGGGAGCAACAGCTTTAGCAGAGGCAATTAACAATAATTCTCACTTACCAGAAGGGCTTAGCATTAATTTAAGATTAAATGAAATAACGAGTGTTGGTTTTAATGAGCTATCTTTAGCAGTTAAAGAAAATAAGAACTTACCCAAAGGTTTTAAGATAGAGCTTGGGTATAATCATACATTAAGAAAATATTGAATCAATAAAATAAGTTGGATAAAAAATTAGATAATAGGATTAAGTAGTTTATTAAATATATTGATCAAAATTTAAAATAAATATAGAAATAAATTTATGTTAAAAATGCGTGGAAAACAAAAAGTAGCTAGTTCAGAAGGCTGGGTTTTTCAAAGTAAAGATAGATATACAGTTGAATATGTAGATGAAAATAATAATTCTTTTTATATAAAGTATGAGGGATATTTTGACTCTAATGACAAATATATAGAAGACATTTTTTTTGATACCATATCGCCAGTCGATTCAACACTAAAAACAAATTTGTTAAAAAAAGAATTAATTAAATTAAGAATAAGACAAGCGCTAAAATTCATGGGGATAAATTTCAAAGAGTGCACTGGAGATCCTGATGAAATATCAGATTATGACCCTACAAAAAATATAATTTCAAGAGGCGAATTAGTATTAGAAGAAATAGAGTCTTTTTCATCAAAAGATGAATTTGAAAGATTTAAATTATTTTTAGATAAACAAATAGAAAAAGGGTTACTTAAAGAAATGGAAGTTAATTATAACTATTCTTATAGAGGTAGGTCTGGAGGTAGATGGTATCGAGAAGATATAACTAATAAATATTGGAGATTGCTTGAGCCTGAAGAAAAATTTAAAGGAAGTTGGGAGCTTGTTAGAAAAGAATTGATAAAATGAAAAGAATTTATTGTTATTTTAAAAAATTTAAATAAAGAGTTTGATCTGAGTAATGAAGAGAAATATATATCATTAACAACTAGCTCCATTAGATGATTCTTTTGATAATGATTTATAGTATAATTATATTGTAAAAATCACCAAGTAAATAAGTATCTTATAATTAAAAAGCATGGAACTAAATCAGTTAAAATCCCTGATTAATCAAGGCGAATCTCAAACATTAGAATTTAAAACAGCAAAAGCTCAATTTAAAGCAGCTTTTGAGACTATTTGTGGCTTTCTTAACACAGATGGTGGGACTGTTTTAATAGGTGTTAGTGACACACAAAATATTACAGGATTAGAAGTTTCAGATAAAACTAAGCAAGAGTTAAGTAGAGAAGTAGCAAAGATATCTCCTCAACCACAAATTGAAATTGATTATATATCAATTAAAGATAATATTTTTGTTATTTGTATCCATGCTATTACAGATTGTACTAAACGCCCGTATACATATGATGGCCGTGCTTTTATAAGAGTTGAGTCTTCTACTCATAAAATGACTCACGAGCAATTCACATGTTTTTCAATAGACAATAGTGGTTCAGATAAATCTTGGGAAACAGGTACTAGTACAAATGCAACAATTGATGATTTAGAAACAACAAAAATATTAGAAACTATCACTAAAGGAATTGAGAATGGAAGAATACCCACCTCTGCTAAAACTAGTGATCCAATAGCAGCTCTTAAAAGATTAGAGCTAATAAAAAATAATAAGATCACTAATGGTGCAATAGTTTTATTTGGCAAAAATCCTTTTGGTTTATTTCCTCAGTGCTTATTGAGGTTGGCTAGATTTAGAGGCGTGGATAGGCAAGAATTTATAGACAATAAACAAGTAAAAGGAAATATTTTTGACCAGTTAGAAGCAGCTATGGCTTTTGCTAATAATTATTTACCTATTAGAAGTTATTTCCCGAAAAACTCTATTGAAAGAGTTGATGAACCTATAGTTCCCATTTATGCATTACGAGAAGCAATAGCCAATGCCTTATGCCATAGAGATTATAGTTTCTATAGTGGCAGTGTAAGTTTTGCAATTTTTGATGATAGAATTGAAATTTGGAATTATGGTGGTTTACCTCAGAATATGAATATTGAGGAAATAAAGGAGCAACACTGTTCTATGCCAAGAAATAAAAGAATTGCTAATGCCTTATATTACCATAAGATACTAGAATCATGGGGTAGAGGTATAGAGTTAATTGAAAATTTATGCATAAAAAGCACTGGAAAAAAGCCTTATTATAAAAGTGCTAATAATACAACCTTATTAACTATTTATTTTAAAAATCCGATAGGTACCGTAACTAATAATGAGGATGTAGCAACAGAGAAATCTTCTCAAAATGAATTGACTAGTAGGCATAAAGAAATAGTTTACATATTGAAAGAATATGGAGCATTATCTACTAATGAAATAATGGAAAAATTAACAGATTCACCTAAAGAGCGTAGATTACGAGATGAATTAAATTTTTTAGCTAGTCTAGATCTAATTGAGTCAGAAGGTGCCACAACAGCGAAAAAATGGAAGATTAAATAATAGCTTCGGCAATCTTCGGCAATCTTCGGCAATTTTGGGATGCAATATAAATTAAAATAAACAAAAAATCTTGATACAGGTGGGGATTAGCTGTACAAACTTTAAATTTTCCTATATTTTTCAATAGATTAACTTTATGTCTACTTTATATACACTCTAATGGCTTATCATTCTTCAAGTCATAAATATTAAATCTAGCACCTTGATTGTCAAAAGGATTTAAAAGCAGCATATGCTCAAATACAGATAATGCTTCATCATTTTTACCTTCACGAGCTAAACAAAGAGCATAGCCTTCTAAGCAGCGTAGAAAAGGGCGGTTATCAATATGCCCCCATAAAAACACATCCTGCATTTTATCAATACCAATTGCTGAAAAACCAATATAAGCACCTTGCTTATAATATGTTTTTGCCTTTTGAGTATCTGAAGAATTATTTTGCTCAAAATAAAATAAGCCTAAATGGGCATAAGCATCTATACATCTAGGATCTTCTTCTATTAAAGATTTTAATTGCTGCATGCCTGCATCATATCCTTGCGTACTAGCGATATCTATAGCTTTCAAAATAGGGCAATCTATATCATCAGGCTCATCTCCTGGTAAAACTTGTTCCATTTCCCAGCTTTTTCTAGTTCCTTTTTTAATTACATCTGAATAAATATCTAACATATCCTGATCGGCTTCATCAAGACCTAAAATTTCAAAATCAGGCGCAAAATCCCCTACATCATGAATTTTTAATAAAGGAAATTTAGATAATGTTTTATGAATTTTAGCATTCCTTGGAATTGAATATAATGAAGGTAATTTAATATATTTTTTATTTTCTTTTGTAACTTTTTGTATAGGTTTTAATTTAATTTCGATATGCCTAGATACAGGAGCTTTACATTTAATACAAGCTCCATTAATTAAAAGATCTTTTGTATTTTCAGCAGCTATTGGATCGATTAAAGTAGTTATACTTTTACAATGCATACAATAAACAGTATTTAAAATTTTCATTTGTGCATCAGCTGGTATGCTTTCCCAAGCTTCAACAGCATTACAAGGACCTTTTATTTTCATAATATATTTAAATTATTATATTTGACACTATATACAGATATATTAATATTTTCTCAAAATATAAATTTATTTTACAGATTTACTTTATGAATACAATTAAAACTACTATTTTATTATCCTTTCTAACTTTAATTTTAATATTATTTGGATTAGCACTTGGCGGAAGAGCTGGTATGGTTTTTGCTTTTTTTATGGCAACAATTATGAATTTTAGCGCATACTGGTTTTCAGATAAGATAGTGTTGAAAATGTATAATGCAAAACAAGTGAATAGTGATGATAGAACTGGTCTTTACAAAATAGTTGAAAATCTATCTAAAAAAGCTCAAATACCTATGCCAAAAGTTTATATAATTGATAATGACACTCCAAATGCTTTTGCGACTGGTAGAAATCCAGAACATGCAGCAGTAGCAGCAACTTCTGGAATTTTAAGATTACTTAGTGAAAGAGAAATTACAGGAGTTATGGCTCATGAATTAAGCCATGTTATTCATCGAGATACCCTTATTAGTTCAATTGCTGCAACTATTGGTGGAGCTATTGCAATGCTAGCAAATATGGCACAATTTTCAATGATGTTTGGGCATCGAGATAATCAAGAAAATTCAGGGAGTGCAGCAGGCAGCATAGCAATGATGATTATTGGCCCAATTGCAGCATCA
>Ga0210009_1003268_pt1 | contig 10639 bp, 9 predicted proteins | sample CryGeyCG2114_065_FD_185457 | JGI IMG/M metagenome (GOLD analysis project Ga0210009, IMG submission 185457) | Groundwater microbial communities from aquifer - Crystal Geyser CG12_big_fil_rev_8/21/14_0.65 (SPAdes) (version 2) | ecosystem: Environmental > Aquatic > Deep subsurface > Groundwater ... | reverse complement strand
TTAGGTTGTACTTGCTCAATTATTTTATTTAACTCATTTTTTGTAAAATTAGGATTAGTTGGAACAGGAATAGCACCAATATTCCACAATGAAAATACAAGAATAATAAATTCAACTGAATTATTTAATAGAATAATTATTCTGTCATCTGCGTTGATATCATTTTCTAATAAATAATGCGAGGTTTTTAAAATTCTATTTTGTAGTTCTGAATAATTGATTGCAATATCTTTAAAAATAATTGCTGGAGAATCATTTTGGGAAATTTGATCTAAAATTTTCATCTACGTTAATTTAATTACTCCATTTTTTACAGGATATAGATCGGGGAATAGATCTTTTTCAAAATACTTTGCAGTTCCAAGCCCATGAGCAATTTTATTTTTTATTGTGGAAGCAGCAAAGACAGCAAATGATTTTCCTAAAGATGATTCGAAAGTTGTGGTGATTACTACTTTAACTTTATACTTTTCACAGAGTTCTGTAATCTTTAAAGTTTGTAACAGACCACCGATCATCATAGGTTTTAAGATTATAACATCCGCAGCTTTTTTTTGAATAAAAATTACTGCATCTTTATAAGTTCTAATTGATTCGTCAGCTGCAATAGGAATTTTTGAACCACTTTTTAATTTGATAAAATCATTTATTGAATTTAGTGGTTGTTCCACATATTCAATTTTAAAAACCTTTAATTGATTAAATACAATTTTTGCAGTAATAAAATCCCATTTCCCGTTTGCATCTAATCTTAAGTTAAAATCATAACCAAGTTTTTCTCTTATTAAAGAAATTATTTTCATATCATCTTCAAAATTTTCTCTTCCTACTTTTAATTTTATTGTCTTAAAACCTTCTTTCAGATAATTTTTGCAAGTGATTAAAGTTTCTTCAGGAAAAAGAAAGCCAACAACAGCATTTACTGAGACTGATGAAAAAGATTTTACATTTAATAATTCATTTATGGTAAGCTTTGTTTTATAACAAATAAGGTTTAGTAAAGCTTGTTCAATTCCGTGTTTTAATGAAGGGAAATCATCCAACTCAGCTAAAGATTCACTTATATTTGTTATAAAATCATTTGGATTTAAATTCATTTTTAATTTAAAATCTTGAAGTTTATTTTCAGCTTGCTCGAAAGTTTCTGAGCCAAACTCCGGGAAAGGTGAGCATTCTCCAAATCCAAAAAAATCTTTATATTTAATTTTAATTAATATTCCCTTTCGTTTATTTATTTGTTTTTGGGATGTTAAAAAAGGAGCTTTGAATTTTAATTCGAATGGAGAATACGTTAGCTGTAAGGGCTTCATATCAATAAACCAATTGAAAATAACAGACTGAAAAGACCCGCAAATTTTGCAGATAATTCCAAAGTTTTATTTAGTGCTTCACCTTCAAGTTTAAGCAACATTTTTATTAAGTAAATTGCTAAAGGTATTGAAAGTAAAGGAAGTAAAATTAAAATTGAATAGTCTGAATTTATCCATAAAAATATTGGTACTAGATAAGAGATAATTATCAGAAATGTATATTGTAATTGAGTGAACTTTCTTCCAAAAATTACAGTTGTTGTTTTCTTATTTGCTGCCTTGTCTTCGTTTTGATCTCTGTAATTATTTACTAGTAAAATATTAGTGATAAGAGCACCAACCGGTATTGAAACCAAAATAGATAAGAAATTAAATTCAAATGCATTTACATAATAAGTTCCGGCCGTGGCAACAATCCCAAAAAAAACAAAAACAAAAATATCACCAAGTCCGTTATATGCTAAAGGAAAGGGACCAGCTGTATATGCTATTCCTGCAGCTATAGAAAAAATTCCAATAATCAGAACAATTATTCCACCTGCATATACAAGGTATAATCCGGCAATAAAAGCGAAAGAAAAAACCAAAATAATTCCAAACCTCATTTCTTTATCCGTAATTAAACCTGTTGCCAACACTCTTTGCGGACCTTTTCTATTTTTAGTGTCAGATCCTTTTAAATGATCAAAAAGATCATTTACAAAATTTGTACCTATTTGAATTAGAAGCGAGCATAATAGTGCTATTAAAGAATTGAGGACAATAAATTTATTTTGACTGTAGGCAAGAGAAGCACCAACAATAATTGGTACAACAGCAGCAGGTAAAGTTTTAGGTCTGCTTGCTAAAATCCAACTATTAAATTTGCTTTGAGTTTGCACTAGTTAATATTTAAGGAAGTTTTGGAAATTTTTTAAAATCCGGTTTCCTTTTTTCAAGATATGCTTTTTTTCCTTCTTGAGCTTCTTCACTCATATAATAAAGAAGAGTAGCATTTCCGGCAAGTTCTTGAATACCGGCTTGTCCATCCAATTCAGCATTAAATGCAGATTTTAAAAGGCGAATTGACATTGGGCTATGTGTTAAAATTTTCTTTGCCCACTTAACACCTTCATCTTCTAATTTTTTTATAGGAACTACTTTGTTAACCAGCCCCATTTCCTTTGCTTCTTTAGCATTGTACTGATCACATAAGTACCAAATCTCTCGTGCTTTTTTTTGACCCACAATTCTTGCAAGATAACTAGAACCGAATCCTCCGTCAAAGCTTCCAACTTTTGGACCGGTCTGACCAAAAACAGCATTGTCTGCTGCAATAGTTAGATCACAAACAACGTGTAGAACATGACCTCCGCCAATAGCATAACCCGCAACTAAAGCAATAACAGGCTTAGGTATGCTTCTAATTAATTTTTGAAGATCTAAAACATTTAATCTTGGCACTCCGTCTTTCCCAACATATCCTTTGTCACCTCTAATTCGTTGATCACCGCCCGAGCAAAAAGCATATTTACCATCTTTTGCCGAACCTTTTCCTGTTAATAAAACGACTCCAATTTCCTGATCTTCTCTTGAATCAGCAAAAGCATCATACATTTGTATTACAGTTTCGGGTCTGAATGCATTTCTAACTTCGGGTCTATTGATAGTAATTTTAGCAATACCGTCCATTTTTTCGTAAAGAATATCTGAATAATCTTTAGCTTTTTTCCATTTATAAGGCATAAAAATTCCTAATAATCTTTTTTATTATTTATAGTAAAATAAAAATCTAAATTGATTGATACATGAAAAATATTGAAAAGTTATGAGAATAAGTAATTTAACAAGAGCTAAAATATAATTGTATATCAACGCAGCATGTTACCAATTGCTACACCAATAAAAGTAGCAATTGCATAACCCAATGTTCCGCAAAGAACAGCTGGAATTACAAGATCTTTCCATTTCCTTGCAACAGCCATAGCCGCCGCCGTTGTAGGACCTCCCATATTAGCATTTGATGCAATTACAATTTCAGCAAGATCCAATTTGAATATTTTCCCGGCTGTAAGAATAAATAATAAATGAATAAATAAAATAACAGCAGCAAAGAAAAATAAAATCGGTCCAACACGAAGAACGACAGAAATATTTGCACTTGCTCCTATCACAACAAAAAATATCTGCATCAGCATTGCGCCAACCTGGTCCGCTCCTTCTATTGTTCCGATCTGATTTGGTAAAAATGTAGCTAGTGCAACTACTATTGCTGTAATAATTAAAATACCGCTTCCCTGTATATTTATTAAATCTGAAATTCCGAAACCAACTGCGCAGATTGCCAATCCGACAGCAAGGCCTTTCATCATATTAAAAAGATCGGGTTTTTTGTCATCTTCAACTTTTACATCATCCTGTATTGTGTTTGCTTTTTCATCGTGCTTGGTTGGAAATAATTTTTTAAGAATTGCAAATGACGGTAAAGCAAACAATAAAACAAAATAAGCAGCCATAACAAGATTATCTGCGGCAACTCCGGCAGTTAATAAATCACCCGCAGTTAAATTTAAAGCTGCTGCTGTTGCAACGTAGTTCATCGAACCGCCGACATAGGTTGAACAAAAAATACCGGCAAGTTTCCAACCTTCGGGGCCAAGTGAGAAAATTCCAAATGAAATAAATGTACCTACAATTGTACCTATTGCTCCGAAGAAAAAAGCAATTAATGTGGGACCTGCTTCTTTTATAATTTTACGAAGATTTGCTTTGAACAATAAAAGCGGAATGGCAAGCGGAACAAGATATGACCAGACAATATTATAAGCTGGTGCATCAGTCGGAATAATTGAAAGATTTGATAAAATAAAAGCACAAGCAATTGCAATTACAACCGCTGAGATTTTGGAACCAAATTTAGTTTTTTCAGCCCAAAGACTAAATGCTGCTACTATAAAAAGAATTGCCCATAATCCCCAATTGTTGGCCGCATTGATAAGTGGTTCGCTAAACACTATTTACTCCATTAAATTTATTAATAATTTTGTTGTGATAAAATGAAAATAAGGCTTTCTTCAAAAAATGCAAAGAAAAAATCTATTTTAAATCAGATAAAAATTGATTTATTCTGTCTATAAATTCCGAAGGATTTTCTAAATGAGTTGAATGTCCGACATTATTAATAATAGTATGAATTGCATTAGGAAATTCATTCATCATTTCTTGATTTATTTTTGTGAACTTTTTATCCAATTCACCTGTAATTAAGAGAGTAGGTATCTCTATTTTTTTTAAATTCTTAATAAGAGAAGGCATAATTCCTGTTCCAAAACCCAGAAGAGAATTTACTAAACCAATTTTATTGTTCTCTATTTTAGATTCAATAACACTGTTATATTTTTCTTCAGGCAATTTTTTTAATGAACTGAATAAATCTTTATTCATCCAAAAATTTACAAATTCATTAATTGAATGGGTGTTTATATATTCACAAACGGCATTGTCTTGTTTTATTCTTTCATCTCTTTCTAATTTGCTATTAATTCCATAAGTAGAACTCTCAAGTATTAGTCCACTTAAATTTCCCGCATATTTATTTGCAAATGAAAGTGCTAACCTTCCTCCCATTGAATATCCGCAAAGAATAATCTTTTCATCTGTAAAATGAGATATAATTTTCTTTATTTGTTCTAACTGTGAATCATCTCTGTAAAAGTCTAAATCTTTCGGTGAATCACTTTTACCATGACCAATAAGATCAATTAATATCGGATTAAAATTTTTATCAATTACATCTGACCAATCCCCTGAAGAACAGGTAAATCCATGTAGAAAAAATATATATTTTTTGTTCTGTAATAGTTTGGAAGGAGTTTCGACATTCAGTTCAAAATTATCAAATTTAATTTTCAAAGGCTTGCCTGACTTTGGTCAAAAAGAGTTTTCTTAATTTGAATGATTCCTCAGTATTAGTTTTCAATTCAAGGGCCTGAACTTTTCCGGACTTTATTGATAAATTAAATATCTTATTAAAATGTTTCCAATTATTTATTGTAGTATGCTTTACACCAAAACCACTAACAATTTCTTTGAAGTTTAGTTTATGTGGTGTTAGAAAATATTTTTTGAAAATCTGTTTATATTTTTTTACAGGAAGAAAATTAAAAATTCCACCTCCGGAGTTGTTAATTAAAACAATTGTTAATGGAATAGAATTTTTATATTCATTTAACAAACCATTCAGATCATAATAAAAGGCGATATCACCAATTAATAAAACAGTTGGTTTTTTACTTCTAGATGCAATGCCCATAGATGTTGAAACTATTCCATCAACACCGCTTGCACCACGATTATTAAAAACAGATATATTTGTATTTATCTTTTGAGCAAAATTATCAAAGTCTCTAACAGATAAACTGTTAGATAGCATAATGTTAGAATTTTCAGGTATGAGTTTCAAAATTTCATTTATTACTCTGCTTTCTGATGGAAATTTAGCTGTATTAATAATTTTATTTTTAATATCAGATGAAATGCTATCTGCATTAATGAATAATGATAACCATTCCCTATTTTTTATTTTCTTATCAACATTTGTAATGATCTCTTTACAAAAAAGAAAAGGTAACATCTTCAAAATAGCAATAGAATTATTAGAAGGATCAAATAAATCTCCAAATTCATTTATCAAATATTTTTTGCATTTCAGTTTTGCTAAATAATCTTCCAATCCTTTGGAAGTAATAGTTCTACCAAAATGTAGAATAATCTCAGGTTTAATTCTCTTTTTTATTTTCGGGCTTCTTAAAAAAGCATCATAATTACAGATTATATTTTTTTGGTTTTTTGTATTGAACCTTAATTGAGATGTGCCGTCAGCAAGAATTGGGAAATTTATTTTTTCAGATAATTTGGTAATATTTTTTGCAAAATTATTATTATAATTTTCCGGTCCGACTATTATTAATCCTTTATCATATTTATTAATATCATTTTTAATCTTTTTAAAAAGTGTATGATTTGATTTTCCAGCTCTTGGTCTAAAAATGTTTTTTGAATTTCTACTTATTGAAATAGCTAATAAAGTTTTACTAACCTCATTAGTGAATGAGTCAGGTTCAAAAGGTTTATCAAAAGGGAAGTTAAAATGAACAGGTCCCGGATTTATTTTAGTTGAAATATTAAGTATTTCAAAAGATTTCTTTCTTAAAAATTTTAATTTTTTTTCAGATAGAATTGGTATTCCAAAATTATAAAATGCTCTAATATGGTTTTTATAAATATTTTCTTGATTTATTGACTGGTTAGCACCTCTTTCAAAATAGCCGGGAGGTCTGTCTGCAGTACAGACTACTAAAGGAATTCTTTGTTTGTATGCTTCAATAATTGCTGGATAAATTTCTGCAGTAGCAGTTCCTGAAGTTGTAACAATTGCAACAGGTTCATTTTTAACTTTAGCCAACCCCAAAGCAAAAAAAGCAGAACTTCTTTCATCTATAAAAATATGCTTTTTGATCTTTTTATTTGAATCAAAAGCGAATGTTAAAGGTGTGTTTCTGGAACCGGGGGAGATGCAAGCAAATTTAACTCCGTTAGCTGCAAGTTCATTTACAAATGCCGTTGACCAAATTATGTTTTTATTTACTTCTAATTTCTTCATCAAATAGATTGAGGATAGCATTTAATTTTATTTCTGTTTCCTCAAATTCAGTATTTGGATTGGAATTTGCAACTATTCCACTGCCTGCAAATACAATTAAATTTTTCTCATCAGTTAAAGCAGATCTTAAAGCAACAGTAAATTCACCTTCATTATTGAAATTAAACCAGCCAATAACTCCTGAGTACATTCCTCTGTCATAATTTTCAAATTCTTTTATTACAGAAAAAGCTTTATCTCTTGAAACACCGCAAATAGCAGGAGTTGGATAAAGATTAATCAAAATATCTAGTGCTGTAAATCCATTTTTTAATTTACCAGAAATTCTACTATGAAGGTGCTGAATATTTTTAAGTTTTTTAATGCTGTATTTATTATTGATTTCGAGATTCTCTGTAATATCTTTAATTGTTCCGGTTATATGATCAATTACAAAATTATGTTCTGCTAAATCTTTTTTACTGTTTAACAAATTATTAGCAAATAGTTTATCTTCTTTTTCATCTTTACCTCTTGGTGTAGAACCTGCCAAAGCATCTACTTCAACAAATCCGTTACTGAACTTTGCTAATCTCTCAGGAGTTGAACCGAAAAAGAAGGAATTATTATTGTGATAGATAAAAAAATGACAGGTAGGGTAGTTGGATGTAAGATTTTTATAAATAAATTTCCAATTGGGTTTATTGTTTAGCTTTAGTGAAAGATTGCGTGACAATACTACCTTTTGAATTTCATTTTTCCTTATTAGTTCTAAAATATTTTCAACTTTTTCTAACCAATTTTCTTTATCAGCTTTACCGTTTGAATTTGTTATTTTTGAATTTTCGTTATTATCAATATTTGTTTCTGTTGCAAGTATTTTTTCTAGTTCAATTTGAATATCGTCAATTTCATTTTCAAAATCTCTGATTGATCTCAAAAATGTATTGAACACCAGTCCAGTAAAATTATTCTTCTTTATAAAAAGAAATTTTGGAATGAACCAATTTGAATCTTTAAAGTCATTCCATAATTCAGAATTAGATTTAGCTAAAAATTTCATTCCACCCACAATCAATGGAATGTCTCTTGATAATTCTTCACCCCAATTTTCTATTGTATTTTCTTTTAAAGTATTTATTACGGTAGAAAAAGAAGAGTGATTATTCTTAAAATCGTCTTCAAAAGTATAAACAGAATCTAAAGCTATTATCTTAAAATTTTCGTCAGGCTTTTCAAGAATAAGTGAAGGTGAATATTCTCTGATATTATTGAATAAACTGTCAAAGTCTAAGTCAGGAATTGAATAAGCGAAACTGATAAGTGTATTATCATTTGATAAATTATCAGATGGGATTATCTTTTCAGAGTGAAATTTGCTAAACGAACTTTTAAAATCAGAAAAAATTTCTTTCATTAAAATGACTTTGTTTTGAAACTTAAATATAACTTTTACTGAATAAGATTTCAATTTATAGTCATTTTTAATATTCTATTAAAATAGCTTGATTATGGTTGATTACAAATAAAAAAACCCAGTCTTCAAAGGAAAACTGGGTTTTAAAAAACTTAATTTTTTATAAATTTATAACCTATATGTAAAATCAACTAATAATCTATCAATCTCTATATCTTGATAAGTTCTTGAAACATTAACTCCATAATTATCACCTATATCTTTCCACCAGCCCCTAACATATGCAATATCAATTCCCAGATTTTGTGCCATTAAAAAACCGATTCCTGCTGTTAAATATTTTTTATTAAACTGGTCAGGATCATTTTTGTATGCTGATGGTTGGGTGAAATAACCACCTCTTATTCTTAAACCTAATTGAGTAATTGTGTATTCGGCTCCTAAATTAAAAGAAAAAACTTGTCTAAGATTATCAGCAATATCTTTATTTACACTTCCGACATATTGCGCACTTATTCCTTCTGGATTTTCAATTTTAAGCTGAGAATAATCAACCAAACTACCTTCTGCATTAATTATTAAGCCATGTATGTTAAACGAAAATCCGGAAGTGAATTTAAAAGGAGTAACAATATCATATTTTACATAGTCGCTATATTTGGATTGATCTAAGTCAACAAAATTACCTGTTCCAAATTTACTGTAACCATTTACTAAAAAATCTTCTTCTATGGTATAATATTGAGGGAATTGAATAGTTGTGCCAAACCGAGCATTGTCATTAAATTGATATAGCAAACCAACTTTTGCAAACCATCCCTTTATTTCCCAATTAAGAATTCTATTAAGATTGAAAGTCTTAAAATCCTTAGTAAAAGGTTCCCCCATAGCAGTTTCACCTTGATATAAATTTTTTGTGTCGTCTTCAAAATAATCATTGTTAGAATTAAATGTGCCTGAAATTCCGTTTATTGTTAGACCAACAAATAAATTTTTTGATAATTCAACAGCTCCGGAAAATGCCCAATTATTTAGTGAACCCGTATTCTTAATATTACCACTTTGATTTAATTTTCCGTTTATTGGAGTATTGTTTGTACTATCTGTTAAATATAGATCATAAGGAATATCTGTATCCAAAAGATTTTGGATCATGGAATTTGTGCCATTATTAAATCCATCAAAACTTATTGTACTATTAAAATTATTTACAGAATGAAAAGCTGCACCAAAAACTAAGCTACCTTGGAAGGTAGGATATGGTAAAACAATACTAAATCTATTAAACTTTGTGGAATTATCTTTTTCTTTTGAAAGTAAGTTAAAAAAAGTAACATCATTTTTTAAGTTGTCGTAATTCAATCCACCTGATATTTCAATTCTATTCATTAATCCAAGTCCAGCCGGATTAAAAAACATTGCAGAAGCATCATCGCTTAGTCCTATATAACTGTTTCCCATTCCCAAAGCCCTAGCACCAATACCTAATCCGGGCTCACCTAAACGAAGTACATCAGGTATTCCTTGAGAATAAATGTTTGTTGTTAAAATTAAAATTGAAATAAATGTAAATGCTTTTAATAATTTTTTCATCTTCCTTTACCTTTAGAATTATTTCTACTTCCGTTATTATTTCTAATATAGCTGTTTTCATTATTTGTAGATGTTGTTCTAAGCTTAGGTTGGCTGGTATTTCTAACTTTTGTTTTATTATTTCTAGAAATATTTTGAGAAGGTGGCTCTATATTTATATAGGAATTATTGTCAAAATAATAATCATCACTAATAATACTATTGATTTCTATTACAGTATTAAAATTATTTAAAAGAAAATCATAATCTTCATTTAACCACCAAGTAGAATTATAATAATAACTGAATACACCAAAATCATTTACATTGTAATAGCTTGAATTATTAAGAGTAACCTCATCTTTTACAGGTAATTCTTCTCCGGGTTGCCAGGCTACTGTATAACAACCGGAAATTGATAATAATAAAATAATAGTTATAAAGGCATAAATAATCTTTTTCATAATATATTATCTTCCTTTTCTGCTTCTGGTTGTCTTTGAAGGTTTAGCAGAAGGTCTGCTTGGTCTATTTGAATGAGATGGTGAATAACTTCTTGACCTTGGTCTTGAAGTGGTACTTGGTCTGTATGTCCTATTTGGCTGTTTTCCAGGAGTCGGTTTGTATGTTCTTGTAGGTCTTTGTGTTCTAGGAGCCTTGTTTCTAACTCTAGGAGTTCTACTTTTTCTTACCTTATTTGGATTTGTATTTCGTGTTCTT
>Ga0210009_1003263_pt1 | contig 10652 bp, 4 predicted proteins | sample CryGeyCG2114_065_FD_185457 | JGI IMG/M metagenome (GOLD analysis project Ga0210009, IMG submission 185457) | Groundwater microbial communities from aquifer - Crystal Geyser CG12_big_fil_rev_8/21/14_0.65 (SPAdes) (version 2) | ecosystem: Environmental > Aquatic > Deep subsurface > Groundwater ... | reverse complement strand
AAAGAACCTTTGTGATAGAGCTTGTGAGCGTGGTTTTGCCGTGATCAACATGCCCTATAGTACCGATATTCACGTGTGGTTTTTTACGCTCAAATTTTTCTTTTGCCATTATTTTACCCTCCGTATTGTAGAGGACAGGCGTGCCTGTTCTCTACGCTCCGATTATCTTTTCTGCTATATTTCCTGGAACTTCCGAATAATGAGAAGGTTCCATTGTATACGAAGCCCTGCCCTGTGTCAAGCTTCTTATGCTTGTTGCGTAACCAAACATTTCCGCCAGAGGGACATCGCCTTTTACAATTTTTATTTTGACCTTTTGCGTAATTTCTCTGATCCTGCATCTCCTGGAATTCAGGTCGCCTATAACATCTCCGGTATAATCTTCAGGGAATACTACTTCAAGATTCATTATCGGCTCCATCAATTTGCACTTAGCTTTTCTCAAGCCGTCGCCAAGAGCTATTGAAGCAGCCATTTTAAAAGCCAGTTCGCTGGAATCAACTTCATGATACGACCCGTCGATAAGAGTCACTACGGTATCTATTACAGGATACCCTGCCAATACACCTGTCTTTGCAGCCATATCTATCCCGTCTTCCACAGCGGAGATGTATTCTTTCGGTATCGCTCCCCCTACGATTTTATTTTTAAACTCTATGCCTGAATCCTGTTCCCCCGGTTTTATAACGATTACAACATGGCCATACTGGCCGTGGCCGCCTGTCTGCTGTATAAATTTGCCTACCGAACGGATTTCTTCGCTGGGCATTTCTTTATAAGCGACCTGCGGAGCCCCTGTTTTCGCTGTAACTTTGAATTCTCTCAATAACCTGTCTATAATAATTTCAAGATGCAATTCTCCCATCCCCGATATGATTGTCTGCCCTGTTTCCGCATTGTAATGAACCTTGAAAGTAGGGTCTTCTTCCTGCAGTTTATTCAAAGCCATGCCAAGTTTATCCTGGTCCAATTTAGTAGCAGGCTCTATTGCCATTGAGACAACAGGCTCCGGGAAATGTATTTTTTCTAAGATAATAGGGAACTCTTCCGCGCAAAGAGTATCTCCTGTTTTTGTATGCTTCAGGCCTACGATACCTACTATATCGCCCGCGCCTGCTTCCTCTACAATCTCCTGCTTATTAGCGTGCATACGTACTATCTTGGCAAGCCTTTCTTTTACATCTTTGCTTGAATTATAAACATAGGAACTTGGTTTAACCGTGCCTGAATATACGCGCACATATGTCAGCCTTCCTACGTAAGGGTCTGTTACTATTTTGAAACACAGCCCGCAGAAAGGCTCTTCGTCGTCTCTCTTCCTGAACACTTCCTCGTCTGAATTAGGATCAATGCCTTTTACAGGCAGAAGATCCAGAGGGGACGGAAGGTATTCGCATATCGCGTCCAAAAGCATCTGGACTCCCTTGTTTTTAAAAGACGCCCCGCACAATACAGGCACAAACATATCTTTTATAACAGCTTTCCTGAGCGCGGTTTTTATCTCGTCTATCGATACCTTTTTATTATGAATATATTTATCCATCAACAAATCATCATGTTCCGCGAGTTTTTCAATTAGGCCATGCCTGAATTTCTCCGCTTCCTGCAACATATCCTGCGGTATCTCAGCCTCTTTAAAATTATCCAGCGCTTTTCCTTCTTCAAACATAAAAGCCTTCATGTTTACCAAATCAATCAAGCCTCTGAAATTATCTTCATGTCCTATCGGGAGCTGTAAAGGAAACGCATTTGCTCCTAATTTTTCAATAATGTCGTGAAAAACTTTCAGGAAATCAGCGCCTGTACGATCCATCTTGTTTATAAAAGCTATTCTCGGAACTTTGTAGTTGTCTGCCTGGCGCCATACTGTCTCAGACTGAGGCTGCACTCCTCCTACGCCGCAAAATATGACAACTGCTCCGTCCAGGACCTTCAAAGACCTTTCGACTTCCGCTGTAAAATCCACATGGCCCGGTGTATCTATAACATTTATTTTCCAATCTTTCCAGTCACAGGTAGTAGCTGCCGCCATAATAGTAATGCCTCTTTCCTGCTCCTGTTCCATCCAATCCATCGTAGCAGTTCCTTCGTCTACGCTGCCTATCTTATACAAGCGGCCCGTATAGAAAAGTATCCTCTCGGTGGTAGTTGTTTTACCGGCATCTATGTGAGCTATGATTCCTATATTTCTCAGTTTTTCTAAGGGAATATCGCGTATCATAAAATTTTTATTTGCTGATTTTTGGGTTTCTGTAGCCATACCTTATTTTATTTCTATTTTTCATATTATTTTAAAACCAAATTTACCATCTATAATGCGCGAATGCCTTATTAGCTTCCGCCATCTTGTGCATATCTTCGCGTTTTTTCATGGCAGAACCCTGGCCTTTATACGCTTCCATTATTTCTTCCGCAAGTTTCTCATACATAGGCCTGCCTTTTTTCTGGCGGGCAAAGTCCCTTATCCAGCGCATGGAAATAGATACACCCCTGTCGCTCTTTACCTCTATGGGGATTTGATATGTAGCTCCTCCAACCCTTCTTGGCTTTACTTCCAAAAGCGGCCTTGAGTTATCAAATGCTTTTTGCAACACCTCTATAGAATTTTTATTTCCTGCTTTTTCAGAAATTATATCCATAGCGCTATATACAATACGCTCTGCGGTAGACTTTTTGCCTTTCTCCATGATCATATTAACAAACTTTGTGACCAACTTATTGCCATATTTAGGATCAGGTAATACATCTCTTCTTTCAGCTCTTCTTCGTCTCATCTTTTCTCCTTATTCAAGACCTGGTCTTGTATGCTCAAGACCAGGTCTTGAGCATATTGAGCATACTTATTTCGGACGTTTTGCGCCGTATTTAGAACGGCTTTGCTTTCTATTCGCTACACCTGCTGTATCAAGCGTGCCTCTGACAATATGATATCTTACGCCGGGAAGGTCTTTTACCCTGCCTCCTCTTACCAGCACTATCGAATGTTCCTGCAGGTTATGGCCTTCTCCCGGTATATATGAGGTGACTTCCACTCCGTTTGTCAGCCTCACTCTCGCGACTTTTCTTAATGCGGAGTTAGGTTTTTTAGGAGTTTGCGTTTTTACCTGCAGACATACTCCTCTTTTTTGAGGGCAATTTTTTAACGCGGGCGACTTTGTCTTTTTCTTTTTTTCAATCCTACCGAATCTTATTAGCTGGTTTATAGTTGGCATAAATTATTTATTCCTTCTCTCTTTTTTCTTTCTTTTCATTCGCTTTCTCTGTACTCTTAGGTTTAGGGGCATCTTCTTCTGATTCCTGTACTTCCTTGAACATTTCTATATCGGCATGAGATTTAAATCCTGTTCCTGCCGGGACTAAATGGCCCATTATAACATTTTCTTTAAGGCCTCTTAAATCATCCGTCTTTCCGCTTGCAGCAGCTTCTGCTAAAATGCGGGTTGTTTCCTGGAAACTCGCCGCGGATATGAAGCTTTCCGTGCTAAGAGACGCCTTTGTAATACCAAGAAGTATTGGAGTGGCGCTAGCGGATTTGCCTTTTTTCTTTGCGGCTTTATCGTTTTCTTCCTGGAATATATGCTTATCCACCTGCATACCTGAAAGAAAATCTGTATCTCCAGGATCTTCTACTTTGATCTTTTTCAGCATCTGCTTCGCTATTATCTCTATATGCTTATCATTTATTCTCACGCCTTGCAGCCTGTAAACTTCCTGAACTTCATTTACAAGATATTCCTGCAGCCTCTTTTCTCCGCTTACCTTAAGAATATCCTGAGGATTTATAGGGCCGTCTACCAGCTGATCTCCTGTTTTAACCCTGTCACCCTTATAAACATTTAAGTGTTTCCCGTGAGGAATAATATATTCACGTTTCATGCCGGATGCGGATTTAACAATAATCCTTCTCTGGCCTTTCTTGGATGTTGCGAATTCCACAATACCGTCTATTTCACTTATCATAGCGGGATCTTTTGGCCTGCGGGCTTCAAAAAGTTCTGCAACTCTTGGCAATCCTCCGGTGATATCCTTGGTCTTGGATACCTGCCTTGGCGTTTTTGCTATCAAGTCTCCTGCGTTTACAAACGCGCCGTCCTGAGGAACTATATGCGCTCCGGCAGGTATAGGATAAATCGCCAAAACTTCTTTTTTGGCGTCTTCTATTATTATCTGAGGATGATATTCGCCTTTCTGCTCTATGATAACCCTCTCTGAAAGACCTGTCGCATCGTCTGTCTCTTCGGCCATAGTCACTTCTTCTATAATATCCTCATACCTTATCTTGCCGCTTACCTCTGTTAATATAGGGGAAGTATAAGGATCCCATCTGACGAATATAATGCCTTTTTCTATTTCCTGCTGATCCCCCAGATATAGAATAGAACCTGAAGGAACCATGTGTTTCTCGAGCTCTCTGCCATTTTCATCATTTATGCTTATCTGACCGTTTCTATTCAGTACAACAATGTCTCCTTCTTTTTGTTTTACTGTCTTCAGGCCATGGTATTTAACTACGCCTTTGAATTTGGACTTTAAAAATGACTGTTCTATAATCCTTGACGCGGTTCCTCCGATATGAAAAGTTCTCATTGTAAGCTGCGTACCAGGCTCTCCTATTGACTGGGCTGCGATAATCCCGACAGCTGTCCCGAGATCCACTATCTTGCCGGTAGAAAGGTTCCTGCCGTAGCACTTTGCGCACACGCCGTATTTTGTTTCGCAGGTAAGGACGCTTCTTATCTTTATCTTTTCTATGCCTGCTAATTTTATCCTATCCGCCATCTCTTCTGTTATTTCGCTGCCTGTTTCAACAATAATGTCGTCTGTAATAATATCAACTATAGTATCAACTGCGACGCGGCCTATAATCCTGTCTTCAAGAGACACAACCTCTTCGTCAGCCTCGACAATAGCGCTTATCAATATGCCGTTTAGCGTGCCGCAATCTTCTTCTGTAATAATCACATCCTGCGCAACGTCAACAAGCCGTCTCGTAAGATATCCGGAATCAGCTGTTTTAAGCGCTGTATCCGCCAAGCCTTTTCTCGCGCCATGAGTTGAAATGAAATATTCCAGCACTGTCAAACCTTCTCTGAAATTAGCGGTTATAGGCGTCTCTATAATTTCGCCCGAAGGCTTTGCCATAAGTCCGCGCATACCTGCAAGCTGCCTTATCTGCTGTTTTGAACCCCTTGCGCCTGAATTAGCCATCATAAAAATAGGATTGAACGGATCCAGATTCTCGAATATAAGATCCGAGACCTTGTCTGTCGCATGAGTCCAAATATCAACTATTTTATTGTATCTTTCCCGCTCTGTAATTATACCTTTCTTATATTGATCTTCGACGACATTGACTTCTTTCTTCGAGCTGGCTATAACCTTTTTCTTGCCCTCCGGTATCGCAAGATCATCGACTGAAATAGAAATACCTGCAAGCGTAGCATGCTCAAAACCTAAACTTTTTATATCATCCAGGACCTTTACTGTTGCGTCATGACCGAATAGTTTATAACAGTTGGCAACCACATCGCTAAGCTTTTTCTTATCTAACGCGTCATTTACAAAAGGCGTACCTTCAGGCAATATATCGTTAAAAAGCAACCTGCCGGCTGTAGTGTTTATAATCTCTTTTTTTATCCTTACCTTGATTTTAGCGTGCATCTCTATTTCTCTGTCGTAAAAAGCCAGTTCTGCCTCGGATTTATCCGCAAAAATTCTGCCTTCTCCTTTTAGCTTTGCCCTCTCTTGTGTTAAATAATAGGTGCCCAGCACTATATCCTGCGTAGGCGTTACAATAGGCCTTCCGTCGGATGGAGAAAATATATTATTGGACGCGAGCATTATAAGCCTGCACTCCATCTGGGCTTCCATTGATAAAGGCACATGAACCGCCATCTGGTCTCCGTCAAAATCAGCGTTAAACGCGGTACAAACCAGAGGATGTATCCTTATAGCCTTTCCTTCTATCAGAATAGGCTGAAAAGCCTGTACGCCCAGCCTGTGTAACGTGGGAGCTCTGTTCAAGAGAACAGGATGATCTTTTATTACATCGTCCAGGATATCCCACACCTCTAACCTTGCTTTTTCAACCATTCTTTTCGCGCTTTTTATAGTATGGACAAATCCTTTTTCTTTCAATTTCTTTATAATAAAAGGCTCAAATAGTTCTAAAGCCATTTTTTTAGGAAGTCCGCATTCCCATATTTTTAACTCAGGACCTACTACAATTACGCTTCTTCCGGAATAATCAACGCGTTTTCCAAGAAGATTCTGCCTGAACCTGCCCTGTTTCCCCTTTAACATATCGCTTAATGATTTTAAAGGCCTGTTCGCAGGGCCAAGCACCGCCCTGCCATGACGGCCATTATCAAAAAGCGCGTCAACTGCTTCCTGGAGCATCCTTTTTTCATTCCTTATAATAATATCCGGCGCTTTTAATTCTAAAAGTTTCTTTAAACGATTATTCCTGTTTATAACCCTGCGGTATAAATCATTAAGATCGCTTGTGGCAAACCTTCCGCCCTCAAGCGGTATAAGAGGCCTTAGGTCAGGCGGTATAACAGGTATTACGTCCAAAATCATCCATTCGGGCTTGTTGCTTGATTTTTTGAATGCTTCTATTGCCTTTAATCTTTTTAAAGTTTTTCTCTTGGCCTGCTCTGATTTCTGCTCGTGAAGGTCCATCTTGAGTTCGATTGTCGCCTTGCCCATGTCTATCTCTTTTAAAAGCTCTTTTATGGCTTCCGCGCCTATCATAGCCTTGAATTTACCAGCGCATTCCTCTACGGATTTCCTGTATTTTTCTTCCGTCAGAAGCTCTTTTTTCTTAAGAGGCGTATCTCCGGGCTCTATTACAATATATTCTTCATAATACAATACCTTTTCAAGCTCCCTTAAACTCATATCCAACATCAAAGCTATTCTGCTTGGCATCGCCTTAAAAAACCATACATGCGAACACGGAGCCGCAAGCTCAATATGCCCCATTCTGTCGCGCCTTACTTTGGAAAGAGTAACTTCTACTCCGCAGCGATCGCACACAATGCCTTTATATTTTATTCTCTTATATTTCCCGCAGCTGCATTCCCAATCGCGCGTAGGCCCGAATATCTTTTCGCAGAAAAGACCGTCTTTTTCAGGCCTTAAAGTTCTGTAATTAATGGTTTCAGGTTTTCGAACCTCGCCCTTTGACCATGACCTGATTGTCTCCGGAGAAGCTATCTTTATAGATATAAAATCGAAAGCATTGGTTGGATTATTTGACATATCGCTCCTAAAATAACGCTGATGTTATTGCTCCGCTCGTTTCATTCGCTCGCGATAACACGCGTAACCGCTTTTATTATTTCTTTGTCTTATGCTCCCGCTTTTCTTTCTTTGCTTTTTTACGCTTCTCTTTCATCTCCTGGACTGACAATAAATTTACTTCAGGGGCTTTTCCCTCTTTGTACTCCATCTTTATATCCAGCCCTAAACTCTGAAGCTCTTTAACAAGGACGTTGAATGACTCGGGAGTCCCAGGGTGCATGGCATTTTCGCCTTTTACTATTGATTCGTACACCATGGTTCTGCCTGTCACGTCATCGCTTTTTACAGTTAAAAGTTCCTGCAAAGTATAAGCCGCGCCATATGCCTCAAGCGCCCAGACTTCCATTTCTCCAAACCTCTGGCCTCCGAACTGGGCTTTTCCTCCGAGCGGCTGTTGCGTAACCAGCGAATAAGGCCCTATGGAACGGGCGTGCATTTTGTCGTCTACGAGATGCGCTAATTTCATCATATATATATAGCCAACTGTCACCTTCTGGTCAAAAGGTTCGCCTGTTAATCCGTCAAACAGCCTTACTTTGCCTTCGAGAGGCAGTTTTGCCTGATCAAGGCATTGCTTTATCTCTTCTTCCTTAGCTCCGTCAAATACAGGGGTGTCTACTTTGTAGCCCATTACCTTCGCGGCCCATCCAAGATGGGTCTCAAGTATCTGGCCTACGTTCATTCTTGAAGGAACGCCCAGAGGATTTAAAACTATTTCTACAGGGGTTCCGTCCTCCGCAAAAGGCATGTCTTCTTCAGGGAGAATCTTTGCGATAACGCCTTTATTGCCATGTCTACCGGCCATCTTGTCTCCGACAGAAAGTTTTTTCTTGCTCGCAATATAAACAACTACCCTTTTTAATACGCCTGCCGGCAGCTCATCTCCTCTTTTAAGCTTATCAACCTCATGTTCTTCTTCATAAAGAATCTCTTCCAGCTGATCATTGTAAACCATCAGCGTGCGCCTGAGATCAAACTCCAATTCAGGGTTAGATTCTATTTTTATGCTGGAGATATCGCATTTTTCAAATTTAGGGAGGTCTTTCTTTCTTATTGGTCTGCCTTCCGCTATCAGCGTAGAACCTGACTCGTCGGATAATAAAGGCGCTGAAAATTTTATTCCTGAAAGAAGTTTAAACAATCTTTCTTCCCTCTCTTGTTTCACATTATCAACCCTTTTCTCGTATTCTTCCCTGAGCCTGTCTATCTCTTTATTTTCTACCAGAAGTTCTTCTTTTGTCTTTGATTTAGGCCCTTTTCTTGAAAATATCTTGGTGTCCACTACAATACCCTCGACTCCCGAAGGCACTGTAAGAGAAGCGTCTCTCACATCCCCTGCTTTTTCTCCGAAAATAGCCCTTAATAATTTTTCTTCAGGAGAAAGTTCTGTTTCGCTCTTAGGCGCGACTTTTCCTACCAATATATCGCCAGGCCCGATCTCCGCGCCTATTCTTACCATTCCGTCTTCACCTAAATTCTTAAGCGCCTCTTCGCTTACATTGGGTATATCACGCGTAATCTCTTCGTTTCCAAGTCTAGTCTCTCTTGCCTCTATCTCAAACTCTTCTATATGTATAGATGTGTACACATCGCCTTTTAAAAGCCTTTCGCTGACAAGTATAGCGTCTTCGAAATTATAACCACGCCATGGCATAAAAGCCACGAGGACATTTTTTCCAAGAGCCAAATCCCCTTCGCTTGTAGCAGGGCCGTCCGCTATCACATCCCCTGCTTTTATTTTATCTCCGAGATTAACAACAGGCCTTTGATTTACAGATGTATTGGCGTTGCTTCTTGAGAATTTCCTTAATTTATACACAATGCTATTATTCATAACCACTTCATCAGACTGAACGCTCGTAATCCTGCCGTCTGATTTTGCCACAACCACTGCGCCGGAATCCATTGCGACTTTCTTTTCCATGCCTGTACCGACAAGAGGACTTTCTGTAAATAGCAAAGGAACTGCCTGGCGTTGCATATTTGAACCCATGAGAGCTCTGTTAGCGTCGTCGTGCTCTAAGAAAGGTATCAAGCCTGCCGCGATACTTACAAGCTGCTTAGGAGATACATCCATATAATCTATTTTATTCGGCTGAACAAGAGGAAAATCTCCTTTGCACCTGCACGAAACCCTGTCATCTGTGAAATGCCCGTCTTTATCTACTTTTGCGTTTGCCTGAGCCACTATATATTTATCCTCGACATCAGCAGTTAAATATTCAATCTTGTTAGTGACTTTTCCGTTTTCAACCTTCCTGTAAGGCGTCTCTATAAAACCCAATTTATTTATTCTTGCATAGGTACTTAAAGAAGCGATAAGACCTATGTTCGGGCCTTCAGGAGTCTCGATAGGGCATATCCTTCCATAATGCGAATGATGCACGTCTCTTACTTCAAAACCCGCTCTCTCTCTGGATAATCCACCAGGCCCTAATGCGCTTAACCGCCTTTTGTGAGTCATCTCAGCCAGAGGGTTCGTCTGGTCCATAAATTGCGAAAGCTGGCTTCTTCCAAAGAAATCCTTTATAACGCTTGAAACCACTTTGGAGTTTATTAGATGGTATAGCATCATTGTGTCAATGTCATATATAGCCATGCGGTCTTTGCAGAAACGTTCCATTCTTGCAAGGCCTATTCTAAACTGTTCAGCAAGAAGTTCGCCTACGGTCCTGACCCTGCGATTTCCAAGATGGTCTATATCATCCACCGCGCCTTCGCCATTTTTCAGGTCTAGCAGATACCTGACCACGTTTACAATTGTTTCTTTATCCAAAATCTTTTTATCTAAAGAAAGGTTCATCCCGAGTTTTCTGTTTAATATATGGCGCCCTACTTTATCCAGATCATACCTTCGTTTATCAAAAAATAATTTATCCAGGAAATTCTTCGCGCTTTCAACTGTCAGAGGGTCGCCAGGCCTGAGTTTTTTATAAATATCCAAAAGCGCTTCTTCTTTGGTTTTAGTATGGTCTTTTTCAAGGGTGTTGGCGATCTCCTGCACTGTATCCCTGAACACCTCCAGGTAACGCACGCCGCTGTCCCATAGTATTTCTATGATTTTGTCGTCCAGTTTACCGTTGCTTGCCAGAAGAACTTCTCCTGTCTCCGGATGTTTTATATCCCTGACAGCCACCCTGCCGGCATATTTTATAAGGGACGCCTTTCTAAGAGGCTTTACCCTTTCCACCCCTGTAAAAAGTTTCATTATTTCTTCATTTGTCTCGTAACCTAAAGCCCTGAGTAAAATAGTAGCGAGGACTTTTTTGCGCCTGTCAATAAATACGTAAAGAACGTCGTTTGCATCAAATTCAAATTCTAACCACGACCCTCTGGAAGGTATG
>Ga0210009_1003260_pt1 | contig 10659 bp, 7 predicted proteins | sample CryGeyCG2114_065_FD_185457 | JGI IMG/M metagenome (GOLD analysis project Ga0210009, IMG submission 185457) | Groundwater microbial communities from aquifer - Crystal Geyser CG12_big_fil_rev_8/21/14_0.65 (SPAdes) (version 2) | ecosystem: Environmental > Aquatic > Deep subsurface > Groundwater ... | reverse complement strand
TATCTAATACCAAAGCCGGCTCATTAGTTGACTTGTAACTTTCCAATGCACTATTACGAAGTGATTGTATAGTTGAAGAATAATCTGCAAATGCCATAATATTACTCCATTTAGCATCAGGATATGTAGGAGCACAAATACCATCACTACAAAGCTCAGGGCCCAAAAAACTATACATATAATAATTAGCAATGTTATTACTAAAATCGAGATCTTTATAATAATTAGGTAAATATGTTGGCGTCATACAACCATACTGAGTTGAATTTGAAGAACCAGAAACGCCAGAACATGATATTAAATTATAAAGGTATTGCCTTATCTCATTATCCTTACTTCGAATATCTTCAAAATAATGAGGATTATATTCAATGTTATTTATATTCATACAATAATTTACACTTGGAACTGCAACCTGAGAACTAGGAGCGTTTGCACCATCATTTGCAAAATTAAATACATTGCAAGATAACTTTAACGAACTGAAAGAATCATAGCCAATATTAGTAACCATGTATCCAATAAAATCACTACCAAAATCAGTTCTAATAACTTTTTCAGCACTAGAAATTGGTATATAGATTAATTGATTATTGTCTTGTTGGAAATTAAACCCTGAAAGCTTATTTGGTATAAGATTACCTGGCGTAGCTAGTAAAATACTATTTATACCTCCCTGACTAATAGGAAATATAAATCCTCTTTTTGATGCATTCCATTTATGAATTAAAGCAGCATAATAATTTGGGCCGGGATACACAGTATTATCAATTTTATTTAGATATGGCAGAGCAACTGATGAAGAACCTCCTAAATAACACGGATCTCCTGGATTTATATTATTACATTTAGTATGCGGCATATATACAGGAACCATCAAACTTTCATCACTATTAGTTACAAAATAACTTCTATGGCCAGATGCATAAGTTTTAAGAAAGCTACTTATGCTAGCAGTTGAATCAAGAGTTGTTGTAAAAGGTTTACATGTTGTTTGTGAAGAATTAGTTGTTGGATACACAAGATCACACGTACCAGGGGCCCAAAGATTCATATATGATGATAATGTTGGCTCTGGAATCAAGTTTATTCTAAGAACCGAATTAGGGCTAGTGATAGTTGTTTCTCCAAAAATCTTGTTTTGGATATCACTTTGTATATTACTTGAATCATCTACATACATCACTGATTCTAAGCCACCGTTTTTTGTGGCAATATCAGCAACTGAGGCAACAATAGTATACCCTACTCCAGGCACACAAGCACTACTTGCATTAACTTGAGAAACAATAAGTAAACTAATTAAAAATACAACTATCTTCTTCATGGCTAATCAACTTCTTCTATAATCATGAAATATACATTTTTTAACTGAGTGTCTTCACATTGCTGTCCCCTAAATGGAAATCCCCAAAAAATGTCTGTAGTATCATAACTGTTTGCAAGAGCACAGGATGTCTTAGCAGTAGAAGATGATGGTGCATTAACTGGAGACAGGTATGTTGTAACACTAGAAAAAACGAACATAGGTCTCATAACTCTTCCTATTTTGTTAGGAGATTCAAAACTTTTATTAATATACGATTGCATTGCATTCCTTCCACCTATAGTAGTATCACCCTTGGTCGGATAGCAAAAATAAGATAGCTCTTGAGCCCTATTGGAAGGGCGGCCATTTGAGCCCGCATTTGAAATATTAAAATAATTAGAGCTTCCATATCCGCATGGAGGAGACGCTGCATCACTTAAGGTTCCAGAAGGGATATTATCAGGCATGATGCTCCAAGTATTTGATGGCAATGAATTCCATACAGAACTATTTACAGTTGGCAATGTTACATTGTAGTCCAAATCTGATAATAAAATCAGTTTTGGGTACAACATATTTGGTCCAGAACTCTCCGGCATATACCCCCAATCAGATGTTTTTTTATCAGATATAATTTTTTTAAATAGATTATTTGTTTTTTCACAAACACAAGGAAGGGTAGAATAGGGAGAAGTAATATTAAAACTAGAACATTGAGCGCAAGTTTTTCCGTCAATTTTATTACCCAAAGTATTCACTAAAGAAACATAAAACATAGTTTCAAATGTAATACTTGTTGGAGGATTAGTTTTATAGACTGCAGAAGAAAAAACTGTAGGAATATATAAATATTGAGACGGACTAGGGAGGCTTTCTTGTGCGTATCCCAATTTTGCAAAATTAAGCAAAAATATAACTAATAACAAACTTAAATACTTCATTTTACTACTATATTTATAATTAAATTAATAAATAAACCAAATGACTACATACTTGTCATATTCATCAAAGGGTTATGATTATTATCGTTACTTTTAATAAAAACTTAAGTTTTATAATAAATAAGTCGAAGAAATTATAGGTCATTCACTTTTTATTAGTTCTTATATACTTATGCTGAAAGTCAATATATTTTTCATACATAACTTACTGAATAAAATAATATTATCTACGATATTTATAATATTAATAAGCTTTATCCTAACTATTAAAGAAGCTAATGCATCGTCAGAAGGAACTGTTACTAATTGTTATAATGCAAAAGCGAAAGCAAGTAATCCTAGTAAATGCTTTATTGGATCTGGCAATATTAATGTTACAATAACATCTTCCAGTACTCCTTTTTATGACTGGAATCAAATGATACTAAATACCGTAAAAAATTATGACGCAAAAAATAAAACCTACGTTTGGGAGAATCTGAAATCCACCACCAATTTAATAACGATAAATAGTGTGCAAATTTATAATCCAAGTGTTGCAACCATTTCTATTACAAATACTCTGAAAAATAATTTATATAAATACTCCGGGTTTGATAATGCCAATTTACCTGCCCAAAAAAAGATTGTATATGATATTTTAACTAACGATGAAACAAAAAATTTATATTTACACACCAAAGATGGATTATATGTAACGAATAAATATCTTCCTTATATCGCATCAAATGCACAAGTTTTAAATTATAATTATACCAACTCCGTATCTAACTTAACAAGTTTGTTTACAACAGTAGGCAATGGATACTTACCAATTTATTTTTTTGGTGGCTATACAAACTTATCCAATCCTAATAATCCATATCAACTTGGAAATTGTGAAGACACGGATGGCAATAAATGCTTAATAACCTTAAAGCACGATGCTCCTGTATCATTTGATATAAATTATAATATGCATATTTTACCTAAATATCTTCCTCCATCATATCCTACAAATAAATCAAACTGGAATAATCTACCTTTAGTAAGTTTATTTGCAATTTGTTTTGTTAATTACTATATAGAATCTCCTCCTAATCTGACAAATATGACCTTAGATGGTATAAATGTTCAGAACCTTATCCCGGAAAGTTACTTTACAGATTTTTTTCAACAAACGTCATCTTACTCATTCAATAATTGTCTAAGCACTCTTGGTATTAACAAAGTGTTTACACAAAATGATAAATTTGAATCTATTAATAACCAAATTGATAGCTGTATAAATCAGATGTATAACATCACAGAAGGGGTTTGTGCAACGGGAATTCAGGGCTGTAATATAAGTAGTAAAGAGTGTTATGGACTGGAAAGCACTAAATTATATAATTTTACTGTAAACTCTAGTCAACCATGTGGGGCATGCGCCTTCAATATAAAGTAATATAATTTAAGGCAGCACATTAAATTAACCATTAGGACAAGTATTAATTTTAAAAGCCAATCTATAATCACTTCTTGCTGCTTTTGATTCATACATACTACCTGTAGAATTTAAAATAGGTAAAAGAACATGCTTATTTTGATCAAGCGCTCCTCCTCCAGTTATACCACAAGCAGTGCTAAAATTACTATCACCATTACAACCAATATAAATACTCCCACTTGTATTTGCCAATAGAGCATAATGTGTTTCTGTTCCTACTGCAGGATTAACAAAATATGGTTGTCTACGAGGTATATTTTTTATCAAAACTTCTATAGTGTTTAATTCTGAAGTGGATGACGATATATTATCCAAATTTCTTATGCTTTGAGAAGTTATAAGGCATCCTGAAATTTTATAATTAGATAACCCAGAAATATTAAGCTCTGCTCCACAAGCTGATAAAACTTGACAAAGAGATGTAGTAAAAGCCCCCGGAGGATTTGCGCAGCTAAATTGAGATTTACTATAGGTTAACTGAAAATTTATTTGTGAACCAGCAGGATATATTTCTATATTATTAGTACTGTAATACATATTACCAGAATCAGATCCTGGCTGCACACTATTTGCACTTGGAAAAAAACCTGGCGTTACAACTCCATCTGGAGCTGGACCTAGAAAGTCTGATGAAGTAAACCCACCCATTCCTGCATTATTCAAAGCTTGATTTATTGCTTCAAAGAAAGTAGGTTTTGCTCCTAATTGACTTAAATTCACAGAAATAATTTTACCTGGAAAGCAAAGAGTAGATGACTTTGCTCTATAGTTAGAATAATCTTCCTTCAAATAATCAACAACCGCTGCAGGTTCAGGCGGTAGTCCAGTAGGTCTTTTTGCAAATTCACCTCTTATATCAGAGTAAATTTTATTTGAAATGAGAACCAATGTTATTAATAATATAACTATTGAAGCCAAAGCAGTTTTGGCTGATTTTTTGTGATTAATATATAACATTTACCGGCTAAATCCTTTTTTGTGCCTTAAAAGTATTAACCTTTTCAGTATATTAGGAAATAAATCATCTGGCAATATTTGTCTTTTCACCACTTAGTCTTGCAATTATAACCGCCCCACAAGAATCACTGTAAATATTAACAGCTGTTCTACACATATCTAAAATTCTATCTGTAATCATAATTAACCCAACAGCCTCTAAAGGTAAACCAACCGCAGTTAAAATTAAAGTAATCGCAACTAAACTTGCAGCAGGAATTCCAGCAACTCCAATTGAAGTTAAAAGCGCCATAATTAAAATTATAAACTGAGAACCAAAACTTAAATTTATTCCATAGGCTTGAGCAATAAATATAACAGCTACACATTCATATAATGCTGTACCATCCATATTAACAGTTGCCCCCAATGGCAAGACAAAACTTGTAGTTTTATTAGAAACACCTGAATTCTGTTCTGCACATTCTATAGTTACAGGCAATGTTGCTGATGATGATGCTGTTGAAAATGCTGTAATAATAGCTGGGAACATTGATTTAATATGTCTTAATGGATAAACCTTGCCTAAATACCAAAGTAGTAAAGATAATGATAGAAAAAAATGTAACACTAAACCTAAAAGGACTGTTATAAAAAATTGCATCACTGGAACAAATGCACTAAAACCTGCAGAGCTTATAGCTTTTGCAACCAAACCAAAAACCCCTATTGGTGCAAATTTCATAATCCACATAGTAATTAACATCATGGCCTCAAATACTGCAGCCCAAAAATTTTTTAAAAGCTCTGAATGTTTAGAGTCAATTTTTAAAATAAAATAACCAAAAAGTATACTGAAAAATATTAATCCTAATAACTGACCATTTGAAGCAGCCTGAAATATATTCGTTGGAACTAATTGCAAGAAAATATTATAAATTAAATCTACATGAGTTAGTTTTGCATGTTCTAAAATTTTAGAAGTGTCGTAAGTTACTCCTAATATATTACTTACAGACTCACCATCTACTATACCTGGTTTGATTATATTAACTAAAATCAGTCCAAGTAATATAGCAAGTAAACTAGTCGTTATATAATAAGCTATAGTTTTTAATCCAAGTCGACCAATTGCATGACCTGAACCCAAATTACTTATTCCTGAAATAATTGAAGCTATTATTAAAGGGATACTTATCATTTTTAAGGCGTTTAAAAATAAATCACCTATGAAATCATAAAAATTATAGACGTTAACACCCAATAGGGTCGTGTCATTTTCTGTTAATGAGCCTAATATAACAGCTAATATTAATGCTATTAAAATTTGCAGGTATAAAGGTATGCTTAAAAGTTTTTTATACATGATATAACTTTAGCATTAATATTCAGATTTTGCTTAATTTGCATTTGTTAGTCAGTTTAAATATTATTAACCCTTATTGGCAAAAATCCCTCTGCTTCGCTATCGCTCGCTGTCTCCCTTTACAAAAGGGAGAAAACGTTATACGCCTATGGCGTATAACCGTGTTTACTTTGAGGTTTGTATATTGATTAAATAAAAGCAATTATTTGCGCAGCAAATAATATTTTCTCCCTTTCGTAAAGGGAGACAGCGAGCGATAGCGAAGCAGAGGGATTTTTAGACGCCAAATTATCTTAAGAAATACTAACCTCAACCTTATACCCACCAAACTTCCTAATATTAATAACGCCTGTATCTAATATCAAATACTGCCCTTTGATACCTATTAATTTACCTGAAACTAGTGGAGATTTATCAAAATTAAAAGATTTTACTTTTGTTGGATACTCTAAAACAGGATAAGATAAATTTAGTACATCGAATTCATTATGATTAAGATATTTTATTTTTTGAGATTCTGGAAATTCTTGATCTAAACTAATTTGTAACGTATCTATATCGTCTTTTATTTTTTTATACAAATCATCCCTTGCTACTTCTAAATCTACAGGCTCTATATTATTGGCTAGCATTCTTTGCCAATGAGTTTTATCATTTAAATGCTGTTTAATTATTACCTCTATTAAACCGGCATAATATCTTTTAGTAACTTGAAAAATAGGTAATGCGCTTACTGCGCCTTGATCAATCCATCGTGTGGGTATATTTTTACCTCTTGTAATTCCAACTTTTATACCCGATGTATTTGCTAGATAAACATAGTGACTCTGCATACAATGAGCTTCACCCCATTTTGGGTCACGGCAAGTTCCTAAGTGAAAATGACACTTCTCTGGACTCATAATACAACTATCACACTCAGCAAGTTTTTTAAAACATGGGAAACAATATCCTGAATTAAAAGATTTTTTTATAATTCTTTTGCAATGTACACAAGCTATTTCATTTAAAAAATTTATTGTTATATCTTTACCTAAATAATTATTTAAATTTATATCTTGTAATTTATATATAATAGAATTATTTTCTAGCGTTACAGGCATCTTAGCAAGGTAACCTGTATGGTTTATGATATTTTTATCTGCCATAATAGTAATAAATTAATTATTAAAAAGTATAAATATGAAAATTGTTATCCTTGGCGCTGGTCAAGTTGGAAAAACACTTGCAACCAGTCTTAGTACAGAAAACAATGATGTTGTTGTTGTAGATTTAGATATTAACAGATTACAAAGTCTAAAGGAACGTTTAGATATAGGTATAATCCAAGGACATGCCAGTTACCCAAATACCCTAAAACAGGCCGGGTTAGAAGATGCAGATATGCTGTTAGCCGTAACTAATAGTGATGAAACTAATATGATTGCTTGCCAAGTGGCATACACTCTGTTTGATACACCTTTAAAAATTGCAAGAATTCAAAGTGGATATTATCAAGAACAAAAAAGTTTGTTTGCAAATGAAGCTTTACCTATTGATGTAATAATTAGTCCTGAATTACTGGTCACTGATTATATTAAAAAACTAATGGAATATCCTAAAACTTTACAAGTTGTTGGATTTGCAAATGATGCCGTAAATATGGTAACTATAAAAGTTACTCATAATAGCTTTATTGAAGGAAAGTCTATTAAAGAAATTAAGAAATTTTGTGATAATATTTTAGTTAAATTTGCAACTGTTCTAAGAAAGAAAAATACTTTTTTAATTACTGATGATGTAGTTATCGAAAAAAATGATGAACTTACGTTCTTTGTATCTAAACTTGATACAAATAATGCTGTTAAATTATTTTTAAATTTTCAAAAAAGCTATAAACATATCATGATAGTAGGTGGTGGCAATATTGGCTATTATGTTGCTAAAAGTCTTGAAGATGAGTTTAAAGTTAAAATTATAGATAATGACCCTAAAAGGGTTGAGTATCTTTCAGAAAAACTACAGCATAGTATAGTCTTGGAAGGTGATGGTTCAGATAGTGAGTTACTTATTGAAGAAGATATTTATTCAACTGATGTTTTCTGCGCACTTACAAATAATGATGGTTTAAATATTATGACATCATTATTAGCAAAAAGATTAAATGCCTATTCTGTAATGTCTTTAATAACTAAAGGTGAATACCATGATATTATTGCTGGAAGTGATATTGATATTGCAATTTCCCCTCAAAAAATTACAGCTAATAGCGTATTAAAATATATTAGACAAGGCGATATAGCAGAACTACATTCTACCCACTCAGGAGATTCTGAAGCTATAGAAATTATAGTTCATGGAGATAGTCAAACTTCAAAAGTTGTTGGTCATCAAATTTCAGATATAAAGCTTCCTGCTCAAACTCTGATAGCTGCCGTAATTCGTGATAACAGAGTTATAATGGAATTCGATGATATATTGATTGAAGAAAATGATCATATTATTATCTTCCTTTACAACAAACAACTAATTTGTGATATAGAAAATTTATTTCAAGTTAATTTAACCTTTTTATAATTATATGAATTTGAAATTTAGGACATTCAATGAGAATTCAAGCAATATTTAGAATTTTAGGTATGCTTTTAGTTATCTATAGCTTCTTCAACCTCCCCCCTATTCTTGTTTCAGTATATTACGATACCCCTGATCCATACGTTTTTGCTATATCATTTTACGCCACATTAATAATTGGTTTTTTACTTTGGCTTCCTAACAAAAATATTGAATACAATCTTACTCATCGAGATGGTTTCGTTGTTGCTGTCTTTTTGTGGTTAACTTTAAGTGCCTTTAGTGCCATACCATTTGCATTATCAAAAACTTTAGATCTAACATTGACTGAAGCTTTTTTTGAAGCTGTTTCTGGAATTACTACAACTGGCGCAACCGTAATAAAAAATGTCGATGAGGTATCTAAAGATCTATTGTACTATAGGCAGCAACTACAATTTCTTGGTGGCATGGGTATTATCGTTTTAGCTGTTGCAATATTGCCAAAACTAAGAATTGGAGGAATGCAGTTGTTTAAAACTGAAATAACAGGTCTTGCAAAAGATGATAAAATCACTCCGAGAATCGCAAGTACTGCAAAAGCCTTATGGTCTGTATACTTTATATTAACTTTATTATGTATCTTAGCATTTTACCTAGCAGGAATGGATTTATTTGATGCAGTTTGCTATGCTTTTGGCACACTTTCAACAGGTGGTTTTGCACCTCACACTGCTAGCATCGCATATTATCAAAGTAAAACTATCTATATCATTAATATGATTTTTATGCTTCTAGCTGCTATTAACTTTTCACTACATTTTAAGGCCCTAAAACATAAAAGTCTTAAATATTATTTTTTAGATCCTGAATGCAAATATTATTTTATTTATTTATTCTTTGTAATAGCAATATTATTTTTCTCATTAATTTTTTATCACACCCATACTAACAGTTTAGATGCTTTTATTGATAGTGCTTATCATGTTATATCAATTTCTACGACAACAGGGTTAGTTAAAGAAAATTTTGCTATGTGGCCAAATTTCATACCTCTATTCATAATCTACATAGGAATTATTGGCGCCAGTGCAGGCTCTACAAGTGGCGGTATAAAATTTATCAGAATTATAATGTTACACAAACAGGGTATGCTAGAACTAAAAAGACTAATTCACCCCCATGGTAAATTTGTAATCAAATATGGTGATAATATTGTTGCAAATAACACCATTAATAGTGTCTGGAGTTTTTTTGCTGGATATTTCGCAATATACATATGTTTTTTATTAATTCTAATAGCTCTTGGTCTAGATTTTCCAACTGCATTTTCTGCAATAGCAAGTACTCTAGGTAACGTAGGCCCAGGTCTTGGTGCTGTAACTGAGCATTATGCAAGTATTGGTAGCGCAGCTCAATTTATTTTGTCACTATCAATGCTATTAGGGCGTCTTGAAATTTTTACTATTCTAGTTTTATTTGTGCCCGATTTTTGGAAATATTAAAAATATTTATTCAAAAATTTAACTAAACTTTTAGAAAAAGCATTAAACATCAAGCTTTCATAATTTGCAAGAGATGCTTTTTGGAACATTTCGCTTATAGTTGGATACGGATATATTATATTAAATAACACATCTACAGTATATTTATTATCTATAAGATGAATTAAAAATGGAATCATCTCTGATGCATTTGGTGCAAGAATACTCGCCCCAATAATTTTTTTATTTTTAACAACTAGTTTAAGTGAACCTTCCGTTGCCTCATCAATAATTGCTTTATCTAAATCTTTTAATGGAACTACAATTTCTTGACATTTTATTTTATCAATTTCAGCATCAGTTTTAGTGATACCAACTTTTACTAATTCAGGATCTGAATAAACAACAATTGGAATTAAATTATTTTTAACTTTAACCGGAATTTTAAATGCTATATTTTTAATTAGAATTCCCGCTTGGTTACCTGCTACATATGTAAATTTTAAAGGATTATTTGTAACATCTCCTAGAGCGTAAATATGCTTAATATTAGTTCTTAATCTTGAATCAACAAAAATACCATGAGGAGAGTAATTAACTTTAGCATTATCTAAACTTAAATT
>Ga0210009_1003259_pt1 | contig 10667 bp, 11 predicted proteins | sample CryGeyCG2114_065_FD_185457 | JGI IMG/M metagenome (GOLD analysis project Ga0210009, IMG submission 185457) | Groundwater microbial communities from aquifer - Crystal Geyser CG12_big_fil_rev_8/21/14_0.65 (SPAdes) (version 2) | ecosystem: Environmental > Aquatic > Deep subsurface > Groundwater ... | reverse complement strand
GGACCAAATAACTTTCTAAGTTCAATCGTATAATCGGTTAGAGATACAACTGTTTCTCCTGGTATCCTCTCGAAGTAATTTAATCGTCGACAGGTATTAGGCAGAACACTCCAAGAATTTAGATCTGGTGGAGTGTTTTCAGGAGGCACATCTAATGGTATTGGTGGTTCAAATGTTGGAATCGCCACTCCTGTGGGTGGGGATGACAATGTGGGAATGGGATCATTACCATCTGGATTCATAGTAGCTTTATTTTCTTCGTTTTTTACAAACCAATACCCCAAACCAAAAAAACAAACCACTCCTAAAGCAAAAATTGCTATTGACTCGATCTGGCCTTGACCTTTAGTTTCCCTTCGAGAAAAGGTTCTAATGACTTTTCTATAAGCTCTTTCAAGTTGCAAACTCGTAGACCTTCGGATTCTCTCGATTCTACCTGCCATATATTGCTTATTATAAGTCATTATACTCCATTTGTCCACATTATTTTGATTTATTATTTTGGTCCTTGACAAATTATTTTTATTTCTGTATCCTGGGGGGGAGGATATGAAAAACGTTTTGCATCGAATGAAGATTGCCAAGGGGCATTTGGAAAAAGTTATTGATATGGTTGAGAAAGGGGAGTACTGTCTTGATGTCATCCAACAATCACAGGCGGTTCAGTCGGCCTTATCAAAAGCTGACGAAGCCATATTGGAAAATCATTTGAAGACATGTGTCCGCAATTCAATGGAGAGCGGAAAAAATATTGATGAAAAAGTAAAGGAAGTAATCGAAGTATTTAAGAGAAAATGAATATGGATAAAATTATTGTTTTATTTTTTGGTATTGTATCAATTATATTTACCTATTGGTTCTTTTTTATGAAAAAGATCAATACTGTTCAGGCTGAAGGAACGGTCAATATTTTAGTTGATGGGGGATATAAACCGGATCAGATAGTTATTCCCTTTGGTAAAACGACTAAATTGGTTTTTGAAAGAAAAGACAGCAACACTTGTCTTGAAGAAGTGGTTTTGTCCGATTTTAAAATAAGAAAATTTTTAGTTCTAAATGAAAAGACTGAAATTGAAATTAATCCAACTAAAAAGGGAGAATTTGATTTTTCCTGTGGGATGGGGATGTTCCACGGAAAGCTTATTGTTAAATAAAAAATATGAATAAACAAACTTTTGCGATTAAAGGGATGCACTGCGCATCTTGCGTCTATATCAATGAAAAAGCTTTAAAGACAATTCCTGGAGTAATTGAAGCGGTTGTAAATCTAACTAATGGTAAAGCTACCTTATCCTCGGATGCTCCGATTGAAGAAAATAAAATTATTGATGCCGTTAAATCAGTTGGCTATCAGGCGATGATTGAGAATGACGGAACGTTGGATGAAAAAATAAAAATAGAGAAAAAGAGAGAGCTGAAAGATCTTAAAATCAAGGTCGTTGTCAGTTTGTTTTTAGGAGCGTTAATTGTTTGGGGAAGTTTTCCGGGAATTATGGATTTTGCTCCAAGTCTTTTTAAAAATTTTTACTTTCAGTTTGTCTTGGCAACAATTGTTCAGCTTTGGGCGGGAAGGGATTTGTATCGGGCAGCCATATCATCGCTTAGACATAGAATTGCTAACATGGACACGCTGGTTGTCATCGGAACGACGGTCGCTTTCTTATATTCAATATTTGTGACATTTTTTCCAAAGTTTTTTATGGATTTGAAGATCGAAGCCATGCCTTATTTTGATGTTTCAACCGTTATTCTCGGTTTGATCTTATTGGGCCGGTTTTTGGAAGCTCAGGCTAAAGCTGGCACGGGGGAAGCGATAAAAAAATTAATCGGCCTTCAGGCAAAAACAGCCAGAGTAATCCGCAATAACAAAGAAATTGATATTTCGATTGATGAAGTTGTTGCTGGTGACTTGATCCGAGTCCGGCCGGGAGAAAAAATTCCGGTTGACGGCATAATTATTGAAGGTGAATCTGCTATTGATGAATCGATGGTGACCGGAGAAAGCATGCCATCCTCAAAATATAAAGGTGATACTGTAATTGGGGCGACGATGAATAAATCTGGAAGTTTTGTATATAAGGCCACCAAAGTCGGAAAAGATACTTTGTTAGCTCAGATTATTAAATTGGTTGAAGAAGCGCAGGGAAGCAAAGCCCCAATTCAGCGGTTAGCAGATATTATTTCTTCATATTTTGTTCCTATTGTTATTATGTTGGCTATTGGAACATTTGTTGGTTGGTATCTATTCGGATCGAACCCCGTATTTATTAATGCTATGTTGCGGTCGATTGCAGTTTTAATAATCGCTTGTCCATGTGCGATGGGATTGGCGACACCAACGGCTATAATGGTTGGTACCGGAATCGGCGCTCAGCATGGAATATTAATTAAAGATGCTGAAAGCTTGGAAACAGCTCATAAAGTTAATACGATTATTTTTGATAAAACGGGGACGCTGACAAAGGGAAAACCGGAAGTTACTGATATTATTTTGATAAATAAAAACTTGATACCGAAATTTTTTATCGGAAAACAAAAAACCGAAAAAAATTTGGTATCTGCGCTTTTAATAACAACTGCATCAATTGAAAAACTTTCAGAACATCCTCTGGGCGAAGCGATTGTGAAAAAAGCTGAAGAAGAAAAACTTGTCCTGAGCGAAGTCGAAGGATTTAAATCATTGACTGGAAAGGGTGTAACGGGAAATATCAAATATCAAAAATCAAATATCAAAGTTATTTTAGGAAATAAGAAATTAATGGAAAACTTCGATGTATCGATACATCAAAGCGGTCATGAAAAATTGGAAAAAGAGGGTAAAACAGTTGTTTTCATGGCAGTAAAAAATCTTTTTCTAACCACTAATCACTATTCACTAGTCGCTCTTTTAGCCATTGCTGATACGATAAAAGAAAGTGCAAAAGAAGCCATTTTAGCATTAAATAAAATAGGAATAGAAACAGTTATGATAACGGGAGATAACGAGGCAACAGCGACGGCAATTGGAAAAAAATTAGGAATAAAGACGGTCCTTGCCGAAGTGATACCTCAAGATAAAGAGAGAGAAGTTAAAAAATTTCAAAAAGAAGGCAAAGTAGTTGCCATGGTAGGGGATGGAATAAACGATGCCCCGGCACTAGCCGTGGCGGACGTTGGTATTGCCATGGGAAGTGGCACCGATGTTGCCATTGAAGCAGCTGGAATCACATTGGTTAATAAAAATTTAATTTCAGTTGTTTCGACGATTAAACTATCCAAACAAACGATGAAGACAATTAAGCTTAATTTATTTTGGGCTTTCGCGTATAATGTGATACTGATACCTGTTGCAATGATGGGTCTAATAAGTCCGATCTTGGCATCAGGTGCGATGGCATTTTCAAGCATTTCCGTAATTACCAATTCGCTTTTATTAAAAAGAGCAAAAATATAAACCTATGATTCGCGAAGGATGTTGTGGAGGACCAAAAAAACCAAGTAAATAAATATGGCTAAACTTAAAAAATGCACCCTTTATATCAAAGGCATGCACTGTCCTTCATGTGAAATTTTAATAACTGATAAATTCAAGGAAATGTCTAATGTGACGGCGGTTAAATCGAATTTTCAAAAGCAGGAAGCTGAAGTCTATTTTTCCGGTCATTTAGATCAGGAAACAATAAACAAAAATATCAAGCCTTTTGGATACGAAATAAGGGATAGACAAGATAAGAGTTTTAACGAAGAGCCAATGAGTAAAAAGATTATCGAAGCATCATTAATTACCGTTGGCTTAATTTTAATTTATTTAATTGTTAAAGAAATAAATATCATTCCCAGCATTAATATTACCGGAAACTTAAATTGGTTAACGGTTTTATTTTTAGGATTAGTTGCTTCAGTTTCAACTTGTATGGCTACTTCTGGAGCTTTGTTTTTGTCAACGATCGGAAAAAAAACCAATAATTTAAGACAAGCTGTTTATTTTAGCTTGGGCAGAATTATTTCCTATTCAATATTTGGATTCCTGGCTGGTTTAGTTGGAAGTGTGATAATAACAAATTTTAAATTTGGATCAGGTTTAACGTTATTAGCAGCTATTTTTATGATTCTTTTGAGCCTTGATATGTTACATATTCTTTCTTTTTCTTCAATTGTTCCTTTTGGCGTTTCCTCAAATGTTTTTAGAAAATTAGAACACTTGCTGATAAAAGACCCTCATAAATCAGCCTTTTTCCTAGGAATGATCACCTATTTTTTACCGTGTGGATTTACTCAAGCAACCCAGGTTTACGCTCTTGGATTAGCGTCCTCTTGGCAAAGTGCTTTGACGATGGCTATCTTTGCCCTTGGAACGGCGCCGGCAATAATATTTATTGGCAGTTTAAGAGGTTTATTAAAAAGTACTTTTTATCAGTATTTTATGAAAACAGTCGCCGTTGGAGTTTTAATACTTGGCGTATATTATGCAAGTAATTTTTTATCAATTTATGGAATTAACATTGGATTTAGTCAAAACATCAATAGAATAGGGACCAATGTTACCATTGAAAATGGTAAACAAATTATAAATATGGACGTTATCAACGGGGGATATTCTCCAAACCAATTTACAATTAAAAAAGGAATTCCCGTGCGTTGGGTGATTAGCGGAAAAAATATCTTCGGTTGTCAAGGGTACTTTGTTGTTCCAACTTTAAACATTTCCAAAGCCTTAAACGAAGGAGAAAATATCATTGAATTTACTCCGAAAGAGACAGGCTTCATCAACTTTTCCTGTGGGATGGGAATGTATAGAGGAAGAATAGAAGTAATCGACTGATTATATAGCCAATTATTGCGCCGAAAATTACATCAAAAAAATAATGACAGCCGAGATAGATTCTAGAATAGCTGATTAATATTGCGACCAGGTAATAAAACCAACGGCGTTTTTTGTCGAAAAAAGTTAATACTGTTGCGGCGGCGAAGGCAGTTGCTGCGTGAGCAGAGGGGAAGGAGAAATCGGTTGGACAAGAAAAAGTATTTAGTATAAAGTATTTAGTATCTAGTATGGGGCGAGGGCGCATAAAAATATTTTTTAAAACAATATCGGTAAAAAAGGCTGTCAGTAAAAAAGAAAGCGAAAATAAAATAATAAATTTTTTATCTTGCTTAGTGATACCGGGATTTTTTCTTTCCTCTAAAACCAACACAATTAACATTGCCAATAACCAAACTAAAATTGAGCTGCCTTTTAGGGAAAAAAAGGAGAAAAAAGAGTTAAAAAAAATATTGTGAGGAAATAATTGGTTTAAAAAATTTGTAAAAAAATGATCCAAAGAGATGATTTTATCCATGAATAACATTATAATTGATATCTCATGAAAAAAATTAAGTTCATTATTTTTGACTTTGATGGGACGATTGCCGATACCCTTCCGTATAGTTTCCAAAGATTTTTGGAGATTGCCAAGGCTTTACAGTTAAATGATCTTAGTGAAAGACAGATAATCAAGGAGATCCGATCTAAAAGCTATCAAGAACTGCTGAAGGGAAGTTTTAAAAAGGCCTGGCTCAAACTTCCATACGTTGTAAATATGATCAAAAACATGCAGATAGAACTGGAAAAAGAAATGGAAAATATCAAGTTTTTTACCGGGGTTAAGAAATTTCTTTTTGATTTAAAAAAAAAGGGATATAACTTAGCAATTATTTCTTCAAACAGAATAGAAAATATTAATAAATTTATTAAATTTAACAAAATTGACATTTTTGATTTTGTCCATGGAAAAACAGATCTTTTTGGAAAAGAAGGATATCTAAAAAAATTTCTTAAAGATTTTAAGTTAGATAAATCCGAAGTAATTTATATCGGAGACGAAATTCGTGATGTTGAAGCATGTAAAAAAGCCGGTATCAAAATGATTGGCGTTTCTTGGGGACTACACACAGTCGAAGCCTTAAAAAAAGCAGGAGTTGATTATATTGCCAAAAAACCAGTGGAAATAATGAAAATACTTACGAGTGGTAGATAAATATTTTATTTTTGCCTTTAATAATTTTTTCGTTTTGTTTTAGGGATTTTATTGGATACATATAACTTACAATGTTAAAATTTTTAATTTTTAATCTGCAATTTTTAATTGTTTTTTCGAGAAACCAGGGGGAGATGTAGAAATAAAAGGTTGTAGAGACGCAAAATTTTGCGTCTGTACATTGGGTATAGTGAGAAAAATTCATTTTGAAAATATCACCATAAACAATTTTAATATTTTTTTTATTTGGATGAAATAATCGGCGGAGGTGGATAATTAAGATTAAAATTAAGTTGATCTCAACCGCTACGAACTTTGTGTTTAATTTTTGTTTGTAAGATTGTTGAGCTGCTTTAAAAATTACAATTCCATCACCAGCTCCTAGATCAATCACCGTTTGATTATTCTTTAAATTTAAGGCCTTAACGATTAAAGGCATATCAATGGGTTGAGAAGGGAAGTAGGGAATTGGGGATAAGGTTTTGGAGGAGAAGATAAGGATTACAGATATTATTAATAATAAAATCAAACTGTAAGTAAGCATTTAAATCTTAAAGATTAAATATTAAAGGTTAAAGAAACAGTTAAACTGTTAAAACCTAAACAGTCAAAAAAACTTATAAAACTTAAATCCTTAAACACATTTTTGTTTAAAAATTTAATGTTTAATGGTTTATTTAACATTTAACCGTTTAACATTTAATGTTATCCCTTGACTAATTCTATCAGTTATTGCTAATATTAGGACGGACAAAAATATGATTAAACTTGTAATTGGCAGTCAGTGGGGGGATGAGGGAAAAGGCAAAATAGTCGATATGATGGCGGCAAAAGCAGATTTCGTAGTCCGTTTCCACGGTGGCAATAATGCCGGCCACACGGTCGTCATCAACGAAAAAAAATTTCCATTTCATCTAATTCCTTCAGGGATCCTGCAAAAAAAACCTACGGTTGTTATTGCCGATGGGACTGTGATTGATCCGGAAGTACTCATGGAAGAGATGGATATTTTTGAAAAAATGGGGATAAATTTAAAAAAGAAATTGATGATTTCTCCCCGATGTCATTTAATAATGCCATATCACAAAGAACTAGATGTGGCCTATGAGAATGCCCGCGGAAAAAATAAATTGGGGACAACCAAGAGAGGAATCGGTCCAACTTACGCTGATAAAGTTAGTTACAACGGAATCAGAATTTATGAATTAATGAATTGGCCTTTATTTGTCGAAAAGTTTAAATTTCAGACAGAAATAAAAAATAAGATATTGGTTGCTTTCGATGTAGCCCCCATTAAGGTGGAAACTTATTTATCGACTTTTAGAAAATTAGCAGAAAGAATTCAACCAATGATAGGAGATACATTTGCGGTTTTGCATAAAGCAATAAAACAAAAAAAACAAATTCTTCTTGAAGGCGCCCATGGGGTTATGCTAGATAACAGCTTTGGTTTATATCCTTTTGTTACGGCCTCAAACGTCATTGAAGGTGGCGTCAATATTGGATCAGGAGTTCCCTCCAAAAAGATTGACGAAGTTTGGGGAGTTGTTAAGGCTTACACTTCGAGAGTTGGTGGAGGACCATTGCCCACAGAATTATTTGATAAGGTAGCCGACGATATAAGAGAGCGGGGTTATGAATATGGGACAACGACCGGGCGACCGCGCCGGGTTGGCTGGGTAGATTTGCCCGCAGTAAAATTTGCCTGTCAACTTTCTTCAATTAACAGAATTGCGATTACAAAAATAGATATCTTATCAGGACTTTCACAGATAAAAGCCTGTGTTGGCTACGAATTAAATGGTAAAAAAATTGAATTCAGTCAGTGTGGGTATTTAGAACTCTCCAAATTAACTCCGATTTACAAAAGTTTTCCGGGTTGGGCCGAAGATATTTCTGGAATAAAATCTTTTAAAAAATTACCAGTAAACTGTCAGAAGTACATTAAATTTGTTGAAAAATATTTAGAAGTTAATGTTAAAATTGTTTCTGTGAGTCCAGAGAGAGAAGCGAGTATTGTATTATAAATTTCTAATTTTTAATTGACCTAATTAACCTAAATAATGACCAAATCTCAAATTGAGGATAATTGGTTATTGGGTATTTTTTAGATCAATTAGAATAATTAGTTAATTAGTAATTTTATGAATATCCGTAAGCAAATAGGCTTAACCTTTGACGACGTATTACTCGTTCCTCAGAAGACCGATATCGTTTCCCGAGGGGATGTTGATCTTTCCACAAATCTAACAAAAAAAATTAAATTAAAAATTCCTGTCATTTCAGCCAATATGGATACGGTTACCGAAACTGAAATGGCGATTGCACTGGCCCGCGAGGGAGGAATTGGGATAATTCATCGATTTGCAACGATTGAAAGAGAAGCTGAAATGGTACAAAATGTCAAAAAAGAAAAACTATTAGTCGGAGCCGCCGTAGGTATAAAAGATGATTATATTGAGAGAACGGAAGCATTAGTTAAAGCTGGAGCCGATGTGATTGTCATTGATATTGCACACGGGCACTCGATTTTTTTAATTAAGGTCTTAAAAGATCTAAATAAAAAATTTCCTAAGGTCGACATTATTGCTGGAAATGTAGCTACACCTGAAGCAACCGAAGAGTTAATAAAAAATGGAGCCTCAGCAATTAAAGTTGGTATTGGGCCGGGAGCCCTGTGTATTACAAGAATTGTAGCCGGCGCAGGCGTTCCCCAATTAACAGCCATTTCTGAATGTGCAGAGGTCGCGAAAAAATATGATGTTCCAATTATTGCCGATGGGGGAATAAGAAATTCTGGGGATATGGTAAAAGCGTTAGCGGTTGGTGCCTCAACTGTGATGATTGGCACATTGTTTGCTGGATGTGACGAATCACCGGCACTAACTTTTTTCAAAAATAACCGAAAATTTAAACTGACTCGTGGTATGGCGTCGCTAATGGCTAATCATGATCGCCAGAAAAATGATATTAAAGTAAAAAAAGACTTGAAAGAATATGCGGCCGAGGGAGTCGAGGCAGTTGTTCCATATCAAGGGAACGTCTCTGAATTTATTAATCAACTCTTGGGGGGCGTTCGTTCGGGTTTTTCATACTGTGGAGCAAAAAATATCATAGAAACTTGGAAGAAGGCTGAATTTATTCAAATTACCCAAAGCTCACTAATTGAATCCAAACCTCATGACGTCGAGCAGATATAAAAACGATTACCTTTTTAAAGGAGTTATTCTTAAAAAATCTTTTTTTGAAAGAGTATAGTGTAATATAGCCCAAAATGATAAATGTATAAATAGCGCGATTAAGAATCCTAAAATTCCTTGAGATTGTAAATATGCAAAAATAAATCCTCCAAAAAATGAACAAATTATAGTGAGGAAAGCGAATTTTTTAGGGAGTAGAAATATTGATGGGATATGAACAACGAAAAATACTAAACCAAACAAGTTTAAAGAAATCCGAAAGGTAAGTAAGCCACCCAAAAAAAAATATCTTGGAAGAATATTTCAAAAAACTTTGGCAACTGATAACAAAATCTTTCTTTTTTAGAGTAATAATCTTTTTTGTAAAGATTCGATACAAAAAGCCATAGTATAAATAAAGATATGAAAGCTATTAAATGTCCTATATTAAGACTATTAAAATATATGAAAAATTGATTTTGATACACAACAAAAAGGATTAGTGAGAGAACTATGAAAAAAAGAGTATGTTGCCAAGAATTTTCATAATACGTAATATTATATTTCTTAAACAAATAATTAGGTAAGCCCATAGCTCCAAACCATAATATCAACCAAATTATTAGATGCATATAATAAATCGTTATTATCTTTAATTATTGTGTCGTAAATTACTCATTTCCTTGTTGTGAATTGAATACAAAAGAAATGGTTTTGCGATGAGATATTTTCTTAACAAACAAGGAAGATTTGGTTTATAGTAAATCCAATTTAAAACAATTTTTGCTTCTTTGGTACTAAATTTAAGACGATAAATAGGATTATTTGTTTTTTTATTTTTATATTTTAAACAATCGATATTTCCGTGTATTTTTTTCAATTTAATGATAGTTTTTTGTAACCATTTGATATGTTTTTCACTTGCAGATGTAAAATATACAAAAAGTCTGTTATATGTGTATTTTGGATTTAAATGGGTATTATATCTATCCTTATAAAAAATAATGTTTCCGTCACCGTCTAAATGTCCGCGTAAAAAATCCATAAAATATTTTTGCGGAATTTTTAATTCACTTATAGTTAGAGATTTATTAGGGAAAAGTCCTATCTTGATTAAAAAGTCGTAAAGCACTACATCTCCCAATTGAACTTTGAAAGCTTTTTTTCTGAACCTTTTTTTAGGAGTATTTTCTGATATTTTGTTATTTTTGCCAAGGCAATGTTTAAACGTACGAAAAAGCCGTCTATCTGTAGAAGTTAAGGTAATATGACGTTTATCCTTTGACAAACACCCATCAGTTGTTATTAATCCTACTGCATATGCTAATTTAAAACTCTATTTGATTACTTTTTTTGGTTTTCTCCTCATTTTAGTGCCGGGAGAGGGAGTTGAACCCTCATGAAATTGCTCTCACAAGTTTTTGAGACTTGCGCGTATGCCAGTTCCGCCACCCCGGCTATTTATATTATATCAATAACTTCAATTTTTTCC
>Ga0210009_1003256_pt1 | contig 10683 bp, 10 predicted proteins | sample CryGeyCG2114_065_FD_185457 | JGI IMG/M metagenome (GOLD analysis project Ga0210009, IMG submission 185457) | Groundwater microbial communities from aquifer - Crystal Geyser CG12_big_fil_rev_8/21/14_0.65 (SPAdes) (version 2) | ecosystem: Environmental > Aquatic > Deep subsurface > Groundwater ... | reverse complement strand
CCGCCGCAATTGGCGCAATGAGTAGAGTAGAGTTCACACAACTTGTGCAAACAGGGTTGGCAAATAACCGGATCAAACAGATAAATTTCTTCTCCGCGATATTCCAGCACCGTGGGTGCGGTGCTCACCGGGGCTTTACATTCCTGGCAAATGGGGGATGAACTCATAGCAATCCCGAAAAAGATTCGAGGGGATAGAAAATTCTACCGCAATCCAATTAATTGATACAGACCTTTTTCATGTTGGCGAAGTCATCGAGGATGGCTCCGGCTCCTTTGACAATGCTGAGGAGAGGATCTTCGGGAATAAAGACTTTCAAGGTGGTTTTTTCTTCGATCATCTTGTCCAGTCCGCGGATGAGGGCACCGCCCCCTGTAAGATATATGCCATTGGAATGAATATCCGCGGAAAGTTCCGGCGGAATTTTTTCCAAGGCACGCATGATGACTGTAATGATAGCGGTCAGTGGTTCTTTGAGCGCTTCACGGATTTCTTCATCACTTATCGGGATGGACATGGGGACGCCGGTTTTTACATTCAATCCCCGGACTTCGGTGGTCAGGGTTCCCGCTTGCGGAAATGCACTGCCTATTTCTTTTTTGACGCGTTCGCCCTCGAAGACACCGATATTAAGGTGGTGTTGAAGCCGCATATAACGGACGATGGACTCGTCGATCTCGTCTCCGGCCACGCGCACGGACTCGCCGTAGGCAATGGCGGAAAGGGAAATGACAGCGACATCGCTGGTGCCGCCGCCGATGTCGATAACCATATTTCCCTCCGGTCGATGCACGGGAATGCCGACACCAATTGCGGCCGCCATGGGTTCTTCCACAAGATGGACTTCCCGGATGCCTGCCATGAGAGATGCGTCGATCACGGCTTTCTTTTCCACTTGAGTGATGCAGGTCGGCACGCCGACAACCATGCGGGGCTTGAAGAACCGGTGTTGGCTCAGGACTTTTTTAATGAAATACTGAATCATCCGGTTTGTCACATCAAAGTCGGCAATGACACCGTCTTTCATGGGCCTGACGGTGTTGACTCTGGCATGGGTACGGCCATACATTTTTTTTGCTTCTATTCCTACCGCTTCAACCGAGTTGTCATCCACGTTTATTGCGACGACAGAAGGTTCGTTCAGCACGATTCCCTTGTCGGTGATGTAAATGAGGGTGTTTGCCGTTCCCAGGTCCATGGCCAGATCGGTGGAGAACATGCTGAAGATTTTATGGAATAGATTTTTTATCATGCCAGGGCTCTCGTTTTCTGGGTCAGTCGGTTGCGTGAAAGGTTGATGAGGCTGAACAATTCTTTTCCCTCCTCGGGATAAGCGGAAAGCCCCCATTGAAATTTGGCTTGAATGGAAACTCCGTTGACATAAAGCGGATTGTGATCAAGCAAATGTTTTAGTTTTGACTGCAAGAGTTCCACGTCTTTTTGACTGCGCTCCATAAGCAAGACCAGAAAACAGGTTTCTGACAGGCGGAAAACAAATTTGGGAGACGGGACTACCTTTGAGAACAAGGCCATCAATTGTTTCAGGTAGGCATCGCCACGGTCTACACCGTGGGTCTCGTAAAGTGTGGTCAGGTTAGTGATATGAAACGTAAGAAAAAATACCGATTCTTTGGGTTTGAAAACTTCTTCGGATAATGCAAGATGATATTCAGTCAAAAACCGGTGGTTTGGAACCCCGGTGACAGGGTCCAGGTTTTTGTCATAGACCCAGCGGTCTTTGGTGTCGGCGCAAAACAAGGCCGAGGCGGCGGCAGAAACAATCAGCGCGAGTTTGTCCAAATCCGCCTGACTCACCCCCTCGGGTTCTGAGGAACCTACCAGAAGGACTCCGTAAAGGGTGTCGTTGAGTTGAATGGGTAACGTGGCCACGCATTGCAGGTCTTCGGATTTTTCGTCCTCAGAGAATAAAACTGTTCTCCGACCTTCATGAGCCTGTAAAAGAAGAGGCAACCGGTTTTTTGCGCAGGAGCCCACCAGCCCTTTTCCAAAATAGACTTTGGTTTCCGAAATATCATTAGCAAAACCCCGGTGGCCAATGATTTTACCTTCCATCTGGTTTTCTTCGAACCAGGTTACAGCGATGGCGGGGCAGGAAATCAGGGATGCGGGAATCTGTGTCAACCGGTCCGCAACCGAAGACCGATTGGGTGACTCAGCAAGAAACCGGCAGTACGAATTGATCTCTTGTAAAAATGGCCGGGATGTTGACGAAGGGGTCGTGGTTTTTGGTTCCAGACTCCAGGAAATTTGTTGAGCAAATTCGGATAATATTTTTTGTAGTTTGATAGAAAACTGGTAACGCTCCTTGGTGTCGACGGCCAATACACCTACCTGATCCCCATAAATTACCGGAAGGGCTATAAAACTTTTAAGGTCTTCGTTTTTTTCGTAGATGCCGAGAAAGCGGGTGTTCTGGTCAAAATTTTCGATCAACTGGGTTTTACGTGTTTGCGCGGCGAGGCCAATGGGGCTCTTGCCAATGGCGATTTTTGCCTTTCGGTCAAGATTGCGGCTAAGTGTAAAATGTTCGCGCAGGGCGAGGTTTTTTCCGTCAGGGTCCATCGTAAACAGGGCGCAGGTAAAGGCATCGGCAACATTCCCGATCAGTTCAATGAGATGCCCCAATTTGACGTTGGATGGAGTCATGGTTTTTGCATTAAGGTTACAGGCCTCTTTTTCTCAGCATATCCCTATAATTTTTAACCGCTTCTTTGCTGACTGCCACGGCGGCGACTTCATACTCAGGAATGGTGCCGGGCTTAATCTCCTTGACGCGCACGGCCTGGCAATCGATGATTTTTTTTTCGCCGGTCGAAGGGACCCTGAAAGAGACTCGTAAGACATCGCCATCAATAACGGTTCCCTTCACAAAAAAAACTAAACCGTTGATCGACATTTCCTGGATGATGATTTTATGAAGCTTGTAAAAAAACTCCTTTTCTCGCTCGATTTCCAGGTTCCCTGCGATCTTAACCTTAGCCCTTTGGCCTTTCCTCTTTCCCAGATCGTTGTCATATTTTGAACGGATCAACTGATCCAGATTTTTCCGAACCTCAATAAGGTCCTCAGTCGGTAGGCTCTCGAGAGAAGCCATGATTTTTTCTATCATGGTGAAGCTGTCGGGGGTAGTTCAGAAGAACCAGAAATGTTTGAAAAGGGTCTGGAAATCCTGCTTCCGGACTTTAAAAATTATCTTATAGTGAGGGGCTATGGCTGTCAATCATTTTAAAATCAATCCGTTCAATATTTTAAGGCTGATTTTGGGGTAGACGAAATCGCTTGACAGAAATGATGCTCGTTTATATACTCCCTTCCTCTGTTACGAAGAGTGGTAACCGTTCTTGAGATTGAAGTGCGGGCAAAGGGCTTCTGCGGGTAATAAGCCCTGTTTTTTACCCTTCCGGGGCCCGAGAGCCAAGGAGGGGTATCACATCGGGCCAGCAAAATTAATTTCGGCTCCAACGAGTCTTTTCCCGTTGGACCCATGCGAAATGGGCGGGTAGCTCAGCTGGGAGAGCACCGGCCTTACAAGCCGGGGGTCACAGGTTCGATCCCTGTTCCGCCTACCATATAGCAAACGACCGCGGGGTCGTAGTTCAGTTGGTTAGAACGCCGGCCTGTCACGCCGGAGGTCGCGAGTTCGAGTCTCGTCGACCCCGCCATTTTTTAAGGGGCCAACCTGTTCAGGTTTGGCCCTTTTTTATTTTAGTGCGCCCGGTAGGGCGCACCCACTTTGAGGTGCAAGTCCTCTACAGGACTGACAAGGGGAATTGCTACCCGATTAATCAGGAAATGATGTTCAGCAGGTTGCCGGTGGTGATGCTGGATGGATTGAACCGGTTCTCCACCCGCCGGGAAAAAGGGTTGCCCTGACTGAAATCGTCACTGTTTTCCGACTTTGTTTCGGGCTCTTTGCTTTCTTCCAAAGGTGTTTCTGTGGTTTCCTTGTTTTCTTCGGCTTTTTGGGCCTTGGCTTCCTGTCTTGCCTGGGCTTCCAACTGCGCCGCCTGGGCGGCTACCTGCCGGTCTTGAGCGGAAGGATCGCTGGGGGCCAAGGCGGCCCGTTTAATAGTCTGGGCCTTGCGAACCGTGGCTTCGGGGTCTCCGGGGACGGGCGATGCGTCGATGGAAACCTCTCCTCCCACGGCATATTGTCGGCCATCGGGTCCGGTTTGAAACTCAAACGTCGGAGTCCCATTAGCATAGGGGCCGGCGGCAGAAAGATGGGCCTGCTCATGAGCCCGCACTTCTGCGTCCCGCGCCCTCAGTTCGTTCAACAACCGGCGCTCTTCCTCAGATAATTCCAGGTTGGTTTTAGGGCCGGGTTGCTGGCTTTCTTCTTCACTATCCAGTTCTTTGGCTTCGAATACAGCACTGGCACGAGACAGGGATGCGTCAGAGAGGCTGACCTTGTCTTCCGCGGTTTTTCCTTTTAGAGCGTCTTCAAGCCGTTTTTCTTCTTCACAATTTTCGCAGTTGTCAGGACTTCCCACAAAAAGAATTTGGGGAGGCGATTGAATTATCCGGATATTCATGTGTCTACCTGATTTTTAATACAGTTGCCCGTAGTGGCGCTATCGGCAAAAAAACTTAGAACTTTAGCTGGAATGCGAAAAAAATAGTGCTTCCAAAAATTTTAAAGTTGCAGGGTTGACAGACGTTATGCTTAATGGTATATAACGTTGCATGCGTTATGTATTTAAAACTATAGCCGTGGTTTTCTGGTTTATGACTTTGCCGCAAACAGTCTGGTCGGGAGAGGTGCATGTTGCGGTCGCGTCCAATTTTTTGAATCCGCTCAAAGAAATTGCCGAACTCTATAAGAGGGATACCGGTAATACGCTGATCCTGATTTCCGGGTCAACCGGCAAGCTGTATGCCCAGGCCCGGAATGGTGCCCCCTATGATGTCCTGCTGGCGGCCGATGCCAAAAGGCCGACCTTGTTGGAACACGAGGGGGTGGGTGTTGCGGGCACACGGTTCACCTATGCGGTAGGGGCTTTGGTTTTGTGGAGTCCCGAACCGGGAAAAGTGAAGGGTGAGCAATCTTTAGCCCAAATGAACGCAGGGAAGCTGGCGATAGCCAATCCGAAAACTGCGCCTTACGGCAGGGCGGCGAAAGAAACTTTGGAACGGCTGGGCCTTTGGGAAAAACTACGCCCGTTTCTGGTTCAGGGGGAAAACATCGCCCAGACCCTGCAATTTGTTGCCACAGGGAATGCCGCGTTAGGTTTCGTCGCTAAATCGCAGGTTGAAGACCCGCGTTTCAAACTTAAAGGAAGCCGGTGGGAGATACCGCCTGACCAGCATGAACCAATTTTACAGCAGGCCATTTTATTAAAACCGGGACTTGGCAACTCTTCCGCAAAACAGTTTCTGGAATATTTGCAGGGTCCAACGGCAAAAACAATCATTCGGTCCTATGGTTACCATGTCACTGTGGAATAACGGATTCCACTAAAACAGGGGAAGTTCAAATAATTCCCCCCTTGATAAGGAGGGCTTTGCATAAAGTGGTTCTGTATTGAGAAAAAGCGAGATCCTTCTTCGCCAAGGCTCATCAGGATGACAATACGATGGTTTCTGCATGTCATTCTGAGCGTTAGCGAAGAATCTCGGGGTTGTGCAAAGGTCTCCCTGTCAAGGGGGCCAGGGGGGTTAAGCATTTGGGATTTTTGATTTGATACTTGAGTAAAATAATAGGAAAAAATAAATGGATTTTTCAATGATTGATGCAGAACCCATTTTGCTCTCCCTCCAATTGGCGGGCGTGACGGTGGTGATTCTTTTAACTTTGGGAACTCCCATTGCGTGGTGGTTGGCGCAAACCAGATCACGTTTACGGGTTGTGGTGGAAGCATTGGTAGCTTTGCCTCTGGTGTTGCCGCCTACAGTATTGGGATTTTATTTGTTGATTCTGTTGGGGCCGAATGGCTGGGTGGGCGGGCCGGTTCAGGCCATAACGGGTTCTGTCCTTTCTTTTTCGTTTGCGGGGCTGGTTTTTGCTTCCACCCTGTATTCTCTGCCGTTTGTAGTGCAACCGCTTCACAGCACTTTCGAATCTATTGGAAAAATTCCCATGGAAACCGCTCAGTCGTTGGGTGCTTCCCGACTGGACGCTTTTTTCTCAGTCATCGCTCCCCTGGCCCGTCGTGGTTACCTGACGGCAGTGGTCCTGGGGTTCGCCCACACCCTCGGGGAGTTTGGCGTGGTGCTGATGGTAGGCGGCAATATTCCCGGCAAGACCAAAGTGATTTCGATAGAAATTTATGATCGAGTTGAAGTTCTTGAATACACCCAGGCGCATGTCCTTTCTCTTGGTCTGCTGGTGTTTTCTTTTTTGGTCCTGGTGATGGTTTATGCCGTCAACCGCAGGCTACCGGTGCAGGTGATATGACGGATTTATTAACGGCAAAATTCAAAGTGGATTTTTCGGAATTCAATTTGGATGTGGAGTTGAACCTGCCGGCCAAAGGTGTGACCGTGGTGTTTGGCCCTTCCGGGTCTGGCAAAACCACATTATTACGCTGTCTGGCTGGACTGGAAAGAGCTCCGGCAGGATATCTGAAATTGGCCGGACAGGTCTGGCAGGATGAAGGCATTTTCCTTCCCATCCAGAAGAGAAAAATTGGTCTGGTGTTTCAGGAGGCGAGGTTGTTTCCGCATTTGAATATTGAGGAAAACTTGCTCTATGGTTATCAGCGCACTATCCCTGCTGAGCGCAATCTTCACCTGGATGAAGTTCTGCCGCTGTTGGACCTCAAGGCTTTGTTAAAACGCAACCCCGAAAAACTGTCGGGCGGGGAACGACAAAGAGTGGCGATTGGGCGCGCCCTGCTCACCAGCCCGAAACTACTGCTCATGGATGAGCCTCTGGCTTCGCTGGATATGCAACGCAAAGCGGAAATCATTCCTTTTATTAAAAGAATTGAAGATCAGTTCAAAACTCCAATTATCTATGTCACGCATTCGATGAATGAAGTGCTCCAGCTTGTAGATACCATGGTAATTTTAAAATCAGGGAAAGTGGCTAACTGGGGGCCCGTGGAACAGGTTTTTTCGGATGTGCGGTCGCGGGATGCGGTGGGAGAAGGCCAATTGGGCGCGGTGCTCGAAACATCGGTCGCGGAACACGATGCGGAGTTCGGGCTCACCCGATTGGACTTTATGGGGCAGGCCCTGAATGTTCCCAAACAAAATATTCCTGTGGGTCAAAATCTCAGGGTACACATTCACTCTAAAGACGTTAGCCTTTCGACCGCGCCACCTGCGGGAGCCACCAGCGTGCTGAATATTTTGCAAGCCAGGGTCGGAAAGATTGGCATCCTGGACCCTGAAGGATATTCTGTCGATATTGAGTTGGATGCTGGCCGTCCAATTCTGGCAACGATTACCAGAAAATCCCTCGCCAATTTAAACCTTAAGCCGGGCCAACCGGTTTATGCCCACATAAAAGCCATTAAAATGGTTCATGAACTCGAAGGTTGAGTCTGGTGGTCATGGTCTGGATGAACCTGGATTAATAGGAGAAAAAATGAAAAAGGAGAAAAAAATGAAAAAATATTTTTTAATTTTTGTTCTGGACGGAATCTCATTTATGGGAGATTTTTCTTCATTAGCAATGGCTGAAATGTCTGAACAGGAAATGAGATTGAGGGCATTGGAGGAAAAACAACAGGCCAATGCCCAGCTTCTCGAAATTTTAAAGCGGTTTTCCTGGTATGGAAATTTGCGGACCCGTTTCCAGACAGAAAGCACAGAAACCCCCGGTGTCACAGATGAAAGGGACCGCGGGCGTCTCCGCTTTCGCTTGGGCGCAAATGTTCATATGCTCAAAGATTTGGATATCGGCTTCCGAATGACAACAGGAGGGCTGACCAGCAGGGACAGTGGTAATGTGACCCTGGACGATGGTTTTTCCCATAAAGCCTTTGACCTGGATCAGGCGTTTTTCCGATATCAACTCACCATTGCCAAATGGGATGCGGTATTACTAGGGGGTAAATTCCTGCCTACTTTTATGAAATCAGAAATAATCTGGGACGATGATGTCAATGTGGAAGGGATTGGCCAACAATTTTCCCGAAAGTTTGGAGATACCACGCTGGATGCAAATTTTGGTCAGTTTATTTACGATGAATTCGATCCGGGCGACGACATTATTATTCTTGGGTATCAGGGCATACTCACTCAGAAAACGGGTCTGGGAAAATTCAGATTTGCGGCCGCATTTTATGATGTCAAGAACACGGAAGACGTGGCTACAACATTTTCGGGAACATCTCTGCTTTCCAACACCTCCGAAGTCAGGATGTTGGATTTAATGGGGGAATGGTCAGAAAAGGTTCTGGGTAAAGAACTTAAGCTTTTCGGGGAATACACCCGAAATATCGGTGACCTTGCAAGCGGTAATGAGGACTTGGATACGGCCTGGCAAGTGGGAGCAAAATACGGGAAGTCCGGCAAAAAGTTTGGGGACTACGATCTGAAAGTGATTTATCGCCTGGTTCAGACGGAAGCGGTTTTTGATGTTATTTCCGATTCGGATTTCCATGACGGAAGAAGCAATGCCAGAGGTTTTGAAGCTGGAGGAAGTTTGGGTTTGTCGAAAGGCGTCAAACTGGCAATCACTTACTTCGATACGCAAGAAGAGCGGGGAACAAAAAGAGAGAACCAAAAGCTCCAAACGGATTTGATATTCAGCTTCTAGCAGTTTTTGTTAATTTATATCCCTCACGGTGCGGACACCGCCGTGTGTGCAGTTGCTGAGGTTGCGCCAGAAAGCGCGCCCGGTTACAAAATAAGCGACACGGGCACAACAATCGGAAAGGTTATTCTCGCTGTATTCTGCTGACCAATACCAATAAGCGGCACCATCGGCGAACTGTTCTGACAGGGCAAGAGGCTCGTGTGGGTCGTGGTCCCAGGCCATAATGTTTTCTTTGGTGTTATCATAAATCATTCCGTACTCAATGATCCTGGGCAATCTCCAGTCGGTGTATCCCCCTGTTTCAAGATTTTCGACATACTCTTTTGACTGGTGCCAGTTCAAACATTTTCCGAGGTCGGCATAGCTGTCTTTTTGAGCCCACATCAACCGGGTTTTGGTTTCGGTCAAAGTGCCATCACCGTTATCGACCAGATGAACCCGTGATTCCGGGGGTGGGGGTGGAACCCAGGGAGGAGCCTCATAGGGTTCCCGTTCGGCCCAGGCAAACACGGCGTTCAGCACGAAAACGGCGATGACTGCGGCGCTTTTGTAAATCACTATTTGGTCCTCACTCTTATTGCAACTGGCCGATTAGCAGGTTGCTGAAAAACTCTTTCGCATGTCATTCTGAGCGTCAGCGAAGAATCTCTCTTCTTGTTTTATAAGAAACTTCGAGATCCTTCGTCGCCTTCGGCTCCTCAAGGATGACCGTTTGGGGAGTTTTTCAGCAACCTGTTAGTTGTCACTTTCCCGCAGGGTCTTTAACGGTTTGTCACGGATCACATCCAGGCTACTCAAGATGCCAGTGGCAATGGTGATCAAAACCGCAAACCAGAATGTCCAGGCCATTGTGGCAGGTTGCAAGTGCCAGTCAGATTTTACCATATACTTCATCACGGCCCATGAAAGCCCTTGGGCCAAACCGATACCCACAATCGCGGAAACGATTCCCAATGTGGCATATTCGATTCCCAGAATGGAGGCGACGACTTTGCGCCGAGCCCCGAGTATTTTCAGTATCGCCGATTCCCGCAGACGCCGGAACTTGGTGGAAGCGATGGAACCGGAGAGGATGAACAGTCCTGCCGCGATGGCGAATCCCGACATAAAGTCAACCAGAGTGACCAGTCTGGCAATGGTAGTTTCAACGGTGCTGACAATATCGCGGGTGCTTAATGCGGTTATATTGGGCAGGGTTTTGACAACGGCGTTTTGCAGTTCCAGTTCTTTGGAGTCGGGAACGTTGACGGTGGCCACATAGGTGAGCGGCGCGCCTTGCAAAGCTCCGGGCGAGTAGATCATATAAAAATTCGTGCGCATGTTGCGCCAGTTTACCCTGCGGATGCTGGTCACCGTGGCGGAAATGGGAATGCCCTGAATGTCGACGGTGAGCTGTGATCCGATTTTGGCGTTCAATCTTTTTGCGGCATCCTCTTCCAGCGACACTTCTGCATTTTTGCCTTCGTTCCACCATTTTCCATCAATGACCTCGTTATCCTTTGGAGGCGGCCCGTCCATATAGGTCAAGACAAACTCACGGGTGATGAACCATTCTTCCCGGCTCTTATCTTTATATTCCCAGTCTGTCATCAGTTTCCCGTCAATGCTGTGCAGGCGGGAACGAACCAGCGGCGTGAGGGTGCGCTCTGCTCTCGGTGCGACCCGGTCAAGAACTTTCGTGAAGGCTTCTTTCTGGTCACGCTGGATATCAATGAAAAAATAATTTGGCGGACTCATCTCGGTATTTTTGTTCAACATGGTCAACATATCCATTTGCACCAGCCGGACGGTAAGAATAAGCATGATGCCCATGCCAAGACAGGTGATGATTGAGGTCGCCTGATTGTTAGGCCGCCTTAGATTGGACATGCCATAGCGGCGGGTCATGGAGCCGGACTGCGGCAAGGTTTTTAAAAGTTTTAACAGGAAAAGTGATGCCAGGGCCAGAACTC
>Ga0210009_1003255_pt1 | contig 10684 bp, 8 predicted proteins | sample CryGeyCG2114_065_FD_185457 | JGI IMG/M metagenome (GOLD analysis project Ga0210009, IMG submission 185457) | Groundwater microbial communities from aquifer - Crystal Geyser CG12_big_fil_rev_8/21/14_0.65 (SPAdes) (version 2) | ecosystem: Environmental > Aquatic > Deep subsurface > Groundwater ... | reverse complement strand
CCCCGCCGAGCGTCCTGAAGTACGCCCGAATGGCGTCCGGATTGTTTTTGAGTTTCTGCGAGCGTACGATGTCACCTGCTGCGTCGACAGTGGTCAGATAGCTCGAACGCTTGTGCTGATCGATTCCCGTGTAGTAGATCGTTTCCATGAAGCGCCTCCTGTGTCTGGTTGTTCTGCACCTTCAATCTCGGATGCAGGGGGCCTTCTTGGGAATATCAAAACACACAACAAAAAAACGGGAATCCTGCGGAAAGGTGGAGAAGAGGCGAATCACGAGGAGTCAGAAATCGGCCTTCTTAAAGCTGAAATGACGTTTTTGCACCTCAGCCTTCCACAGCCTTCTCCCCTATTCGTAGTCGTGCTCGAAGTACTCAACGCCACGAAGCGGAGCTTCGTTGGCTACGCCCTTGTCCCGGATGCGTGCTGAAAGGCGCTCGGCAAAGACCTTGGCCGGATCGTAGCCGTAATGGCGCAGGATATGGTTCATGGCAATGACTTCGCACAGCACGGTGACGTTCTTGCCGGGTGTCACCGGCAACTTGACGAGCGGTAACTCGACGCCCATCAATGGATGGGTTTCGTCGATCATGCCGAGGCGCGTGTACTCCTGTTCCGGATCCCACGGATTCAGATCCACCACGACTTCAACCCGCTTCTGGAACCGGATGGCGCGAATTCCGAACATGGCGCGGACATCGACCAACCCCAGCCCGCGGATTTCCATGAAGTGCTGCACCAGATCGGTGCCGGCACCCATCAGGATGTCGTCTTCTTTGCGCGTGACCATCACGACGTCGTCTGCCACCAGACGGTGCCCGCGCTCGACGAGATCCATGGCGACTTCGCTTTTGCCGATACCTGCCGGGCCCGTTATCAGAAGACCTATGCCATAGACATCCACAAGCGATCCGTGCACGGATTGTTGCAGTGCGAACTGGTCCGCCAGAAAATCGCGGAGCAGGTACATGAACTGCGTGGACGGCAAGGGCGTCACATAGACCGGGACACCTGCGCTTGTCGCCATGGCGAGAAGCTCCTTGTCCAGTTCATTGCCCTCGGTCAGGATGAAGCAGGGCACGGGAAAACGGAGCACGTTGTTGAATGCCTTGGCACGCGCCTCCACATCCAGATGATTCAGGAACCGGGTCTCGGTATTTCCCAGTACCTGCACGCGCTTGTAAGTGAAGAGCTCCAGATAACCGGCCAGCGCGAGGCCCGGGCGGTGCAGGCTGGCATCGGTGATCACCCGCTCGTCGGCTGCCGCATGGTTGAGCGGTTTGATGGAGACGTGAACCAGGGTTTCGAGCTGTTGAACGGCAAACTCGACCGTTATCGATTCCTTCTTGAAGGTTTTTGGCTGGCGGCTCGGCATCAAGGTACCTCAACGGCGTGGAGAATACGGTCTACAATATCCTCACTGGAAATTTCTTCTGCTTCGGCCTCGTACGTGACCGCTATCCGATGGCGGAGTACGTCGAGGGCAATTGACCGGACGTCCTCCGGTGTGACATAGGCGCGATGCCGCAGGAAGGCGTGTGCACGGGAGGCCAGATTCAGGTTTATGGTGGCGCGGGGCGAGGCGCCGAACTCAATGAGCGGCGAGAGCGCACCGAGCCCCACGCTGTCCGGCTCGCGCGATGCCATGACCAGATCCACGATGTAGCGCTCCACACGCTCATCCATATACAGATCATTGAGTACACTGCGCGCCGACAGGATCTGCTCGGGCGTCACAACCGGCCTGACGGCGACCTTGTCTCCCGTTCGCGCCATACGACGCATGATTTCGAGCTCCTCGTCCCGAGTCGGGTAGCCCACCTTGATTTTCATCATGAATCGATCTACCTGCGCCTCGGGAAGTGGATACGTCCCCTCCTGTTCGATCGGATTCTGCGTGGCCAGGACAAGAAAAGGAGCGTCGAGTGGGAATGTCGTCTCCCCGATCGTGACCTGGCGTTCCTGCATACTCTCCAGCAACGCCGACTGCACCTTGGCGGGAGATCGGTTGATCTCGTCGGCCAGGATGATATTGGCAAAAATAGGACCCTTCTTGATGGAGAAACTTCCTTCCTTCGGATTGAAGATGAGCGTTCCGAGCAGGTCGGCAGGCAACAGGTCGGGGGTGAACTGGATGCGTTGGAACGCCGTCCCGATGGCCTTTGCCAGCGACGATACGGTGAGGGTCTTTGCCAGGCCGGGAACGCCTTCCAGCAGTACGTGCCCGTCACCGAGGAGCCCGATCAGCAGTCGCTCTATCATATAGCTCTGCCCAATCACTACGCGGGAGATTTCGGTGAGCAGGTCATCGACGAACGCGCTTTCCTTGGTTATGCGCTCGTTAACGGCGGTGATGTCAAATTGGGAAGTTTCCATTCAGATAATCAATGCGTGTATGTCGTCTTCGTCGTGACCGGATCTGACCGTGTCCAGATAGGCAGGGAGCGAATATGGTCTTCCCGCCACCAGGAGCATGCCACACTCACCAGTCTGCACCATGCCGTAAATACCCTCGATGCTCATGCGTTCCGCAGTTTCCAGCGCCTTGTCCGAAACATCTTTCCCCGTGGTCCAGTCGTTCGTCGATGACGCCTGCGATATCTTGAGCACGGCGCCAAACAGCTGCCAGTCGGCCTTTCTGATGGCGGTAACCAGTTTCTGCACATTCCTGTTCGAGGATACCAGATGCCGGATGGTCGGGCGGTATTTCCTTGACGCCAGTTCAAGGGCGCGCTCCAGATCGCGATGCTCCAGGTTTCTCAGCGACGTCAGCCCCTTGAACCCCTTTTCAGCGAGTTCCTGCGTCGCACTGATTGCCAACTCGCTGCGAGTTCGCATGGCCTTGACGTCGACCATGCTCCGGGGAGATGCATCGAACAGCGCAAACCCCGGTCGTGTTGTGTCAGCAAACGCAACATCAATATGGTCACCATTGCGCGCATCCACCAGAATGAAAGGTGCCTCGCCACGGAGCACCGCGACGGACGTGAATACGCGGCTGATGGTGACTCCCAGCGCCTCCTGCAGAAGACGGTGCGCCCGTATGGCCACGTCCCCGCCATCGCTCTGGAGCAGCGTGTCGCAACAAGACAGCAACGCCACGGTCAGTGATGCAAAATAGGATATACCCAGCCCTGCCGGGAGTGCCGTAACGAGTGCAACATCCAATCCGGATGGACCTCCTTCCCGCTGGATGATCCGGTCCAGAAGGGCAGCAAGGATGGGAGCGCGGCGACGATCCTCTTCATTGGAAAGGTCAATGATGTCGGGAGCCGCTTCGTAGGCAATACGGGTCCGTCCAAGCGTATTCGGGCGCAGTGCAATGGCCGTACCCTGTCGCATGTGCAGCATGAGGGCGAACCCCTCCACATAATGCGTATGATCGGCTACAATCCCAACCGCACCGTGGGAAAAGGCAGCTACGGGCAGGGATCCTTCACGACCGAGCCGTTCGACCAGAAGCGCCTTGGCGCGGTCCTCGTATTGGATCGGACGAAGCGACTCGTTGGCCTGTATGCGGTTGTATGCGTACAGGAACGGCCGAACGAAGCTGGGTGTGGGCTTATTCAAGACAATCCCCAGCCTGCAGGTCCGAGCCGTGCAGAAAGGTCGACACCGGGAGACGTCGGCGTCCAGCCTGCTGCAGCTCAAGAATTTCGACCGGGCCGTCTTTGCAGGCAACGAACAGACGGTCGCCGTGGCGCACAATCGTTCCTGCGTCCCTGTCTCGCAGTTCATGGTCCATGTCATGCATACCGGACCGTGTTGTGCGACAGATGGTCAGTCGCGTTCCGGATGGGTCCAGAGTCCATGCCCCGGGTGCCGGCGACAGTCCACGAATGAAATTGTGCACGACATCTGCGGGTTGGGCCCAATCAATACGGCTCTCTGACTTGTGTACTTTCGGAGCCGGACTGGCCTGTGCATCGTCCTGGGCAACAGGATCGGCGCAGCCCTCAAGGATCAGCCTGACCGTGTCAACGACCGCCCGGGCACCCAGTACCATCATGCGATCATGAACCTCACCCGTCGTCTCGTCCGGCCCGATGGGCATGGACCGCTGCAGAATGATCTGGCCTGTATCGACTTTCTCCTGCAGAAAAAATGTCGTGACGCCTGTTTCCGTCTCGCCGGCCATGACGGCGCGATGAATGGGAGCGGCACCGCGGTACGCAGGTAGCAGGGATCCGTGCAGGTTGAACGCGCCGAGACGTGCCAAACCATACACCTCGGGTGGCAGGATCCGGAAGGCCACGACCACGATGATATCCGGATCGTATGCCGCCAGGTCGCGCACAAAGTCAGGGTCACGAACCGACTCCGGCTGCATGATGTGAGTTATACCGTGACCAAGTGCCGCTGTCTTCATGGCACATGCCGACACAGCCTGGCCTCGCCCGCGGGCCTTGTCAGGTGCCGTAACGACGGCCACGGGGGTCAGGTCTGCCTCGATCAGGGCGTCGAGCGACGCCACGGCGAATTCGGGCGTGCCCATGAACACGATATGGGGCTGCGGGTGAGCGGTCATGAGCCGCCAAGATACGTATTGCCCGCCTCAGTACAACTTCGTCCGCTCATCCCAGACCGGCACAAGCAACTGATAGTCACCGAATCCGGTCTCGTCAACGAAGATGAACTGCCGCCCAATACGTTCATACACCCAGACCTCGTACGGTTCGTACCCGAAGCTGTACGGCTTGTGCTGTACATGATCGGGCTCTCCGAAGCGTACCAGCACGAAGCCCCGATCCGTTTTCCAGCCATCCAGGATGCTGGCACTGTACTGTCTGTTCGCCGAGGCTATACGGTAGTAGTACTCCTCCATACGCTCATTCCGCGTCGTGCCGGGAGTAGGGTCGCGACGATCCCAGAACTGGTTGAATCGTTGCTGCCGCTCCACACTGTTGGGAGCACTCTTGATGAAATTCAGATCGCGTTTCTTTGCAATGTATTCCAGCTGTGCAATCGCCTGGTCAATATCCTCTATATGATCGTAGAGCCCTGACCATGCGACATCTACACGCCGGGAAACCGATGCTACCGGGCGGCCATCCAGGCTCTCGACGTCTACCGACAGGCGATACGTGCCCACTTCGAGCTCCGCCACCGGCATGGTCACCAGGTACTGCGTGCGCCCCTTTTCAAGCGTCGCGATCTCCTCTTTCGAATAGACCAGCTCATCGGCACGCGCCCCCGTTGCATCGTCCGAACGGGTGCGCTCCACCTGCTGGGTAATAACCACGTCGCGGCCATCGTCCGCATAGATTTCGTAGAATACCTGGAAACCCTTCTCGTTTGACTGGACGCGACCGCCTACCTTGGGTACAATGGTGAAATTCTGGTCATCGAACGACTCGAGCAGGGTAATGTCGCTGATGGCCACCGGACCGCTCAGGTCACGCACGAACACGTCATATTCGCGGTAATACGTCTGTTTCGAGTTGTCGTCCGTGACGGAGTACTCGAAAATGTATCGCCCCGGATTGATTTCGAACGTCTGTGTCGTGACATCGAATTCGGCATCCATCTGCGTGCCGGCGTACGTGTCGACCGACATCTTCGACTGCCAGATCTTCGATTCTACCAGATTGCGAATACGTCCTTCCTCGGAGAGTTGTGTGACATCGAGCTTCACATCATACCCGGCGGAAAACCCATTGACCGTATTGATGAAGCTCAATTTCGAAATGGGAATACGGGTATACGTGTCGACCTTGGACAAGCCTGGACCCGTCTCGCCACGTGAAACCAACACATCGACCTCGAAGTCCTGCTGGGCTGTGGCATCTGATGCCAGCAGGACACACGTCAACAGGAAGGCCGTCAAGAGTGCCCTCCCGCCGCGCACGACGTCAGGGATATATCCGTAACAACGGTTCATGGTACGTTTTTTGACTCACCGCAATATCGGTACCGGAAGGGGCTGTGTCCAGTACCCGTGAATGGACCGTAATATAGAGGTCACGAACGGTCAGACGGTCCCCGCGAACCGAACAGAGCCTGTACAAACCGTCGCTGGTCAAATATCTGGAGATCATCGATTCCCTCACCGACTCCGATATATTTGACCGGAATCCCGAACTCATTGGAGATGCCAATCACAATGCCGCCCTTCGCCGTTCCGTCCAGCTTGGTAAGTACCAATCCTGTTACATCGACACTGCGGGTGAACTCCTGTGCCTGCCGTATGGCATTCTGTCCTGTAGATGCATCGAGTACCAGCAGTACCTCGTGCGGACTGCCCGGCAGTTGTCGATCCATGACGCGCTTGACCTTGGAGAGTTCATCCATCAGACCGCCTTTCGTGTGCAGTCGTCCCGCCGTATCGATCAGAACCACATCACTTCCACGACTCATGGCGCTCGCTACGGTGTCGAATGCCACGGCCGCCGGATCGGCACCATGCCCCTGTTTGATGATGGGAACGCCTGAGCGCGTGGCCCAGATGTCCAACTGCTCGGTGGCGGCCGCCCGGAAGGTGTCGGCAGCGCCCATGAGCACGTCTTTCCCCGCAGTTGAATACAGTGCGGCCATCTTTCCTATGGTTGTGGTCTTGCCGACTCCGTTCACACCCACGACCATGATCACGTGTGGCTTGTTTGGCAGGTCTGCGTCGAACGCCACCGGTCGGTCCGGTGCAGAGTTCAGCAACAGGCGCGCAATTTCATCCTGGACAATGGAATCGAGTTCGGATGCCGACACATACTTGTCCCGGGCAACACGCGCCTCTACGGCAGCGATGATATCCACCGTTGTCTTCACCCCCACATCCGAGGTTACGAGAGCCTCCTCGAGGTCATCCAGGACAGCATCGTCGACCTTGTCTTTTCCCGCTACGACCCGGGAGAGCTTGCCGAAGAAAGAGGACCGGGTTTTCTCCAGTCCGCTTTCCAGGTTTTCCTGTCGTTTGTCGCGCTTGAGCGCATCGAAAAGGCCCATGTCAATTGTCTGTGATATCGGGTGCAGAGCGCACCAGCACGGTGAATCGGAATACGTATCGGATGAGCGACCAGGTCAGAAGCGCGCTCGTGCCCCAGATGCAGAATTGCATGACGGGCGGATCGGCTTGCAGAAGCGCCGCAAGCACAGTCAGCGAGATGCCTGTTACGGCAATCTTTCCGGACATCAGACTCATCACGATCCGTCCGGTTCGGGCGCGAATATAGACGCCTCCTGCAAAAATGATGAAGTCGCGTGCTACAATCGCGAAGAAGAACCATTCCGGCAGGCTACCGCGCATAATGAGTGCCATGACGACGAGCGCGGCCCCCAGCTTGTCGACCAGCGGATCGAGCACCTTGCCCCAGTCAGACACCGTGTGTGACCAGCGTGCCAAGCGCCCATCGAAATAATCGGTGGCCAGCGCCGTAACAACAAGCATCGTAATCCAGACCAACGAGCCATTTTCCAGTATCAGGTAAGTAATGGGCAGAATGAGCGCAAGCCGTAGCAATGTGAGAACATTCGGAAATGTCCAGAACGTGCCCAGGTCAGACCAGGGTGTACGGCGGGTGTGGGTCATGGCCAAAAACGTGATAGGCGGGTGTGCAGCCGTTGGTGAACGCCGAACGCGGCACTGCGTTCGCGCGCATCAGTTGTGCCTTGCGCCCACGTCAATGGCCAGGGCAGCGAGGGGCGGTACGGTTGTCGAAAGAGTGCCCGTCGCATCGACCCGTATTTTCTCACAGGAAGTGGTACCCGGCGTCGCAGTGCGGTTGCAGTAGACGCCCTCAGGCAGACCGGTACGGAATGCACCGGTAGCGGCCGTATCCGATCGGTTGAGCACGACAAACCCAAGTTCGCCACGTCCGTAGGCCAGCACATCGTCGCTGCGCACATCAATGTGTGTAATCCTGGGTGCATCGGCCACGGCATTATGGAACGCGACCATGCCGGCAACGGCGGGCCAGCGGTGTTCACAGACCCAGCGGCCCAGACCGCAATCAACACCCGCTTCATGGCTCGTTTCCGTAACGCCATCGCGCGCTTCCCGCTGCGCGTCCCCGGAGCCATGCACACGCCGCGTCGACTCGTCCTCCTCCATGGGTGGTCCCGTGAAGTCGGATTCGAATGCATAGCTGCTCATGACTCGTGGTCGACCGTACGGCAATGAGAGCGCCACGACCTGCGCCAATGCGTAGAGCCTGTCGTCCTTGTAGGTCAGTACACCCTCACCACCTCCATGCCCTCGCTGATTGTCATGATTGTCCACGAAAATGAGTGCCTGTTGCCCGGGGGTGAACTCGCGTGAGTTCCACATCTGCCCCCCCGGAAGCACAGCCTCAAGCGGATGCGTCCGCAAGACATCGCCGAGCGCCTCACCGAACGAGAACTCGGTCAGCGTGCCAATGCGGATGTAGTCCCGCACCCAATCCGTCTGGCGCCCCCCGGTCTTCACTTCCAGGTATACGTACCCGGGATCGGGGACGCGGTCGAGTATGGCCTGCAGGTCGTCGGGATGCATGTGTTTCGCTGCATCTACCCGGAATCCTGCGACACCGAGCGAGCGCAGGTCGGCCAGGTAATCGGCTATTCGCTGTTGCACATCCGGCTTTGACGTGGCAAGATCTGCCAGATCCACCAGTTCGCAGTTCCAGACCTGTTCCATGTCATCCCAGTCGTGAATGTTGTCGTCCGGGGTCAGGCCGCAGTGGTTGAAGTCATCATGGCTCCACAGGCCCGGATAGTCGTACGATCCAAACGCTGTGCCGGCCGTGCCGCGCCCCGTGAACTCGAATTCATCATGCTGCAGGTCGGCATCGGCCATGTGATTGATGACGGCGTCGACGTAGATCTCCACCCCGACTGCTGCGCAGCGCGATACCATATCGGCAAAGGCAGCCCGGTCCCCACTGCGGGTTTCGAGCCGGTAGCTGACGGGCTGATACCGCTCCCACCATGGCCGACCCGGCACGACATGGTTTTCGCTGGGCGGTGATACCTGCACAGCGGAATATCCGGCCGGCCCGAGGAAGTCCTCACACTCGGCCGCCACGTCATCCCAGCGCCACTCGAAAAGGTGGACAATCACGCCCTTTGTGTCAGTGGTGTCCGGTGTGTCCGGGCCGGGACCGCAACCGCTCGCGGCCATCACCATGGCTATCATGCAGTACAGGGTGGGTCTCAACATCATTCCTCCTGGACGAGCATCCATGAAAACGCGGAAATGGCCAGGCTCGCGCCCGATATAATGAAAATAATGCTCTTGTCGGGCGCTACGCTCACGAGTTCTCCAATGCCAAGGCTTGCCACGAGCTGGGGGAGTACGATTGACAGGTTGAACAAGCCCATGTACAGACCCATCTTGCTCTGATCGACCTTGTGGGACATAATGGCGAACGGAAGGCTGACTGTGGCAGCCCATCCAACCCCAACGACTCCCATGAGGATGTAGAGCAACAGCGGCGTGGCAGGTGCCAGCAGAATACCTCCATACCCGACGGCCATGATGGCCATGCACGCCGCATGCGTTTTCACGCGGCCAATACGCTCGGTAATGGGTTCGAGGACGAATGCCGGGAGTAGTGCGCCAACGGCATTGAGTACCAGGAAGCTGATCGAAACGACGCGACCCATGTCAATGTCTCCCAATTCAGGCATGGCCTGTTGCACGTAAGCGAACATGTAGACAAACATGGTCTGCACGCCGAGCCACGTGAAAGCATTGGCAGCGAGCACTTTCTTGAAGCCGATGTCACTCGCCTCAAGGCGGGGCTTACCGACCGGGCTTTTCAGCAGCGACTCCGCAATGAGAACGACGGTCAGCACACCGAGTGCGCCTTCTATCCAGTATGTTTCACGGCTCGCGCCCATGAGGCGCTCGCCCATGGCGAACACCGAGTAGATGAAAAATCCCCAGAGAGGGCGTGTCGTTCGAACGAGCTCCGAAAACGAGAAGCCGGGTTTGGCATCCTCGCCCGGCGTGGCGTCGCCGATCAGGGCATCGTTCGGCGTGGCGTCGCCGATCAGGGCATCGTTCGGCGTGGCGTCACTGGCCCTTCCAGGATCGGCGCCTCCCTCTTTCAGCACACGCGGCTCCTTGATGAAAAAAACGGGCACGACCGAGAACAGGAATACCAGCCCGGCGCCGGAATAGATGAGCGTGTAGTTGTCCCATATGGCCCCAACGGCGTACGCCAGAACACCGAATGTGCCCGAAATGGTCTGCATCCAGGTGTACCCTTTCGTCCGGGGTGTCCCGTCCGGCGTCACGTCGGCAATGATGGACCTTGTGGGGTTGAAACTGATGTTGATGGCCAGATCGAGCGTCAGTGCAACGGCGATAGCCACCCCGAGAATACCCCCTGCCCCCGTAGCACTGCTGATGACGTCAATGTTGGGAAGTGCCAACAGCATGAGCGTCGCCAAAACGCCTCCGATCAGGATGAACGGGCGCCGGCGGCCGTTCCAGAACCACACGTTGTCCGATACGATACCGATGATGACCTGGCCCAGTATGCCTGCAATGGGGCCCGCGGCCCACACCAGGCCGACATCATGGATATCCAGTCCGTACCTGGTCGTAAGGATCCAGCTCAACGCCGAGATCTGAACTGACAGCGCGAAGCCCATGGCCGTTGCGGGCAGGCTGACGAGCATGTAGAAGCTCTTCGTGAGCCGTTTCTGTATATCGAGCATGGACTTTCGCAGGTAAATGAAAAGGCGCCAAATGACAGGGGCGGCGGGG
>Ga0210009_1003247_pt1 | contig 10697 bp, 5 predicted proteins | sample CryGeyCG2114_065_FD_185457 | JGI IMG/M metagenome (GOLD analysis project Ga0210009, IMG submission 185457) | Groundwater microbial communities from aquifer - Crystal Geyser CG12_big_fil_rev_8/21/14_0.65 (SPAdes) (version 2) | ecosystem: Environmental > Aquatic > Deep subsurface > Groundwater ... | reverse complement strand
AAACCCTGATAAAACCGATTGATAAACCCAATGAGGCACAAGGCTTAAGTCCTTGATAATTGAATAAATTGTCCTTTTTACAAAGCTGTCAGAGTCTGTTAATAAATTCCTGAAGACTGCTATCCTGCTTTACGTTCAGTTTTCTTTTCAGCCGGTAGCGGTTGGATTCAATCGTCCGGATACTGAGGTAACAAAGTCTGGCGATGTCCTTGGTTTCCAGATTCATTTTATGATAGGCGCAAATTTTCAGCTCGCGCGGATTGAGTCTGCCATTGATTCCCAGAAGCTTCTCAAAAAAATCGGGATGGATTTTTATAAACTGTCGTTTAAAATCTTCCCAGCCACGATTTTTACTGAGGACCTCTTCAATTTTGTGTCTTATCAGCCGGAGAGCTTTTGTGCCTTCTTCAGGGGAATGCCGATTCAGAAGGTCCAGTTCCCTTTTAATATTCTCAAGAAATATCTGATTTTCCTGAATATGGCTTGTTGTCAACACCAGTTCCCGCTCAGCCCGCTCTTTATACATTCTGTGCATTTCCGCCCGTTTATGTTGGAGCTCGATCTCCTTTGCCTGCAAATGAAGTTGATTCTCCTGAAGCGCCAGGTCTTGCCGGTGGATTCGTTTTCGGTTTTGATAGCGGTTGATGAGCAACCACAGCCACAGCAATAGCATGAGACCAAAAATGATAGAAGACGCAGCAAAGAGGCGGGTGTTTTTGATTTGCAGCCGCTGAGTTTCCAGCCGGAGCCTGTAATCGTTCAGGATATTTTCCACACTGTTTCGCCGCATCTGGGCGCTGCTTTCTGCATTGTAGCGTTCTCGCAACAGATCCGCGAGTCCTGCTTGCGCTTCAATCAGCTTTACTTGTTTGCTGTTTGCCCGGTAGTATTCAATATGTTTTTCCTGAAAGGCGATCTTGTGTTCTATACTTTGAACCTCTTCTGCAAGATGCCCGGCCCGCTTTAAAAGCGCATCCAGCGAGTCTGCGTCTTTCTGCGGCTGATAAACTTCAATCATTTGACGATAAAGCATCAATAAATAATACTTGTTCTGCGTCTTGTAGAAATCTCTCTCAGCGGCCTGAAAACTATGCCGTGCCGAAGCGGTATCCCCGATCTGCAGATAAACTTCCCCCATGGTTTTTTGGCTCAAGCCATAAATATTGTCATAATTTTCCCGAATTTCCGTATTCAGCACTTTCTGAAAATAGTAAATCGCGGAATCCTGCATTCCCTGGTCAAGGTAGAGCATCCCCAGATATTGATAGGAGTGAGCCATCAGATAGCTCATGTCAATTTTTTCTTCTGCCAATGAGAGCGCCTGCCTGAAGAGTCTTTTAGCATCCGGGTATGAACCCCGCTTTCCCGCTACCAGAGCCTGATTATTGATCGCGGTATATAAGCCCGGCCAGTATTTTTGCTCGCGAAAAAGCGTCTCGGCAAGGTGGTATTTATTCTGTGCCTCATCAAGCTGTCCCTGGTGAAAATAGATATTGCCGATATCAATATGGAGAAAGCCGGCTCGGGGACTCAGCCCGGTATTTTCCTGTAATTCTGCCGCCTCAATAAAAAAGGAGAGAGCCTGGAGTGGAAAGCCGTTGCGTTGGAGAATGACGCCAATATGCAGCGTGGTAAAAGCTTTAATGGTATCCGGCAGCTCCGTTTCTTGCAGCTCCAAAATCTCGAATCCCAGTTTGAGCGCTTCATCCGGATGACTGTTGATGATATTCATAAGGGAATCATGAAGAACGAGACCTTTCGGCACTGTCTGATCCACTTTCTGAGAATAAGACGCTCCCGGCAGCAGACGAATAAAGAGCAGCAAAAAAATAATGAGTCGGCCAGCTCCGGAACTTCCGTTTAAAAATTTAATGATGATCCTGTCCGCTAATATTTGGAGTTCCACTCACACTCCCGCTGCTGATTGGTTCAGATGCACGTTAGCCATCCTGATCCTGTCGTGCCAACTAAAAGAGACCGACACCACAAAACAATCGAGAAAGTATTTGTTTTTATGAAATCCCCCTGCCGTCGGGATTTGACTTTTATGCTACAATACGAAATCCCAGTTAAAAAAATAATTCAACCGATTATTATTTCAAGCGCAATAATCTCACAAATTGAAAATTTGGTGATGTTTCCCGGTAGGATACGGTAAATCTACTCACTTCAAGATTATGCACTTTTGTACTGAAACCAATTTCCGGCCGCGCAGCGGACTAAATTGGTTTCCGGTTCGCAGCATCGCGGAAACCAGGTTGGCTATGCTGAAACTTGGTTTCTGGCGATTGATCCACGACCTGAAGGTCGTGGCAATTAGACCTTGTCAATAACCAATTTCCGGCCGCGCAGCGGACTAAATTGGTTTCCGATTTAGCCTCGCGTCATGCCTGAAAGGAAACCAGGTTGGCTATGCTGAAACTTGGCTTCTGGCGATTGATCCACGACCTGAAGGTCGTGGCAATGAGACCTTGTCAATAACCAAACTCCGGCCGCGTAACGGACTAAATTGGTTTCCGCTTTGGCCTCGCGTCATGCCTAAAAGGAAACCAAGTTGGCTGCGCGAAACTTGGTTTTCGGTTCATACTTCGACTCTTGGAGGTGAATCCTCGAAATTATCTCGCAAACAAAAACCGATACTCAGCGTGTTTCTCCAATAATTCCTGATGCTGACCCATTTCCCGAATTTTCCCCTCTTCCAACCACAAAACCCTATCAGCAGAATGTGCCGTCGCTTCCCGGTGGGTCGTCACCAGCACGGCAACGTCTGGATACGCCGACCGAAGTCGTTCCCAGAAAGTTCGTTCGGTTGACAAATCCAGCGCTGCGGTGACATCATCCAGTAATAATAATTGGGGCTGACCCGCCAGCGCTCGGGCGACTGCCGTTCGAGCCCGTTGACCACCAGAAAGTCCCACGCCACCTTGTTCGACCAGTTTATCCAGCGCTACTTCCTGATCCATTAATACCGCCGTTTCAGTTGCCGTATGAATCTGGCCTGATGTTACAGCGGAACGACCCATGGTGATGTTCGCTTCAACACTGCCACTGAAAAGAATCACCTCCTGCGGCACAAATCCGATCAACCTGGCACGGAAATCAGGTGCGAGCTCACTGACCGTGATTTTTTTAAGATGAATCCGACCGGAATCCGCTGGTAATAATCCACCTGCAAGTTGGAGCAGTGTAGTTTTACCACTCCCCACAGCGCCCACAATTGCCGCGACTTCACCCTGATGCAAGGTCAGATCAATGCCATTCAAAATCGGCATGTGTGTTTCCGGATATGTAAAGTGGACATCCCGGAATTCCAGCTCCATAGATGCATCCTTCGGAGGCATCTGTGTGCCAACCACCAGATCATCCCCGGTTTGGATTTCCTTCAGACGCTGGACGGATGTCTCGGCTAATTTGGAAGAGACGAAGAACCAGCTAATGGTCCAAATCGGTTCCGTGATGGCAGTGAGGTAGGCAACAAAAGCGTAGAATTCACCGATGGTGATCTGTTTTTGAATCACCAGCCAGCCACCCGCAAAAAGAACGATCACCAGTCCTACCTGATTGATGACACTACCCAAACTTTCCAGCAACGACCGGACAAAAACGACTTTCTCTTCTTTGATTTTCCGATTTTCAAGCGCTCGGTTGAAGATTTTTCGCTGCGCCTCTTCCGTGGCGTAGCCAATGACAATCCGAATCCCGGCAAACACACTTTCCAAAACATCCACCGTGTCGCTGGTGGCTTTTTGGCGTTCGCTATAAACCCGTTCCTGCCAATGCTCGGTTTTGGTCATGATCCAGACGATGAATGGTAGCGGTATAATTGCTAACAGGGTGAGTTGCCAGTGCAGGGTGGCCATTAGTAGAATAGAAAATAAAAGCGTCAGTGTTGCTTCCACCGGTCGCATCACACCCGATGCGGAAAACCAGGCTAATTTCAGGTCACCATCAATGTCATCTGTCAAACGGGTGATCAGATCGCCGCTTCGGAACCGATTGAAAAAGCGATGATTTTTCCGGAGAATGCCATCAAAATGATCCAGCTTGATGGCTTGACCAAACTTCAGATTCAGAAAATATCGCGTGGACGGTAGCAACCATTGGGTGATTTCCCGGACAATCCCGAGACCCAAAATCACCAAAATCCAGGTACGAACCCGGGTAAAATCAACATTGACGGTAAGGGAATCAATGACGTACTTGAAGACATATGGGTATAATGAACGGAGAGCAATACCCACCGTGGTAAGTGCGAACAAGGCGACCATCCAGCGTCGCTCCTGACGCCAGTAGGGTACGAACCATTTCAGGACGGATTTGAGCATCAGACCACCTCCGTGCCATGATGGTGAATGGTCTGGCGCATCACAAGTTTGAAATAATCACCCTGTTGCGCCATCAGTTCGTCGTGACTGCCGCGTTCCAGAATCTGTCCATCCTGAATGTAGAAAATTTGATGCGCACGTCGGATTGTGCTCAACCGATGGGCTACAATAATGCTGGTGCGTCCCGTGATGAGGGATTCCAAAGTTCGCTGGATGCGTTGCTCGGTGCCGGGATCTACAGACGATGTCGCCTCATCCAGCACCAGAATGTCCGGATTTACGGCCAGTGCCCGGGCGAACGCCAATAATTGTCGCTGGCCGTATGACAAATCGCTGCCGCGCTCAGCGAGAATGGCGTCGTAGCCGCTGCTGCGTTGGGAAATGGTATCGTGAATACCCGAGATTTTAGCGGCTTCCATGGCCGATTGATCCGTGACCTGCTCGCGGAAAACCTTCAGATTTTCCATAACCGACACCGGAAACAGGTACAAATCCTGCAGGACCAGACCAAATAATCGCCGGTATTCATGGGGATCATATTCACGAATGTCAATGCCATTGACCAGGATGCGTCCCCCGCTGGGATCGCGCAGACGACACAACAAATTGATCAAAGTCGTTTTACCGCCACCGGTCGGACCAACAAAAGCGACAGTTTGGCCACCGGCCACATTGAAAGAAATATCCTGAATGACAGGCGCATCCGCATTGTACTCAAAATGGACATTTTCGAATGAGATGGACTCGATTCGCTTCGGGATTGGCTGTGGGTTGACATGCGCTCGTATCGACGGTACCGAGTCAAGGGTTGAAAAAATACGATCTGCGGCACCTCCTGCCCGCTGAATCTCGGCTAATTGCTCCGTGAACATGTAAATCGGCCAGGCGATCTGAGCCAGATATTGCGCGAATAGTACCAGGGTTCCCACTGTCATCGTGCCTCGTCCAATCCAGTGAGCGCCGTTCCATAAAACCAACACCGTGGCAAGAACTTCGAAAAACATGAGTCCCCGGAAAATACCGTAATTCTTGAATGCCAACCGCCTGGAGAATTGGTTGTAATCAGAAACGCGATCATCCAGACGCTGATGTGCCCAACGCAGGCGATTAAAAATCTGCAGAACAGGCGCGGCTTTGACGAATTCCGCAACAACGCCGGTGACCTTTGCATATCGGGCGCGCTCTTCCCTATAGTAGGGTCGCAGAAATTTGAACATGAGTACGGCACCCAGGACAATCAACGGCAAAACCGTTCCCGCTACTACAAACAGTCGCCAATCCACCGTCGCCAGGATGATCAATGCACCAACGAGCATACCCAGTGATAGCAGAATTTGTTGCGTCATGGTGGAGGTGAGGGCGATGATGCGCTGTGGGTCGGACTCCACACGACTCACCAGCTTGCCGGTAGGTTCATTCTCCAAAACGGGTAATCCCAATTCCAGCAAATGGCCGAAGAGTTTACCCTTCAGGTCATTCACAGCAAACACCCCGGCTTTTTGTGCCAACCAATGAGCAAAAAATGCCACAAACGCGGAGCCTGCCATGGTTCCCAGGTACCATAATCCGGAGCGTAACACATTCCCGAATTGCCCGGATGGAATGTCTTTGTCAATGATTTGCCGGAGAATCAGTGGTTGAATGAGAACAAACAGAACACCTGCCAGAGATAACCCCAGGGCGATGACGAATAATTTCCAGTACGGCCGGATGAAGGGGAATATCCGACGAAAGATTTCCCGCGCCGGCAGCGTTGCCGCGTCAGTATCTTCAAATTGATCGTCGCTCTGATCCCACCACATAATTTCTTACTGTCCTGCCTTTGTCTCACAAACATCGGGTGTTCGTGTATGATGTTCTTTAATTCTCTGCCTTTATTCCGCAGAAAGCTATAAAAAAAGCCCCGGGGTAATTAGCCGGGGCTTCGATAAATTTATTTTCAGAATTCCGTCAGCTAATGAATCGGTTGTATAGGTTTTTTTAGTTTCAGCATGGCGTTGATCATCCTTGTTTATCCAATATTGGCGCAAGGATAGATTGATTTCCTGAAATCTGCAAGTAGAAATAACCGACCCGGGAGCGTAAAATTCGTGCCTCCAACTTACCGTGCTAAAACCAATTTCCGGCTGCGCAGCGGACTAAATTGGTTTCCGATTTAACCGCATGCCTGGAAGGAAACCAAGTTGGCTACGCGAAACTTGGTTTCAAATAGCGTTTCTTGTCGGATTAGCGCGCCAGAACCACTTTCCGGGTGAGCGAGGACTGGTTATTGGAGATTTGCACCAGATAGATTCCGCTGGGCGCTGGTTGACCATCCCGGGTCAAGCCATTCCACCGCACATTGTAATTGCCGGATTCGTAACGGTTGTTGGTTAGCCGGCTCACCAGACGGCCATTCACATCGAACAAATTGACTGCAATGTCTGTGGGTTCATTCACGGCAAATGAGAGCGTCATGGTGGGGTTAAACGGATTCGGGTAAATCCGCTCCAGGCTAAAACTACCCGGTATGGCGTTCTGATCCTTCCCGGAGACCACCACGGAAATCACGGCGTGGTCAATGCGAACGCCTTTGTAGTCCACATCGCTCAACCGGTAGTAGTAGGTTGCGCCAATGTCCACATGGTCGTCCGTGAATTGATAGTTGGTGGTGTTGTTGGTGGAGCCCTGACCTTTCAGTCCGTTGTTGTCGCTGAATGTAGCGATCTCATCCCAGGGACCTTTGTCGGTCAATCCACGCTCGATGATAAAGCCCAGGTTCTCGATCTCTGAATCGGTGGTCCAGTTTAATACGACCTGGCCGTTTTTCGAAGTGGCGTCCCAGAGGGAGAGGGTGACGGGGAGGGATTGGTCACCACCGTTATTAGGAGTTCCCCAAGTTTGTGTTAAATCAGCAGCCCAAGTGAAATCAGAGTACTTTGTTCCGCTCCCCGTTAATTGTAAGGACTGTGTATCTGTAGTGGTTGAAGATTCAGCGACACCAATATCAGTTGATGTTAATCCAATTGCATCACCAGCTGTCGCAGTAAATGAACCCTCATAACTGAGAAATTGAATAATGTTTGATTGGTAGGACAACGCCAACCCATCGGGAGCTCCATTTTGAAGTCCTGGAATCATTTTATAATATATTGTCAAATTATTGACACTACTTCCAGTTGTAAAACCATCCAGAGTGTGAGGTAGGTCATCGTAAACAGTCCCATCACTTCCGTTATATAACAAGATTTTAAAATCAGATAAATTATAACTACCCGGATTTTCAATTATAACTTCGATTCCCTCATTTGCATCAGTCGTTGGAACGCCGTTATCGTAGTGAATTTCGTTGATCCAGGCGTTTGGTAGAGTCGGTGCTGCATCTGTTAAAGCACTGCTGTTCGGAACAGTTGCTGTTGTCTTATAGTCAATAGCAGTCCCGGAATTTGTGTACGGGTAGATTTTGAAATAGTATGTAGTTGAGGCGGAAAGTCCGGTCCATTGATAACTAGCCGTACCATGGGCAATATTCATCGCCCCACTGTCACTGCCGATGGTTGTATTATCCGAGACAGCCGTTCCGTCAACAGGATCGGAAATATTGACGGCGGTACTTGCTTTTATTAAATAACCATCGGCGACAACAGAGCCATCATTTTCTACCCAACTAAGATTGATACGGTTATATCCGTACGTACCATCTTTAGCCGCTGCAAACCCAGTGACATGGTTTGAAGGTTCAGTTTTATATACGGTACCACTACAAGTTACGTTAACAGTTGTTGCCCCACCCCCAGCGTTCGAAACCGTTTCTGTATTATAATCACCGGCTGCCAATCCAGCCTTTAATCTGGCATATACCTGTGTGGAACTGAGAGTAGCGCTTCCATAGGACACATTTACGGAACTTGAAAATGAGGAATTGTCTGTTGAAACTTCGTAATTGGTAGAGCCTGTAACAGTGATATTCCCAGGAGCGCCAGTAAGATTTGTACCACTTAAATTGTAAGTTTGTGAAGATGAAGGACCAGCCCCTTCAACATAGCTGAAGTTAGAGATAGAGGCAGGATCAACAGAAATTGTACTCGTCCCGGCAGGAGCAAGTAAGCTAATGTTTCCCACCGCGATATTTCCATTTGATTTTGATGTATATATCCATTTGATGTACCTGGAACCTGAATTTAATGAAGAGAAACTCTCTGTAATAATCGTTCCGTTGGGAAGTGCGGTACCGCTTGTTGTGTTGTATAGCTGAACGGTTGTGAAGGTAGTACCATCAGAGGATTCTTGTAGTGTGAAGTCCCCAGGAAATCTTGTGGCAGGCGTAGATTGATTCCATTTAATATCAAACGAGAGTGTACCAGGAGATCCTGAAAAGTTTAGCAATAGCCAGTCACCTGAAGTATCAAATTTCATTTTAGGTGAGGCACTATAATCAGTTCCTAACCCGGTGTGCGTTAGTCCCGTTACTCCGGAAGGTTTTCCAAGATCATAAGAAAAAGGTAGTGTTGCCTGCCCTAGGGCCAAGTTAATCGTTAAAATTAAGAGGCTTACAATAAATCCAAATTTCCTTGCAATTGTTTTCATCTTCTCCTCCAAACCCTTTTTCTTATTTCCCTCTTTGCATCAAAATTTCACAATAAACGCGGTAGACCAGTTACCTACCGACGTGTTGATGCGCTTGAGGGTTGATTTTCATTTCCTTTTATCAGCTCTTCCCCAGCCGCTAAACAGACAGAACAAACCACCACTTCCGCTCCACCTCATTCTTAAACATTATCAAGAACTTGGCGAAGTTAAAACTTTTTAAGCCTGAGACCAGTCAGTAATCCAGATTTCGCACACTTATTGAGAAATTTTATTCTTTAAGCTTGAATCAGAACGTCCACTTAATCCCAACTTGCGGCATGAATTCCCATTCGGTGGTGGGCAGGAAATGATTGCTGATCTCCACACCACCACCAATGCCCCAGTTGGGATTCAGATTGTACCAGAATTGGGGACGGGTGAGGATGACGATATTTTTATCATCGGCAGATGCGGCATCGTCCTGACTCCAGATGTCCAGATAACCGCTGGCGGTGAGTTTATCATTGAAATAGTTCTCGTACCAGGCTACGGTGAATTGAAAATCCGGTGATTCGGAGCTATTCATGGCGCGGTAGAGAAAATCGGTGGATAGATCGAATTCACCAATGTGAAAGGGATAATTCACACCCGCCAGCCAGACCTGTCCCAGACTGCCCCAGGGAGCGACGCCATCATTGTACTGCAATGTCAAGGTCCCCTGAGTCGGCCAATTGGGCATCCGAAAATACCGGGCGATCTCCCAGTAAGCCACGGAAACGCTGCGATTACCGGGATTATCATAAGACATATCCACGAACCAAAAGGTGCTGCCATAAGTGTCAGGTTTAAAAAATTCGATGTAGGTGTTGAAATAATGGCGCTTGATGCCATCAGTTTGTTCGCCGAAGTCGTAATTCAATTCCAGATATTGGCCATAAACATTTGGTAATAAAATCAGGGTAATCAATACGGCCAGAAAAAAGTTGGTTTTTCGTCGTTGCATGTCGTTTCCTCCCAGGTGCAGGGCGAGATATAATGTCCTCGTTACCCGCAGCCAATAAAAAAATGGCAGGATTGGAGATAGAAATATGGGGAAGTCCTGAGGGATTTCACCTTGACTGTGGCGTGAATCGGCGTTAAATAATGCTCCGATGTTTACTCCTCATCGGCATTGTCCGCAGAATAAAACCCCCGTTGAAATTATTCCCCGTTTGAGGGAATTTTTTTTGTCTGGAAAAGCTAAATTTTTAAATCCCAGCGATTACAGCGTTGGCACGGTGAGCACAAACAGATACCAATCCGTCATACTGAACTTGTTTCAGCATCTCATCAAGAGACGATTTTGCAGGTTTTATTCCCCTCTGGAGAGGGGATGCGGGGGTGTGTTGCTTTTTTCAGAGAAAGAAGAAAGAGGAAAGAGCAAGAATAAGAGTCACAAGAGACCGCCGATGAAACGGAGTACTGAAATCAATCAAACCTACGCAAACTCGATTCATGTCATACTGAACTTGTTTCAGCATCTTATCAAGTGACGATTTTGCAGGTTTTATTCCCCTCTCGAGAGGGGATCAAGGGGTGTGTTGCTTTTTTCAGAGAAAGAAGAAAGAGGAAAGAGCAAGAATAAGAGTCACAAGAGATCGCCGATGAAACGGAGTACTGAAATCAATCAAACCTACGCAAACTCGATTCATGTCATACTGAACTTGTTTCAGCATCTCATCAAGAGACGATTTTGCAGGTTTTATTCCCCTCTGGAGAGGGGATCAAGGGGTGTGTTGCTTTTTTCAGAGAAAGAAGAAAGAGGAAAGAGCAAGAATAAGAGTC
>Ga0210009_1003245_pt1 | contig 10701 bp, 9 predicted proteins | sample CryGeyCG2114_065_FD_185457 | JGI IMG/M metagenome (GOLD analysis project Ga0210009, IMG submission 185457) | Groundwater microbial communities from aquifer - Crystal Geyser CG12_big_fil_rev_8/21/14_0.65 (SPAdes) (version 2) | ecosystem: Environmental > Aquatic > Deep subsurface > Groundwater ... | reverse complement strand
CTAATGCATTTGTTTTAACGCTAATATAATCTTTAGATATATCAGCATCACTTTTAGATATTACATCTACTCTATTTTCAGTTGTTGTAATTTTAGGTACATCGGAAAATTTAATTTCTGAATTTTGCCCTACTTTATTCTGAACTACAGAAGTATGACTTTCTACTGTATGCTCTTTATTCCAAGTTTCATAAAGTGTATAACTTATAAATAATAAAAATGCTATTAATAATGTTCTAATAAATTCCATATAATCAATCTTTATTTTAAATTTTAAAGAGTTAGTTAAAAATTAAGGTACAGGATCATAGCCTTTACTGCCACCTGGCCTACATCGCAAAATTCTTTTCAATGTTAGCAAAAAACCTAACAAAATACCACGCTTTTTTAATGCTTCAATACAATAGTCAGAACAACTAGGATAAAATCGACAACAAGGTTTAAAGTAAGTTTTACTAAATAACTGATAAAACTTAATTAATTTAGTAAGAAAAGATATTATATAGCCTTTAATTTTTCCCATAATACATATAAATCTAAAAAAAGTTTTTTATTTACTTGATTATAAGCGTAACTTTTAGGCATTAATACAACATCAAAAGAAGATTTAAAGTCACAAAAGTTTACTCTAAAACTCTCCCGTATAATTCTTTTTAATCTATTCCTTGAAACAGCTTTTTTTGCAAACTTTTTACTAACTGTAATACCTAACCTATTACAGTTAATATCATTTTTTGAGTACCACAAGACAAAATATTTTGATATTACTTTGTCCTGCTTATCAAAAATTTTTTTAAAATTAGAAAGTTTTTGCAATTTAATAACTTATTTACCTAATTCAGTAATATATTAAGAAACTAAATTACATTTTTTTTCTAGAAGAAACAGCTAATCTATGTCTGCCTTTAGCACGTCTTGCATTTAATACGCTGCTACTTCTTGATCTAAAGCCGTGTTTTTTAGCTCTTTTTCTACAGTTTGGTTGGAATGTTCTTTTCATAATTATAAAAACCTTTATTTAAGAATAAATGATGAATCTATTTGAGCAGATATGATAAAAAATATTTGGTATATAGTCAAATATTAATATGACGTTTATATAACTGGGGTGAAAATAACTAGTTAATTATATTTTCACAACATATATATAAAAAATATTATATATATTTAAGATCTATTTATTTTATATAAGAACTTTAAAACCTTTAATTATTCATAAAGTTTCAATTAAATCAATATATTAGCATGTTAGTAGATTTATATATAACTATATCATAATCTTGTTATTAGTATGTGTGTAAGTTTTAGTTTTTTATGAAAATAAAGTTTTCTACTAATGTAATAACAAGTTATGGTTGTTTTTTTATATAGTTATCCACTTTTATTATTATTAATAATCTTCAAAATTCTTTTATTTGAACTATAGTTCCCTTTTTCTTTACTAAAGAAAAAAATAAACCTTACTAATTAGCTTTTGTTCTAAAGGAATAATAAAAATATATTTATATATATATTTAGTTAATGTTTATATTTATATACATGTGCAATCATACAATAAACTTAAAATAACAATCAAAAACAAAGAGATACCGTGTGTGTAACTATATTGGAAACTAAGTTAAAAGATGTAACTTTTCTGTAAATAAGAGCATTAGGTATCTAGTTACTTGTTTTATTTACTGATCTAATAACATTTTAAACACGGCTTTATACATAACTTATACAGATAAAAATATATTACTTTAATTTATCTAGCAATTTGAGTTTTTAAGATGTATCATATCTTTTATATAGAGATAAGAATTTACAGTAAGTGTTGATTTATTATTCTTGTCTTTGTTTGCTATTATTAGCTTGCATTTTATTTTGTTGTCTATTCTTAAATTCGTACTTCTAAATTAAGGTTTTTTAGTGGAAATAACTACTTTGCACAATAGTACTTCGTCTGAAGATATATGGGGCATTTGTCTTGATAAACTTAAAGAGAAGTTTAGTGATAAAGAGCATCAGTTCAAAGCTTGGATCAAACCTCTATCAGGAGAGTTTTCCAATAATCATTTAAAAATTTATGCTCCAAATAGTTTTATTTGTAATTGGGTTAAAAGTCAATATTTACCAGTTATTTATGAAACTTTAATTGAAGTTACAGGCTCATCAGATGCCTTAAATATTGATATATTCGAAAGTAATAGTAATTCGTCATCTCAAGTTAATTCGCAAACAGTAGTATCTAGTAACCAGGAAACTGCTTCGTTAGAACAAAATAACTCTAGAATGAGAGTTAACGGTAGACCAGTAACGGCAGATAATGTTAGATCTAATGAATCCTTGAGGTCTAGTAATAATATAAATACACCGGCTTCTAATATAATCACAGGAAGCAATTTAAATCCAAATTTTACATTTGAAACTTTTGTAGAAGGTAAATCAAACCAATTAGCAAGAGCTGCTGCAGGGCAGGTGGCTCAGAATCCAGGGGCCGCATATAACCCTTTATTTTTATATGGTGGGGTTGGTCTAGGTAAAACTCATTTGATGCATGCAGTAGGTAATCTAATATTAGAACATAATCCTAGAGCTAAAGTTGTGTATTTACATTCAGAACGATTTGTTGCTGATATGGTGAAGGCACTTCAATCTAATAGAATTAATGAGTTTAAAAAGCTTTATAGATCAGTTGATGCTTTATTAATCGATGATATTCAGTTTTTTGCAGGAAAAGAAAGATCCCAGGAAGAATTTTTTCATACTTTTAATGCTCTTTTAGAAGGACAGCAACAAGTTATTTTAACTTGTGATAGATATCCAAAAGAAATAAGCGGTGTAGAAGAGCGATTAAAATCTAGATTTGGTTGGGGGTTAACTGTAGCTGTAGAACCACCTGAATTAGAAACTAGAGTTGCTATTTTAATTAGTAAAGCAGAAAAAATGGGAATTAAGCTTGATAATGATGTAGCTTTTTTTATAGGCAAAAGGGTTAGATCAAACGTTAGAGAATTAGAGGGTGTTTTAAAAAGAGTTGTTGCTAATGCTCAATTCACAGGAAAAACTATAACCATTGAATTTGTTAGTGAGGCATTAAGAGATCTTTTTGCTATTCAAGATAAATTAGTTACTATTGATAATATTCAAAAAACTGTTGCAGAGTTTTTTAAAATACGTGTTTCAGATTTATTATCAAAAAGAAGAAATAGATCGGTTGCTAGACCAAGACAAATAGCAATGGCATTATCAAAAGAATTAACCAATCATAGTTTGCCAGAGATAGGGGATAATTTTGGAGGACGAGATCACACAACTGTTCTTCATGCATGTAAAATTATATCAGAGTTAAGAGTATCATCTGCAGAAGTACAGGAGTCTTACAGTAAACTTCTTAGAAATTTATCTACTTAATTTACTTTATATTATTTTGTAGAGCTTAAAATTATGGAATTTAGTATAACAAAAGAAAATTTAGTACAACCTTTAAGTTTAATTATGGGGGTTGTGGATAAAAAACAAACTAGCCAAGTTTTATCGTTTGTTTTACTGAAGGTTCTAGATAATAAGATAGTTTTAACAGCTACTGATTCAGATATAGAAATAAAAATAAATATTAATGTAATTACAAGCTCAAATGTTGATGCATTTACTTTTCCAGGTAAAAAATTATTAGATATATGTAAAACATTACCGGATAATAGTGAAATAAAATTTCGCTTAGATAATGATAAATTAAAAGTAATATCAGGAAAAAGTAAATTTTTACTTTCTACTATTAATGCAGATGAATTTCCTTTAATTAAAGAAAAATTACAAGGCTCAAGTTTTCCTATACCTAAAAATATTTTAAAAAATCTTCTTCAAATAACACAGTTTTCAATGGCTCAAACTGATATTAGGCATTATTTTTTAGGAATGCTATGGGAGTTGAAGCAGGGGAATTTAAGAGTTATTACTACAGATGGACATCGACTATCAATAGCTGAAAGAAATAATTTAGATATAAATTTATCTGAACTTAAAAGAATAATTGTACCTAAAAAAAGTATCTTAGAATTAATAAAATTACTACCTGATGAAATGGATAAAGTTTGGGTTACTTTAACAGATTGTTATATGCTTGTTAAAGATGAAAACTTTTGTTTTACAACAAAATTATTAGACGCAACTTTTCCTAATTATGAAAGTGTTATTTTAAAAAATCCTGAAAATATAGTTATTGTTGAAAAAGAAATATTAAAACAATCTTTATCAAGAGTATCAGTTCTAACAAATGAGAAAAGCAGAGCTATTAGATTTATCTTAAGTACTAATACATTATCAATAACCTCTAATAATCCAGAACAAGAACAAGCGGAAGAAGAGTTAGAAGTTCAATATCAAGGTAGAGATTTAGAAATTGGATTCAATGTAAGTTATTTATTGGATATTTTAAATACCTTACCAGAAGGTGAAGTCGAAATTAAAATGAAAGATTCAAATAGTTCAGTTTTAATAAGTTCGAAAAATAACTTCCCTGGTTTATATATTGTGATGCCTTTACATATCTAAATCTAATTATTATGTATATAAAAAAACTTGAGCTAAATAATTTTCGTATTTTAGAAAATATTAGTTTAGATTTAAATGATAATGTTAATATTATTATTGGAAAAAATGGTTCAGGTAAAACAAGCATATTAGAAGCAATTAGCACATTGGCTTTAAGTAAATCATTTAGAACCAATAACTTATCTAATTTAATTTTATCTAATAGAAATGATTTTATTATCAAAATAAATTTATGTAATGATATAAATGCAGATAATACATTAAAAATAGGGATGAAAAGAGATGTTGAATCCAAAAAGATTCTTCGAATAAATAAAAAAAATGCTAAAACATCAAATGTAGCAAAAGAATTACCTTTTTTCATTTTATATAGTGATTACCTTATTAATTTAGTTAATAACAGACAAGAAAGATTAAGTTTATTAAATTGGGGATTGTTCCACGTGGAACATAGTTTTTCTGGTTTATGGAAGCAATTACAGGTTGTTTTAAAAAATAGAAATCTATTATTAAAAAATAAAGCAAGTTATAACCAAGTTAAAGTATGGGATTTGGGGTTTATAAAAATATCTGAAGAAATAAGTGAAATAAGTAAAAGTTATTTTTTAGAATTAAAAAAACACTTTGTTTATTATATGGATATATTTTTTCCCGATATTTATATTAATTTAGATTATTACCAAGGTTGGGATAATAATACAGTCTTTTTAGATGTTTTAAAGAAGAATTATCTTATTGATTATAAATTAGGATACAGCTCACAGGGATCACATAGAACCGATTTAGTTCTAACATATCAAAATAAAAATATTAAAGACATACTATCAAAAGGGCAGCAAAAAATGGTTAGTCTTGCATTATGCTTGGCTAGTCTAAGAGTTTTAAAGGATAAATATAATAAATCTTATATTATATTAGTCGATGATCTTGCTGCTGAGTTGGATGATTATAATTTAGATGGTGCTTATAAAGAATTATTGAAATTTAATAGTCAAATAATTATAACTAGTATAAAAGAAGACAGTATAATTAAGTTTTTTAAAAAAACAGAAAACAAGCATATCTTTTATATCAAAGATGGATATTTATCTAATGTTCCACGTGGAACAATTGTGGCATAAAAAAATTAAATTTGTTTCTTAAAATGCTTTACAAAAATCTTCAATATGTGAACTCTAAATAATAAAAAACTGTCTAAGTATTTTAGGATATAGTAAAGCGTTATGTATCACAGTCAAATATCAACTCAACTTATTGATTTAAGTAAAGAAATAAATAAAAAACTTGAAGAATTTGGTATATATGAAATTAAATCATTTGTCCCTATTAAGAATAGTATATACTGTAATTATATAGGTTTTAGCGGCTATACAGATAGCTCTTTAGATTTATGTAAGAAATTCAGTGATTATCTCATACAAGAAAACAGTTTGAATCATGAAGAAGAAATAAATAGAAAAATAAATAATTTCTTTCTAAGTAATGATAAATCTTATGAGTTACTGATTAATGAACAAAAAAAGGATGAACTTGTAAATAAAATTAAAGAGATACATGAATATCTAAAGAAAATTAAATCAGAGAAGAAAGAAAAGCATCCAGCCTTTAGCTAAAAAAACAACCTGTTGTATTTTTTAACATCAAATATTCTTTTTTAAATCAAGTTAAAAGTTTATTAACATGTAACTATGTGAAATTAAGGGGTTTTTTATTAAAAATAAAGGTGTTATAATGTAAAATTGGTTTGAATTGTATTAATCAGTTTGAGTAAAGTGTTCCACGTGGAACATTAATTTAAGGACATAAAAATTTATGACAGATGAAATCACATCACAAGTAGATACTAATAATTCTTCTGAAAATGGTAATAATTATGATTCTTCTAGTATTAAAGTATTAAAAGGTCTAGAAGCAGTAAAACGTAGGCCGGGGATGTATATTGGTAATACTGATGATGGTACTGGTTTGCATCATATGGTATTTGAAGTTGTTGATAACTCTATAGATGAGGCGTTAGCAGGTTTTTGTTCTCAAATTGATGTTATTATTCATTCGGATAATTCTGTAACAGTAAAAGATGATGGTCGTGGTATACCAACGGGAATGCACGAAGGAGAAGGTAAATCTGCCGCAGAGGTTATTCTAACAGTTTTACATGCTGGTGGTAAATTTGATGATAATATTTATAAAGTCTCAGGCGGTTTACACGGCGTAGGCGTTTCTGTAGTAAATGCTTTATCTAAAAAATTACTATTAAAAGTTAGACAAAATAAAAAGATTTTTGAACAAGAGTATCAACATGGTGCTGCTCAATATGATTTAAAGATAACAGGCGATACTGATTCTACTGGCACAGAAATAAGGTTTTATCCTAGTGAGGAAACTTTTACTACTGTCGAATTTCATTATTCTATTTTAGCTAAAAGATTAAGGGAATTATCATTTTTGAATTCTGGGGTTAAAATTACTTTAACCGATGAAAGAAACGGTGATTCAGAAGTATTTGAATATAAAGGTGGTATTAGTGCCTTTGTAGAATTTCTTAATAAAAATAAAACTGCATTACATGAAAATATTTTGCATGTAACAAAAAGTATGAATGATATTGAAGTTGATATTTCAATGCAATGGAATGATTCTTTTCAGGAAAATATTTTTTGTTTCACTAATAATATACCGCAAAAGGATGGTGGTACACATTTAGCTGGTTTTAAAGCAGCTCTAACAAGAAGTGTTAATACTTATATAGAAAAGAGTGGTCTTGCTAAAAAAAATAAGGTAGCAGTTGCAGGTGATGATATTAGAGAAGGTTTAGTTGCTGTTATTTCTGTTAAGGTACCAGATCCAAAGTTTTCATCTCAAACAAAAGAAAAATTAGTATCATCTGAAGTAAAAGGTGCTGTTGAATCAGTTTTATCTGATTATATTCAAGATTTTTTACAAGAAAATCCACATGAAATTAAAAATATTGTTATTAAAATTGTTGATGCAGCTAGAGCAAGGGAAGCAGCTAGAAAAGCTAGAGATATGACTAGAAGAAAGGGAGCTTTAGATATAGCCGGACTTCCTGGAAAACTAGCTGATTGTCAGGAAAAAGATCCTGCTTTATCAGAGCTTTTTATAGTTGAGGGTGATTCGGCGGGCGGTTCTGCAAAACAAGGTAGAAATAGAAAAAATCAGGCTATACTTCCTTTAAGAGGTAAGATTCTTAATGTTGAAAAAGCAAGGTTTGACAAATTATTATCATCTCAAGAGATTGGCACTCTTATTACCGCATTAGGTTGTGGAATAGGTAAAGATGAATTTAATATAGGAAAGTTAAGATATCATAAAATTATAATTATGACTGATGCCGATGTTGATGGATCTCATATAAGAACCCTTCTTTTGACATTCTTGTTTAGACATATGCAAGGCCTTATTGAAAATGGATATATTTATATTGCTCAGCCACCATTATATAAAGTTAAAAAAGGTAAGCAAGAGCAGTACCTAAAAGATGAAGATGAGTTAGAAGATTATTTATTAGAATCAGCAATAAATGAAACTAAATTATATGTTAGTGAAGGAACTCCTCATGTTTCCCAACAAGCCTTATCTGATTTACTAAAATCGTATCATACTATTGAAAAAATAGTAAAAAGGTTAACACATAATTACACAAAAGAAATTTTGGAAAGTTTGCTTTATTTACCTGAAATTAATGAGCAAACGATAACCAATAAAGATGTAATGGAAGCTTTTAGTGTGAAATTGAAAGTGTTTTTGGAAAACAAAAAGTTTACTCATGTTAATATAGAATTAGTTGAAAAAAATCTTGATGATAAAATTCTTTTATTACCAAAAATTAATTTTTTCACTCATGGGGTGAAAAAGCAAATATTACTAGATTTAGGGTTCTTTCGTTCAAATGATTATATTGCATTAATGAATTTTTGTAAAAAATCGAATGAATATATGACAGAAGAAACTTATATTGAGAAAGGCTCTGAAACTCTTAAAACCATTTATGTTAAAGAATTATACGAGTGGCTTTTAAAAGAGGCTCAAAAAGGACTACAAGTTCAGCGTTATAAAGGTCTTGGTGAAATGAATGCAGATCAATTAGCAGAAACAACTATGGATCCAGAAGGCCGTATTTTATTAAAAGTAGCTATTGAAGATGCTGTTAAAGCTGATCAATTATTTACTATCTTAATGGGCGATCAAGTTGATATGAGAAGAGATTTTATTGAGAGAAATGCTCTTGATGTTGTTAACTTAGACGTTTAAAAAAATTAAATAAGTCTTTACTAAAATCCGATAAGAAAAGAAAATTTATTGGATTTTAGTTTATGACAGGCATAATTATTCTAGCTATTATAGTTGTTTTAATAGTAATTTTTATTGGGTATATAATAAGTCTTTATAACTCTTTAGTAAGAGTTAAAAATAATGTTAAAAAAGCCTGGTCAAATATATCTGTACTATTAAAACAAAGGCATGATGAGTTACCAAAACTAATAGATGCTTGTAAAGCATATATGCAGCATGAAAAATCAGTTTTAGAAAATATAACTCAAGCAAGAGCTGATGCTCAGAAGGCACGTGAATCAGGAAATATTGCAGATGTAAATAAAGCTGAATCGGCAGTAGGCAGATCATTAATGAATCTTATGGCTGTTGCTGAAAATTATCCTGATTTAAAAGCAAATGCTTCATTTCAACAACTTCAACAACGAATTAGCTCTATTGAAGATCAAATTGCTGATAGAAGAGAATTATATAACCAAACAGCAAATAATTATAATATAGCTATTCAACAATTTCCTGCTGTTATTTTAGCTGGCATGATGTCTTTTGACTCTGTTGATTTATTAAAATTTTCAGAAGATGAAACCAAAGATGTAGACGTAGGGCAATCTTTTAATTCCTAATAGTTTGAAAGCTTTTAATATGAATGATATTTATAATAATCTAGTTATGCAGGTAAATAATATACCGGTTTTTTGGTTTATTATTTTAGCTTTTGCTTTATTTGCAGCAGTACTTTGGTTGATTTTTTCTTTATTTAAAGATTTAAGAACATTAAGGATTATTATAAATACACCAACATCAAAAATTAGATCTGCAGCACAAGGATATGTTGAACTTCAAGGAAAAGTCACTAGTGTAATAGAGCTTTTAGAATCCCCACTAACTAAAACAAAGTGCTGTTGGTATAAATATAAAGTTGAAAAGGAAGTTATAACTCAAGATTCTGACGGTAATACAACATATGAATGGGAAGTAGTTGATGAAGGTCAAAGTTATAATCTATTAAAAATAAATGATGAAACTGGAGAGTGTTTAATTAATGTAACTAATGCTATAGTTAAACCAATTAAGCATCAAGTGTGGATAGGGCATGCAATGTCAAACCCTAATCCACAAAGAAGCACAAAGAGAATTAATAAATTATTTGAGATGCTTTCAAATTTTGATAATACAAGATATAAATATACGGAGTATTTAATCGAACCTGAAGAAGTTATATATACTTTAGGTTTTTTTCAAACAGTTGAAAAACATTTTGTTCCTTCAGTAAAATCTATAAATACAGAATGGCAGTTTTACGCAGATAAAATACAAGATCATCAAAGAATAAATTATTTAAGTCATAAAAAAGACCCTTGTATAGTATCGACTTATTCACAAAAGCATTTAATAAAAAAATATAAAAGCGGCATATTTTTATCTGGATTTGGCGCTATTGTTGCAACAGTTTTATTATCTGGGTTTTTATATTTAAGATCGGTTAGCTAAATTATCACCAAAACATTTTTCCAGCCGTAAAAATCAATATACAAGCTAAAAATTTTTTTAATATATCTTGTGGAATTTGTTTTGACCAAAGAGCACTTACTTGAGCAAATATTATGCTAGTAAGACTTATACCTATAACAGCAGGTAAATAAACATATCCTAAATATAAATCACTTTTAGAAACAATATCATACCCTGAAACAATGTATCCAATTAGTGCTATAGTGCTTATTGTAACACCACTTATAGCAGAAGTTCCTACAGCATCTTTCATTTTAATATTCATAAAATTAAAAAGAGGTAAAAGTAATATTCCTCCGCCTATACCCATAAGTGAAGCTAGTGTTCCTATTATTACCCCACATATAAATAAAAAATAAT
>Ga0210009_1003231_pt1 | contig 10761 bp, 8 predicted proteins | sample CryGeyCG2114_065_FD_185457 | JGI IMG/M metagenome (GOLD analysis project Ga0210009, IMG submission 185457) | Groundwater microbial communities from aquifer - Crystal Geyser CG12_big_fil_rev_8/21/14_0.65 (SPAdes) (version 2) | ecosystem: Environmental > Aquatic > Deep subsurface > Groundwater ... | reverse complement strand
CGATCCGGACACCGACGCGGTAGTGATGGTCGGCGAGATCGGCGGCAGCGACGAAGAAGAGTGCGCGCGCTGGATTAAGGACAACATGCAGAAACCGGTGGTCGGTTTCATTGCCGGCGTGACCGCGCCGCCCGGCAAGCGCATGGGTCACGCCGGCGCGATCATCTCCGGCGGCCAGGGCGGGGCGAATGAGAAGCTGGCCGTGATGGAAGCATGCGGCATCCACATCACGCGCAATCCGGCGGAGATGGGGCTCACGATGCAGAAAGTGTTAAAGGGGTGATTGGAAGGGCTTTGGTAATTCAGAACTCGTCATTCCCGCGCAGGCGGGAATCCAGCAGTTTTATTCAATGTGCTTTTAGGGTTTGCCCTTGCTGCGCAAGGAATTTTTCTTTGACTGGATTCCCGCCTGTGCGGGAATGACGGCATATTTGAGGCGATTTAAATGCTGGAAATGCTGGAATCCCCCCAGTTCTGGGTGGACGTGTTCAAGATCATCATGATCGATCTGCTGTTGTCGGGCGACAACGCGGTGGTGATCGCGCTCGCCTGCCGCAACCTGCCGCAGGCACAGCGTCGCCAAGGCATTATGTACGGCGTCGGCGGCGCGATCGGTCTGCGCGTGGTGCTGACTTTCTTTGCGGTCAACCTGTTGTCTTTGCCATATCTGAAAGTCATCGGCGCATTGTTGCTGTTGTGGATAGGCATCAAGTTGATCCTGCCGGAAGATGAAGCGCACGGTGCGGGCCGCATCAAGGCCGCAGCGCATCTGTGGGGGGCGGTGAAGACCATCATCATCGCCGATTTTGTGATGAGCCTGGATAACGTGCTGGGCGTGGCGGCCGCCGCCAAGGGTAATGTGTGGTTGCTGGTGTTCGGCTTGCTGGTCAGCATCCCGCTGATCGCATGGAGCAGTCAACTCGTGCTCAAACTGATCGACCGCTATCCGTTCATCATCTATGCGGGCGGGGCGTTGCTGGGCTATGTGGCAGGCGAGATGCTGGTCAGCGAGGCATTGTTCAAGGCTTGGGTTGATACGCATCATTTTTTGCACTGGGTGGCGCCTGGCGTGTGCGCCTTGCTGGTGCTGCTGGCAGGTTGGTCGATTGCGCGCCGCCGCGCCGGGCTGGTTGCGGTCAGGGACTTGGCGCATGTGGAAGTTGGTGACCAAACTCAAAACGAAAGGGAAAGAATATGAAGTGGCTAATTCCGGTGGACGGTTCCGAACATTCCCTGCATGCGCTCGAACAGGCGGTTGCCCTTGCCGCGATGATGAAGCAGTCGCCGCAATTGCTGTTGCTCAATGTGCAGTGGAACATGGCAACGGTCAATGTGAAGCTGCTGTTTGACCAGCAGGTCGTCGATGATTACCAGCGGGAGCAGGGGCTGCAGGCATTGCAGAGTGCGCGTGCCATGCTCGATGCGGCGCAACTGTCTTACCAATATCACATCAGTATCGGGCGGCCGGCCGAAGCGATCCTGCAGTATGCCGCAACGCAGAAAGTCTCCCTCATCATCATGGGGGCGCAAGGCAAAGAAGGGCTGACGCAATGGCTGCTCGGGTCGGTCGCCGAGCGCGTTCTCCGTTTATCCGCTGCGCCGGTCATGGTCGTGCGCTGAATTGAGGTTCCCTAGATAAATCAATCAGGTATGGATTGACGTTGCAAATTGTTTTAGTATCTGTCCGCAAGTTCTGGGAAAATATATAAACGGTCAGGGTAGTCATGAAAAAAACGTCGTTCTGGAAAGCAGACTGGTTCTTTGCCGCCGTGCTGGCGGTCATTTTCTTCTTTGGCGCCAACACCGATCTGATCCAGAGTCTGGAGCGCAAAGCCTACGACTGGGGGGTGCGGGCTTCCTCGCGTCAGCCCAGTGACCGCGTCGCGGTCATCGCCATCGATGAACAGAGCATCGCCAATCTGGGGCGCTGGCCGTGGCCGCGTGAGATTCAGGCTAAATTGCTGGACATTCTCGCCGAGGGTCACGCCAAGGTCGTCGGGCAAACCGTGTTGTTCTTCGAACCGCAGGTCGATGCCGGTCTGGATTACATTCTGAACATCGCCGCCATCCTCGAGCAAACCGGCCTGGCGCAGAGCCATCCCGAACAGTGGCAGGAATTGCAGGGACTGATGCAGGAGGCCTTGCTGCATCTGGACAATGACCAGAAACTGGCAGAAAGCATGGGCACGATCCACAACGTGCTGCTGGGCCTGTATTTTGAATTGGGCGAACCGCAAGGGAATCCGGATGCAGCGTTGCCTGACTATGTGTTGAAGAACGCGCTGCAGAACGTGCAGGCCGGTCCGGATGCGGCCGCGCCGATTTCCGCACTCAACGCACTGGTGCCGATCCCGATTCTGGGGCAGCAGGCCGTGGCGCTCGGCCACCTGAATGCGACGCCGGATATTGATGGTGGTGTGCGTACCGAGCCGCTGGTCATCGCTTACTACGATCAGTACTACCCTTCGCTCTCGCTCATGTTGGCAGCGAAAAGCCTGAATCTGGAAGCCAAGGATATTCAAGTGACGCTGGGCGAAGGGGTGCGCCTGGGCAATCTGCAGATCGCCACCGATCCGGCATTGCGCATGAATACTTATTTTTATGCCGATCACGGCGGGCGTCCCGCCTTTCAGGTGGACTCCTTCTACGATGTGCTGACCGGCAAGATCCCGGCGGAAAAATATCGCGACAAGATCGTGTTGATCGGTGCCACGGCAGCCGGCGTCGGTTCTGCGCAAGTGACACCAATCTCGGCGGTGACGCCGCCGGTGCTGACGCTGGCGCACTCGGTTTCCAGCATCCTCAAACAGGACTTCTTTGTGACACCGGCCTGGTCGGTGTGGGCGGAGCAGGGTGTTTTTCTGTTGATCGCGCTGTATTTGATCCTGCTATTGCCGCGCTTGGGCGCGGGATTCGGCGCAGCGATCACGGGGGTGTTGTTCGCGGCTTTGCTGTCTGCCCATTTCATGCTGATGGCCACCCAGGCGATGTGGTTGCAATTGATGCTGCCGACCGTCCTGTTGCTGGTCGGCCATTTAATGCTGACCACCAAGCGTTTCCTGTTGACGGAAAAAGGCAAGGAGAGATCCGAAGCCGACTCGGCAGAGAGCAACCGTATGCTGGGCCTGGCCTTCCAGGGGCAGGGGCAACTCGACATGGCCTTCGACAAGTTGCGCAAAGTGCCGCTGGATGACAGCTTGATGGATGTGCTCTACAACCTTGGCCTGGATTTTGAGCGCAAGCGGCAATTCAACAAGGCCGAGTCGGTGTTCAAATACATGGCTGACCATAATCCGAAATTCCGTGATCTGGGAGCGCGTATCGCGCAATCCAGAGCCATGTCCGAAACCGTGATTCTCGGCGGCAGCTCCGGCCGCAGTAACGACAGCACGATGAAACTGGATCAGCCGGGGCTTTCCAAGCCGATGCTGGGTCGTTACCAAATTGAAAAAGAGCTGGGCAAGGGTGCGATGGGTGTGGTCTATCTGGGCAAGGACCCCAAGATCAGCCGTATCGTGGCGATCAAGACCATGGCCTTGTCGCAGGAGTTTGAAGCGGATGAACTGGAGGATGTGAAAGCGCGCTTCTTCCGCGAGGCGGAGACGGCGGGACGCCTGAATCATCCGAATATCGTCACCATGTACGATGCGGGCGAGGAACACGACCTGGCCTTCATCGCAATGGAATTCCTGAAAGGCAAGGATCTGGTCGCTTACACCAAAGAGGGCAACCTGTTGCCCCTGCCGAAAGTGCTTTCCATTATGGCGCGGGTGGCTGATGCGCTGGGTTATGCGCACAGTCTGAATGTGGTTCACCGCGATATCAAGCCGGCCAACATCATGTATGACCCGGAAACGGATACCGTTAAAGTCACCGACTTCGGTATCGCGCGCATCACCGATTCCTCCAAGACCAAGACCGGCATGGTGCTGGGCACGCCTTCCTATATGTCGCCCGAGCAATTGTCCGGTGCCAAGATCGAAGGCCACTCCGACCTGTTCTCGCTCGGGGTGAGTTTGTATCAATTGGCCTGTGGTAAGCTCCCTTTTGCGGGGGATTCCATGGCGCAGCTGATGTTCAGGATCGCGAATGAAGCGCCTGCTGATATCCTGCAGATCAAGCCCGACCTGCCTCCGTGCGTCGTGGCCATCATTCAGAAGGCGCTGGCGAAAAAGGTGGAAGAACGTTTTGAGAGTGGCGCGGCGATGGCGGAAGCAATACGCCAGTGCGCCTCTGCGTTGCAGTGAACAGACAGGGGAGATGCCAAGTGAATGTGAATGAAGCACTGGAGATCGTCGGTCAAACGCATCCCGGCATGGTGCGCTCCCACAACGAAGACAGCATCACCTTTGATGCGGATTACGGCTTGGCCGTGCTGGCAGATGGCATGGGGGGCTACAACGCAGGTGAAGTTGCCAGCGGTATTGCGGTGTCGGTGCTGTCCAGCGAGATCCGTCATCGCCTGGATACCGCGCGGCCGGAACAGAAAGAGGCGGGAGCGCAGGACGAAATCGGCTTTGCGCTGCTGCGCGACAATGTGAGAAAGGCGAATCTGTCCATTTTTAATGCCGCCCAAAGCCAGCCGCAGTATGCGGGCATGGGCACCACCATCGTCGCCGGCCTGTTCTACGATAATCGTGTGGCGGTAGTGCATGTCGGCGATTCGCGCCTGTACCGTTTGCGCGGCGAAACGTTTGAAACCGTCACGCGCGATCATTCCCTGTTGCAGGAGCAGATCGACAGCGGGGTGATCAGCAAGGAGATGGCACGCCTGTCGAAGAACAAGAACCTGGTGACGCGCGCGGTCGGCATCGATGCCGAGGTTGAGCCCGAGGTGCATGTGTACGATGTTGAAGTTGGCGATATCTACCTGTTCTGCTCCGATGGGCTGAACGACATGGTGGAAGATGAAGACATCGGCGCGACAATCCAGATGTTGCGGGGTAATCTGGCACTGGCGGCCAGCCAGTTGATCGAACAGGCGAATGACAACGGCGGGCGCGACAATGTCTCGGTTATCCTGGTGAAGATCAAGGCAAGTTATCCTGCGCCAAGCGGCTGGTGGGCAAAACTCACATCCTGGTTCAGGAATTGAAAAGCAAAATCAAGGGGAATACAAAATGCCTGCAAAATTGATATTGAGCATGGACGGGGCGGTGATCAAGGAGTACGCCCTGGACAAGGAGCGCATCACTATCGGGCGCAAGCCGCACAATGACATCGCCATCGATAACCTGGCGGTGAGCAGCGAGCATGCAGCGGTGATCACCATCCTCAATGACTCGTTCTTCGAGGACCTGAACAGCACCAACGGGTCGCTGGTCAATGGCACGCCGACATTGAAGCATTTCCTGCAAAACAACGATGTGATCGAGATCGGCAAATACAAACTCAAGTACCTGAACGATCAGCCGACCCAGACCACCTCCGCTGATTTCGAGAAGACCATGGTGTTGCGCGCGCCGGTCAGAACATCGTCTGCCGCACCCGCAGCCCCGGTGGATGAGCAGAATGCGAAATACGAATCGACCATGCAGTTCAATGCGACTGCGCCCAGGGACGTGCCCAGGCCAGCCGCACCGGCGGCAGCGCCAGCAGCCGCAGGGACGCCCGTTGCCGTTATCCAGATCCTGAACGGACCGAATCTCGGCAAGGAACTGGAGCTGAGCAAAAACCTCACCACGCTGGGCAAACCCGGGGTGCAGGTGGCGGTGCTGGCGCGTCGTCCGCACGGCTATTTCATCACCCATGTCGAAGGCACCAGTTTCCCGCTGGTGAACGGCTCCTCCATCGGTGAGCAACCCCGCCAGGTGAACGACCATGACGTGATCGAGCTGGCCGGCATCAAGATGGAGTTCTACCTCAAGGCTTGAGCGGGAAATCGACCCGATGTGCCGCCAAGCCGAGCAAGCCGCTGAAAAGGACGATTAATGAAAAAGCATGCGTTGCTGATCGGCCTGGGTTTGTTGGCAATGTTGCTTTTTCTGGGGGATGCCGCAGGCTTTTATCGGCTGGGTTTCGTCCAGCTCTTTGACGCCAAACTCTACGATTACCGCATGCTGTTGTCCCTGCCCCACAGCACGGATGACCGCATCGTCATTCTCGATATCGATGAAAAAAGTCTGAAGCAGGAGGGACGCTGGCCGTGGGGACGCGACAAGCTGGCTGCGCTGGTGGATGACCTGTTTGATCATTACGGCGTGGTAACAGTGGGCTTCGACGTGGTGTTTGCCGAGCCGGACACCAGTTCCGGCCTGAACGTGTTGCAGGAGCTCGGAAGCAAACAATTCAGGGATGTCGCGCAGTTCCAGTCCGTGTTGAACCAGATCAGGCCGGCACTGGAATACGACGCCTTGTTTGCGGCGAAGCTGAAGCAGCGCAACACCGCGCTCGGCTATTATTTCAGCAACAGCGAGGCGGGGACTCCGCCAAGCAAGTCCGGCGCGTTACCGCCACCGGTGTTCGTGCCGGGAACCTTCAGAGGGCGCGCCATCAATTTTGTACAATGGAACAGTTACGGCGCCAACCTGCCGGCGCTGCAAGCCAGTGCGGCAACAGCGGGGCATTTCAACCCGCTGGTGGATTTTGATGGCATCGTGCGCCGTATCCCGATGGTGGTTGAGCATGACGGTGCCTATTATGAATCGCTGTCGCTGGCAGTGGTGCGCAGCGTGTTGGGCTGGCCGCGACTGGTGCCGGGATTTGCCACTACGCAAAGCAAGAGTTACGGCGGGCTGGAGTGGCTGACACTGGAAGCGGAACAGGGCAATCTGACCATTCCGGTGGACGACCAAGTCAGCTCATTGGTGCCCTATCGTGGCCGGCGCGGGACATTCAAATACCTGTCGGTCACCGACGTGTTGCACCACCAGGTTCCGCTTGCGGATTTGCAAAAAAAGATTGTGCTGGTGGGAACTTCCGCCCCCGGCCTGATGGATATGCGCAGTACTCCGGTCGGGGAAGTCTTTCCAGGGGTGGAAGTGCATGCCAACATGATCAGCGGCATTTTGAGTCAGGCGCTGAAACAGAGTCCGCCCTACATGATGGGGGCAAACGTGGTGCTGTTGCTGTTGGTGGGCATGGCTTTAAGTCTGGTCTTGCCGCTGCTGACTCCGCTACGCGGCATGCTGCTTACGCTGGGCACGTTGACGGCGGATGTGGCGCTCAACCTTGCCCTGTGGAATTACGCCAATTTGGCGACGCCGCTGGCGGGCGGATTGTTACTGATCATGGTGCTGTTTGGATTGAATATGTCGTTCGGGTATTTTGTCGAGTCGCGCGCCAAGAAGCAGATTACCGGGCTGTTCGGGCAGTATGTGCCGGGCGAACTGGTGGACGAAATGGCGAAGCACCCGGAAAGCATTTCCATGGAAGGCGACAGCCGCGAGATGACGATTCTGTTCTCCGATGTGCGCGGCTTCACCACCATCTCGGAAGGGCTGGAGCCGAAAGAATTATCGGAGCTGATGAACGAGTTTCTCACGCCGCTGTCGCGCATCGTCTACGAGCAGCGCGGCACCATCGACAAATACATGGGAGACTGCATCATGGCGTTCTGGGGCGCGCCACTGCCGGATGCGGAACATGCGCAGCATGCTATCCTTGCCGGCCTGAAGATGCAGCGCACGCTCGCCGAATTGCAGCCGCATTTTAAAGCGCGCGGCTGGCCGGAGATCCATGTTGGGGTCGGCATCAATACCGGGCGCGTCAGTGTGGGTAACATGGGTTCCGAAGTGCGTATCGCCTATACCGTGATGGGCGATGCGGTCAATCTCGCCTCGCGCCTCGAGGGTATCACCAAGGAATACGGCGCGCAGATTATGGTGGGTGAAACAACCAAACAGGCGGCGCCGCAATTCGTCTATCGTGAAGTGGACAAAGTGCGCGTCAAAGGCAAGGTGGAGCCGGTGGCGATCTTTGAGCCGCTGGGTTTGACGGGTGAAGTCGGGCAGGCAGTGCTGGATGAAATCAAATTATTCCACCAGGCGTTGCGCTCTTACCGCAGGCAGGAATGGGACAAGGCGGAGCTCGAACTGTTGAGCCTGCACAACATGGTGCCGGCCAGCAAGCTGTACCAGGTCTATGCGGAGCGAGTGGCTTATTACCGGGCCAATCCGCCCGGTGCAGAGTGGGACGGCGTGTTCATTTTCAAAACGAAATGAGTGACGCACAATGAAACTCAAAGTGCTCGGATGCAGTGGCGGGATCGGGGGCAACTGTCGCACCACCTCATTCCTGCTCGACCACGACGTGCTGATTGACGCCGGAACCGGGCTGGGTGAGTTGAGTCTGGCCGAGATGAGCATGATCGATCATGTGTTCATCACGCACTCCCACCTCGATCACATCGCCTGTCTGCCGCTGCTGGTGGATGGCATCGGTTTCATGCGCGACCGACCCGTTGTCATTCATGCGACGGCCGAAACCTTGCAGATTTTGCAGCAACACATTTTCAATTGGGCGATCTGGCCGGATTTCGCCCAGATTCCGAATCTGCGCCAGCCGCTGATGCGTTATGAAGAAATCAGGCTGGGGGAGTCCGTCGAAGTGGGCGGGCGCAAGTTGACCCCGTTGCCCGCCAATCACGTGGTGCCGGCGATCGGGTTTCGCATCGACAGCGGGGCGTCGAGTCTGGTGTTCAGCGGCGACACCACGACTTGCGATGCACTGTGGGAAGCGGTTAACCGCATCGACAATCTGCGCTACCTGATCGTGGAGACCGCCTTTTGTGATGCAGAGAAAGAACTGGCTATTTTGTCCAAGCATTTGTGTCCGAGTCTGCTGGCGGAAGAACTGGCCAAGCTCAAGTTACAGCCGGAGATATTCATTACTCATTTGAAACCGGGTGAAGCGGAACTCACCATGCACGAGATCAGCGAGCGCCTGCGCCATGACAACCCGAAAATACTGCAAAACGGACAAGAGTTCGATTTTTAAAAAATATCATGAACGACACACTGGACATCCGCGTACTCGCCGCACTGGAACCGATCTCCGGCTTTAGCCCGGCGCGCCTGCGCGAATTGCTCGACTATTGCCATATCGAGAACGTCGTGCCGGGGCAAGACCCGTTCCAGAATCGTTCCCTGCCTGGACAGTCGGTCTATCTGGTGCGCGGTGAACTGGAATTGACCTATGCCGACGGCAATAAAGTGACGATGCGTGCCGATTCCGAGTGGGCTCGCCACCCGATCGGCAAACGCCAGCCTGACATCGTTGCTGCCAACGCGCTGAGCCAGGTGAAGTTGCTGCGTGTCGATGACGACTTGCTGGATCGCATGGTGACCTGGGATCAGTTCGCCAGTCATGACGACGTCAACCTGAAGACCGACAAGGGCGGGAGCGAGGCGGCGGTCAGGCGCTTGCTGAATTCCGGCATGTTCAGCGCGGAGAATCTGAGTCACGGCCCCTTCGCGCATCTGCCGCCGGCGAACATTGGCAAGCTGCTCAACCGCGTCGAAGCCATCGCGGTGTGGGAGAAAGACGTGATCGTGCGCGAAGGTGAAGAAGGTGATTATTACTACCTGATCGAGAGTGGGCGCGCCCAGGTCACCCGTCAGGTGGGCGGCGCCAATCTGCTGCTGGCCGAACTCAAGGCAGGCGATGTGTTCGGCGAAGAGGCGCTGGTCTCGGATTCCAGGCGCAGCGCCACGGTCACCATGAAAAGCAACGGCGTATTGCTGCGCCTGAAGAAGCAGGACTTCCTCGAGTTGATGAAAGAGCCTTTGCTGCACCGCATCAGATTTGCAGAAGCGAAGGAAAAAGTGCAGCAGGGTGCGCTGTGGCTGGACGTGCGCCATCCGCCGGAATATCGTTACGACAAATTGCCGGGTGCGATCAACGTGCCGCTCATCGACATTCGCAATGCGATCGGTGTGCTCAACCGCTCGGTCAGCTACATCGCCTATTGCCAGAGCGGTCGGCGCAGTGCGGCCGCCGCGTTTATTCTGGCGCAAGCGGGATATGACGTTTACGTATTGGAAAATGGACTTTGGTCGGTGCCGCGAGCACTCCAACAGTAAATGCAGGGAGAGAATATGAATAGTCCGGAACAAGGCAAGCCGAGCGAGATGGGCGCGCGCCTGGAGTTCACCAAGAACCTCAATCACGTTACCAACAAAATCCATGCGACCAGCAACATCGACGAGATCATGCTCGATGTCAGCAAGGACATCTGTACCCTGTTCAATGCCGACCGGCTCACCATCTACATGGTGGGCGAGGACAAGGCCTCGCTGGTGTCAAAGGTCAAGACCGGGCTGAATTCGTTCAAGGACCTCAAGTTACCCATCGCCGAGCAAAGCATTGCCGGTTACAGTGCTGCGCACAAAAAACTGCTCAACATCAAGGATGTGTACGACGTGCAGGAACTGGCGGCATACAGCAGCGCACTGCGCTTCCTGCAGGATGTGGACAAGCGGACCGGCTACCGCACCAAGCAAATGCTGGTCGCGCCTGTCATGGACGAAGGGGGCGAGCTGGTCGGTGTATTGCAGGTTATCAACAACAAGGCGGGGCTGCCCTTCCCCGATGCGGTGGAAGAAGGCGTGAAAGAGCTGGCGCAAACGCTCGCCGTCGCCTTGCGCCAACGCCAGCAGCAGAGCGGCGCAATCAAGACCAAATACGATTATCTGGTGGCGGATGCGGTCATGTCGGCGGCGGAATTCGAGCTGGCGACCCGCACTGCGCGCCGCAAAGGGATCGATATTGAAAATGTGCTGATCGACGAATTCGGCATCAAGCTCGATGCGCTGGGCGCGG
>Ga0210009_1003230_pt1 | contig 10762 bp, 8 predicted proteins | sample CryGeyCG2114_065_FD_185457 | JGI IMG/M metagenome (GOLD analysis project Ga0210009, IMG submission 185457) | Groundwater microbial communities from aquifer - Crystal Geyser CG12_big_fil_rev_8/21/14_0.65 (SPAdes) (version 2) | ecosystem: Environmental > Aquatic > Deep subsurface > Groundwater ... | reverse complement strand
TAGATAGCTTCTACCGATATTGCCCCTGCAATATTTCCTCCTTGTGATGTAGAAAGTTTTACATCTGTCCAAGCTGTTCCATCATAATGCCACATATGCCCAAAATTTCTAGAATTATGCCCTACAGCATAAACATCATTGTGGGAACTTCCCCATATGTCATCCATTAAAGTTTGAAAACTGCCCGGGTATGCCAGTGTGTCTGCAGTCCAGGTATAAGTTCGAGGATCCTTAACGGGGATAACATCTACTCCGCTGTCTTTACAACCTTGTATTATTAAAAATATGGCTATAAGTATATAAGGGATTTGTTTAATCATTATTTTGTTTTTCATTCTCTATATAAGTATTTGTGTTTTAATTTTTAAATATTTCTGTTTAAAATAACATTCACCTTATACTTTTGTTTATAAATACAAAGTGAATGTTTAATTACTTTTTTCTTTATTTTAAAAGCAGCATCTTCTTTACTTTGTTAAACCCTTTTGCATTTATAGTATATAAATATATACCGCTCGAAAGTTTTGATGCATTAAATGGTACTGTGTAACTACCGGAGGGCTGCTCTTTATTAACAAGAACTGCCACTACACGCCCCAATGTAGGATTGGGTGTATCGTTACCTCCATCTGTCATATCTGCAACAACATTTGGTGTATAGCCTCCAAATGGAGAACCAAGTCCAGTTCCAGCTGATGTACCGGAATATATAAGATTATAATTAAGGTCATATAGTTTTACTGATACCTGGTAATACTCTGTACCTTGTGAGTTACCTACATACATAGTGAATTCACTATTGTTTGGCAAAACACTTGTGGTAGAAAAAAACAACAATAGGAAGAAGGGGATTATTAAACTGAAATTTTTGCTGCGGGGGGGGTAATAAATTAATGTTTCTATTCATTTTGCACCTCCATTTGTTTAATGAATATAAAAAACTTAGAAAATAATTAATATAAAAACAATGCTATAATATAGACCTATTTATAAATTATTTTAATAACTATTTACTCAATAAGGAAAGTGCTTCTTTTAATAACTCCTCAATATTAATATCGGGTTTTTTACCTAATATCTCTCTTACTGAGCTTTCGGCTTGTTTTAAATTATAACCTAGAGTTGTTAAAGCAGAAACAGCCTCTGTTCTAATGCCGGAGGTTGCTTTATCATCTTCTTGTTCAGTAATATCAGTTACTTTATTTCTTAATTCCAATGATAAACGCTCTGCTGTTTTTTTACCTATGCCGGGTACTGCTACTATTCTACTAATATCACCTGACTGCAGAGCAAAACGAAGATCATCCACTCTAATACCGGATAAAATGCTAAGTGCAATTTTAGGTCCAACACCGCTTACGGAAATTAAAAGTTCAAACATTTGCTTTTCTGATTCTGTAAAAAAACCGTAAAGAGAAATTGAATCTTCTTTTACATTTGTGTGAATAAATAAAGATATTATTTCTTTATCTGAAATCTCTTCAAAAGTAGTTAAAGAAATTTTAATAGAATAACCTACTCCATTCACATCTAATAAAAGATGGGTAGGTTTTAAAGAAATTTTTTTGCCTGTTAAAAATCCAATCATAAATTAAATATACTAATTAATTACTCTATCCGGGTTTGCTTCAATAAAAGATTTCCAGCTTCCCCCTTTTTTTGAAGGAGTTCTCATTTTAAATATATGACACAAAGCAATTGCCATTGCATCGCTTTCATCATATTTCATTTTTTCTTTAATATGTAAAATATTTTTTACCATGTAATTTACTTGTTCTTTTGCTGCAGCACCATTACCAACAACTGCTTTTTTAATTTCTCTCGGTGAGTATTCATTGACCGGTATTATGTTGTGAGCTGCTGCAAGAATACAAACACCTCTAACATATCCTATCTTTAATGTCGATTGCACATTTTTTCCGTAAAAAGCTGTTTCAATAACAAATTCATCAGGTTTGTATTTTTTTATAACTTCTTCTAATCCGTCATAAATAATTTCAAGTTTTTGGGAAAGTGTTTTTGAGGAAGGTAGTTTTATTAGTCCACTTGTTATTCGAGTCAGTTTGTTTTTTTCAATCTTTATTACAGCATAGCCTGTAAAATTAGAACCCGGGTCAACTCCTAAAATTATCAAAATAATTCCTGTTAGTTAAAACAAATACTTATAATATGTCATTTCGACTGAAAGGAGAAATCTTTTACTAAAGATATCATGCTAAAAAAAAGATTTCTCATCCATACTTCGTAAAGATTCGAAATGACAACGAATTTATTCCTAATCTTCAAAATCAGCGTTTGAATATACATTTTGAACATCATCATTATCTTCTAAAGCTTCAATTAAATTTATAACTTTTTCAGATGTTTCTCCTTCTACCTTTACAGAATTTTTAGCAATCCATTGAAGTGATGCATTTTCTACTTCAAGTTCTGTATCAACAAGTTTCTTTCTTACATTTTCAAATGATTCAACCGGAGTTACGATTTCAAAAAAATCATCTTCGCTTTCTAAATCTTCAGCACCATCATCCATTACTAATTCTAATAATTCTTCTTCAGTTTTATTTTGTTTTGGCAGAGTTATTATGCCTTTTCTTTCAAACATCCAGGCAACAGAATTACTTTCACCTAAGTTGCCGCCTGCTTTACTGAATATGTGCCTTACTTCAGCTACAGTTCTGTTTTTATTATCGGTTGCTACCTCTGCAAGAATAGCAATACCGCCCGGTGCATAACCTTCATACATAAATTCATGATAAGTTACTCCTTCTAATTCACCGGTAGCTTTTTTTATTGCTCGTTCAATGTTATCCTGAGGCATATTAGCAGCTTTAGCATTATCAACTGCAAGCCTTAATCTTGGATTGCCGGCAACGTCACCTCCGCCCCCTCTGGCAGCAATTGTAATTTCTTTAATTAGTTTAGTAAAAATCTTTCCGCGTTTTGCGTCAATAGCAGCTTTTTTTCTTTTTGTAGTGGCCCATTTTGAATGACCTGACATTTTATAACTCCTCTAAATTTCCGTTACTTATTTTTAGATCTTTAATTCTGAATTGTGGAAAAGTATTTCCGTTTCTTGTAGTTTTATCAATTGTATAAACAATATCTAAAAGACTCTGATTATTATTTACAATATCAAGTTTATCTCCCATCCCAAAACCGATTGCATCAAAAGTTCTTTTTCCGTTTTCTTGCTTAAAACTTACAAGTAAGTGATTCCTGCCTACAATACGAGGTGAAAAAGAAGTTTGTACCTTTTCAGAAAGAAAAACCGGGCGCATATTTTTCGGTCCGAATGGTGTAAATTCTTCAAGTATTCTTAAAAATTTGGGTGTTATCTCAGAAAATTTAAGTTTTGAATCGATTGTTATCTCAGGCAGTAATTCTTCTTTTGTAATTGATTCTTTTACAACTTTATTAAATTGTTTTTTAAATTCTTCTATGTTTGCAATTTCAAGTTCCAAACCGGCTGCTGCTTTATGTCCTCCAAATTGCAGAAGAACATCTTTACATTTTTCAAGTGCATCATAAATATTAAAATTAGAAATACTTCTTGCCGAACCTTTTGCAACTCCATCCATAGAGGTAAGCATAATTGTCGGTCTATAATATCTTTCAACCAAACGCGAAGCAACAATTCCTATTACTCCCGGGTGCCATTCTTCCTGATGTAAAACAATAGGTACATCTATATTTAGATCCAATTCATTCTCTACTAATTCAAGTGCATCATTTAAAGTAGTTTCATCAATTTTTCTTCTTTCATAATTTTCATTTTCTAAAATAGATGCAAATGCTCTTGCATCTTCTTCATTTTCAGAAATAAATAAATCAACAGCTCTTTTTGCATCACCCATTCTGCCTGCTGCATTAATTCTTGGAGCAATTGTAAAAACAATTTGACCTGAACTTAAATTACCAGGATTTATTTTGCTGGATTCGATTAGTGCTTTTATTCCGGGTCTAGGATTTGAGTTTATTAATTCTATCCCGGCTCTTACCAATACTCTGTTTTCGCCTGTAAGTTGAACAATATCAGCAGCACCGGCAAGTGCAACAAAATCTAATAATTTATATGGTAATTCATTTTTACCTATTCTTTCTGATACGCCTTGAGCAAGTTTAAAAGCAACACCGGCGCCGGATAAATATTTAAAAGGATATTTACAGTTTGGTTTTATAGGATCTAAAACAGCAAGAGCATTGGGTAATTTGTCTTTTGGTTGATGATGATCACAAATAATTAAATCTAAACCCAAACTGTTTGCATATACGGTTTCATCTACAGCAGTTATTCCGCAATCTACAGCAATAACAAGTGATGCCCCATTTTTATGAATATTATCAAATCCTACTTTTGAAAGACCGTAACCTTCTGACAATCTTTGTGGAATATAATAATCTACATTAGCACCTAAATCTTTTAAAAATAAATAAAGAAGTGCAGTAGAACAGGTTCCGTCAACATCGTAATCACCATAAATTGTAATTAATTGATTTTCGGTTAAAGCCTTTATTACACGATAAGTTGCTGCTTCCATTCCATCCATTAAAAACGGATCATGCAAAGTATCTAATGTAGGTCTGAAATAATTTTTAGCTTCTTGAAAAGTTTTGATGTCTCTTAAAATTAAAATTCTGGCTAGAATTTCCGAAATTTTTAGAGAGTCTGCTAAGGATTTAACAGAGTATTCGTCTTCAACTTTTTTTAATATCCAACGTTTAGTCATAATTTTACCAATTAAATAACGTTAGAATAAAAAAAACACAAGTCCTATAAGCCGAATTTTGTATCCCGATAAACCTGCCTTGTCGGCAGACAGATCAGGATGGCAATTATTTATCTAGCCCCTTTGTTGCCAAAGGGTTCAAGCGGCCTACCCTGAAGCCATACAAAGCGAACAGCTTTGTTTCCAATAAAGGAAAGACTTCTATATTTGGCCTTGCTTCGGGTGGGGTTTACCTTGTTCCGATAAATCGGAATCCCAAAAGGGACCAGCAATGTTACCATTACTGCGGTAGGCTTTTACCCTGCCTTTTCACCTTTATCCTAATAAATTAGGATAGTTTATTTTCTGTGGCACTTTCCTTAATTCGGTTATTAATACCGAATCACCGGGAGTTACCCGGCACCCTGTTCTATGAAGTTCGGACTTTCCTCTCCCCCGAAAAATCGGAGCAGCAATTGCCCGGACATTGTATTTATTTATTCTAAAAAATTAAATTGAGATTTTTTAAAGTCTCAATTTTGTCAATTACATCACTAAAGCTGAGCTAAATAGAAAATAATGATATTCAATTTATTGGCTCGCCCATAAATAAATAAATTTCAGTTAAACGGCAACTGAATCAGAAACCTCTGCCGAAACTAAAATTCTTCCGCAATACTCACAATAGTACAATCTGTTATTTTGTCTTATTTCTAACTGCCTTTGGGATGGGACAATATTATGGCAGCCTGAACAAGCTGATCGTTTAATTGTTGAAACAGCTGTTCCTTTCTTGGCTTTTCTAATTCTCATATAAGCTGAAAGGTCACCTTTTTTGATTTGAGAAACCAATTTTTTTCTACTTTGGTTTAATTTCTCTTCTTCTTTTTCATTAGCCTTAATAATCACTTTTAAATCTGACTGTTTCTTTTTAACTTCTTCATTTAGTTCATCAAGCTTTGGTTTTATTTCTTCAATTTCATCTGCCAAAACTTTACTCATATCAGCAAGTTCATTGTTCTCAGCTTCATATTTTGTTATCAACTCTTCTGTATGGTCAATTTCTTTTGTCAGTGCATCATATTCTTTGTTATTTCTAACTTTATATAATTGAGCTTTAAACTTTTTCTGACTTTCTTTAGAAATTTCTATTTGACTCTCATTTTCTTTTCTCTTATCCATTGATTCTTTTCTTTGCAGTTCCTTTTCTGAGATTGTGTTTTTCACACCTTCAATTTGTGCTTCAAGATCTTCAACGGCTTTTGGTAAATCCCCTCTTAATTCTTCCAGTTCATCTAACTGATCATCAATATTTTGTAGTTCATACAAAATTTTCAATCTGTCTATCAATTTATTCTTGCTCCTTAATTATTATAAAAAATTATTGGGTTGGTTGAACCACTATATTTAAAAACTTTTATTTTATTATTATCTGACAAAAATTTCTTTAATCTTAATTGAACTTCTTTTAATGAATGAATTTCAGTTTCATAATGTCCGGCATCTATTAAAAGAATTTTACCATCAGCATCGTGAAAATCATGATACTTTATATCTGCAGTAATAAAAGCATCAGCTCCTTTATTTATTGCATCTTTTATTAATTCAGAACAAGAGCCTCCACAAACAGCTACTTTTTTTATATTCTTTTTTGATCCTTTAACATATCTGAAATTTTTTAAGTTCAAAAGTTTTTTAACATTGTTTAAAAATTTATTTACTGAAAGTGATCTTTCAAAATTACCAATTGCACCGGCTCCATAATTTAGATTATCATTCTCTAATGGATATACGTCAAATGCAGGTTCTTCATAAGGATGATTTTCTTTAATTGTTTCTATTACTGAATTTAAATTCCACTTGTTAACAATTACTTCCAATCTTATTTCATCAACCTTTTCGCTTTTATTTTTAGAACCAAAGTGTGGGTTAGTATTTTTACTGCCTTTAAATGTTCCCTCACCATTAATTCTAAAACTGCAGTTTTTATATTCTCCAATTATCCCGCCGCCACATTCAAATATTTTATGTGATAATTCTTCCACATTTTTTTGTGGTACAAAAACTATGACCTTGTATTGATTTGACTTTAGATTTACCAGAAACTTAATATTGTTCAGTTTTATTTTTTTAGCAAGTTGAAAACTTACGCCGTCTTTTGTAAAATCCAGGTTTGTGTGTGCTGAGTAAAGTGTGATATTATTCTTTAACAATTTTTCAACAATGATAGAGTTTTTGTCTTTATCTGTATCTATTTTTTTTAATGATCTGAAAAGTAGCGGATGATGGCTGAAAATAAAATTGCATTTGTTTTTGATGGATTCGTTTATTACTCCTTCGGTGATTTCTAGACATAACATTATGTTTTTTAACCTTCTATTTAAAGAACCTACCTGAAGTCCGACATTATCCCTTTCCCAAGCTATTTCTTTTGGTGCCCATTCTTCAATATGTTTTATAACTTTATTTACGGTCATAAACAAAAAAAAATGCACTTCGAAATTCGGAGTGCATTTAAGTAATTCTGCTGTTTTGTATTTTTAGACTTTGTAAGGTATATCTATTTATAAATTTTAATAATATCTTTTTATTTTTCATAACTTAGACAGGTAAAATAACATTTTTAACTATAATTTTCAAGAATATCATAAGGCTATATATTTAAACAATATAGACTTTAACTAGGTTCCATCCAGATACCGTCTTCTTTTATAATACCAATCAATTCATCTACAGCAATTGCTGATTTAATGTTCCTTTTAACAATATCTTTACCTCTATATAGAGTAATTTTGTCAATTCCGGAGCCTACATATCCATAATCGGCATCTGCCATTTCACCGGGACCATTAACAATACATCCCATAACAGCAATTTTTACACCTTTTAAATGAAGAGTGCGTTTTCTAATCATTTCAGTTGTTTCTTGAAGGTCAAAAAGAGTTCGCCCGCAAGATGGACATGCAATATATTCAGTCTTTGTTATTCTCGCCCTGGCAGCTTGTAAAATATTAAATTGAAGAAGATTTATATCTTGAGGAGATATTTTTTTGTCATCTGGATTTTCTAACCAAATTCCATCACCAAATCCATCTATAAATAATGCACCAAAATCTGTTGAGGAATAAAGCCTGATCTTATCAAAGGTAAGATTAGGATAACTTCTTTTTATTATTACAGGAGTTTTAATGTTACTATTTAAGAGTTTAAAGAATGCTTTTCTCTGTTCCGCCATTCCGTGTAAATTATCTGTGCTTAAAATTAATGCAACACTTTCATCTTTTTTTAATTTACCTATCAGTTTTTCATTTAAGTCATTGATGCTGATATCTACAAAATTAATATTTCTATTAATATTTTCTCTATTTATATATTCATCTATATTTAAGAGAGGATAACAATTAGAATTATCTTTTAATTCTTTCCATACTTTATAATCATAAACTTTTTTTAAACTCAGTGGTAACTCTACATTATTTAATTTTTCTTTTAGATAAATATAATCTGCGGCACTATCGGTTAGCATCCATTTATCGGTAAGTTTATTATAGACATAACCGATCTGTGTTAAATCCTCTTTATTATTTATTTTTATTTTAGAATAATCAGCAAATACCACTGGAACATTCCCGCTACCAATATTTTCAACAGAGTAAGTTTCTCTTTTTGAAAAATTATAAAAATCAAAATCATTTATAGTAACATTTTCAATTTTGGAATGACCAATTCTATTTTGATAACGATTTGCTAAAATCTGTGCTTCAGGTATTTCAAATTCAGGATCTTCAGTTAAAGAAACTCTGATCGTATCTCCAAGCCCGTCTTCCAGTAAAGTCCCTATTCCTAAAGCTGATTTAACTCTTCCGTCTTCTCCGCCGCCTGCTTCTGTAACTCCCAAATGAAGAGGATAATTCATTCCTTCTTCTTCCATTTTTTTTACTAAAAGTCTGTAAGCATAAACCATTATTTGTGGATTACTGGATTTCATTGAAAGAACAATATCATAGTAATTTAAGTCTTCGCAAATTCTTACAAACTCTAAAGCAGATTCTACCATTCCTTCGGGAGTATCACCAAACCTGCTCATAATTCTATCAGACAAAGAACCATGATTTGTACCAATTCTCATGGCAGTTCCATATTCTTTGCACACTTTAACAAGAGGTTCAAATTTTGAACGAAGTGAATCAACTTCTTTGTTGTATTGTGAATCAGTGTATTCTATAATTTTAAACTTTTTTTGGTCAGCAAAATTACCCGGATTTATTCTTACTTTTTCAACAATTCTGGCAGCAATTATTGCTGCGTTTGGTGTGAAATGTATATCTGCGATTAATGGAGTGTTATAACCGCGCTTCTTTAATTCATTTTTTATGTTTTTAAGATTTTCAGCTTCATTTTTGCTGGGCGCTGTAATTCTAACATATTCACAACCAGATTCAATCATTCTTATTGATTGTTCAACAGTTGCAAGTGTGTTCATAGTATCAGTTGTTGTCATTGACTGAATTCTGATGGGATTTTTTCCACCTAAAGGAATATCACCTATTTTAACTTCTCTTGTTTTATATCTTGAGTAATTAATAAGGCTGTTACAATAGTATTGTAATTTAGTTTTAATATCCATTAGAATAGATTAGGCTTTTTTAAATTGTTATAAAAATATTACTTAAATATAATACTTTAGAATACTAAAATTTTAGAACAATATTAAATATATATGATAATAAATTTATAATTTGCTAATTCAATATGAGAATATCTGAACAAAAAATAGAACAAATAAGATCATCTGTCAGTATTGTCGATATAATATCTGAATTTGTACAGTTGAGGAAAAGAGGTAAAAACTATGTAGGCCTTTGTCCATTTCATAATGAAAAAACTCCCTCATTTACAGTAAACGAAGAAAAACAGATCTATCATTGTTTTGGATGTCATTCCGGAGGTAATGTTTATAAATTTTTAATGGAATATGATAAAATTTCTTTTGTAGAAGCTGTTCAGGAATTAGCAGATAAAACAGGTATTGAACTGGAGCTGGAAAAAAATATAAGTGATGAACAGCAAAATGAATTGGAAGAATTGTATGAACTCAATAATATTTCTGCCAGATATTTTTCAGATCAGTTGCTTGTAAATAATGAAGGAGAAGCAGCAAGAAAATATTTTGAAGAAAGAAAATTAACATTGAAAACTTTAAGGGTCTTCGGTTTAGGGTATTCTTTACCTGCAAACAACTCATTTATAAGTTTTGCTGAAGAAAAAAAATTAGATTTTAATAAATTAATAACTTTGGGTTTAGTTGGCAGATCAGAAAAAGGCAGACTTTACGATAGATATCCGGGACGAATAATTTTTCCAATATTTTCACCCAACGGAAGAGTAATTGCATTTGCCGGAAGAAAGCTGGATGAAAGAACTCCCGGAGGTAAATATATTAACTCCCCTGAAACACCTATATATATTAAAGGAAGAACACTTTACGGTCTTTCACATGCAAAAGATGAAATAAGAAAAAAGGGAATGGCAATTATAGTAGAAGGATATATGGATCTGCTTGCTCTTGTACAAAATGAAATTAAAAACGTTGTGGCTGTTTCCGGTACTGCATTTACTGAAGAACAGGTACAGTTACTTTCCCGTTATACAAAAAATGTTACACTACTATTTGATTCTGATACTGCGGGAATTAATGCTTCAATGAGAAGTATAGAAATTCTTTTGGGACAGGATTTTGAAATTAAAATTGCAACTCTACCAAAAGGGGAAGATCCCGATTCATTTGTAAATAATTTCGGTAAAATAAAATTTCAAGAAAATTTAGATAGAGCTCAAAACTTTTTAGAATATCAAACAGCTTATTATGAATCTGAGGGTATGTTTGACGATTCAGGAAAAACTGCTGATGCGATAAGGGAACTGGTTAAACCTGCCGCACTTATTAAAGATGAATTAAAAAGAAGTCTTTTAATAAAAACAATTGCTAAAAAGTTTAATTTAAGAGAGATGCTTATCGAAACTGAATTAAATAAAGCAATTAAAAATATTTC
>Ga0210009_1003228_pt1 | contig 10764 bp, 9 predicted proteins | sample CryGeyCG2114_065_FD_185457 | JGI IMG/M metagenome (GOLD analysis project Ga0210009, IMG submission 185457) | Groundwater microbial communities from aquifer - Crystal Geyser CG12_big_fil_rev_8/21/14_0.65 (SPAdes) (version 2) | ecosystem: Environmental > Aquatic > Deep subsurface > Groundwater ... | reverse complement strand
AGGGGAGGACCCGCTGAAAGAGTCATTACTAATATATATCAGATTCAAAAATTAGTCAAGTTTATTTATTAATCTGATAAACGATTTTTCTAATCGTATCAAATTGAAGATACGGATATTCTTCGCGGATAGCGTCTATTGCATCTCCAGCGCTAATTTTACTTGAGCGCAGGTTCTTAAACGTTTTACGTATTTGATAATCTCTTACGGCTTTCTCGTCAATCAAACCTTGAGCGTCGAGAAGATCGTAGATGTCGTCACTAATGAGGTCAGACAAAGGATTATCGATTTTTGCTATTATTGTTTTCATCGCTGCCTTCCTTTTTGATTATGGATATTCCTAACATTGTACAACGTATCAAATTAGCCTTATATACTTACTCCTATGTTAATAGTTCCATAAAGTACAAAAAAACCGACCAGGGCAAACAACCTAAATCGGCATAAATTTGCTACTCTGGTTTTAGAAACCTAATTTAAAGGTATAAAAATTTCTAAAAAAGTAACAAATCTTGTATAAATAATTCCTTTGTTTTTTTGTACAAAAATAGTAAAAAAAAAGGTAAAGTCAATAAAAATAAAATGTATCCTATATGAAATTAGATTATATTTTGACTTAGAATCGAAAAATTTGTAAATGAAAAAAGTAAGTGGATTTTCGTCAAATTAATAAAATTCCTATTCGGTTTTGTAAGTGCATTAAAAATAATATTGCGAAAGAAAATTGAAACCTTAAGTTATTTTCTTAAAAAACTTTAGTATAATTATATTTAAAGATAATGGAACAAAATAATAATTCTCAACGAAAAATATCTATTTCAAACTTCATATTTATATTATATAAATGGAAGAAATTCTTAATAATTAATATGATTATAGTTCTGATTATTACTGCGGGCATAACTCTTCTAATGTCTAATCAGTATAAGTCTACTGCAACTATTATGGCAATATCTAATAATAACTCGGGTTTAGGGGGATTGTCAAGTTTAATATCAGGAGGACCTATTGCTTCAATGGGAGCACAATTATTAGGAGTTGGAGGAGGTAATACAGATATTATCTTCGGTATTCTAAATAGCAGAGCTACATTAGTAAAAGTTATTAATGAATTTGGGTTAATGAAATATTATGAAATAGATGACAATAATATGGACGATGCCCTTAAAGCTTTTAGAGAAGATGCTATTTTTGAAACCAACGAATATGGAATGAGTTTTGTCAATATAAGTGTTATAAATAAAGATTCGGTTTTAAGTGCTGAAATAGCTAATTATTTTGTTCAATTATTAGATAGTATAAACATAAAATTGAATATTGAACAGGCTAGAAATAACAGAGAGTTTATTGAAAAGAGATATCTAAAAAATGTGGCGGATTTAAATGCAGCGGAAGATTCTCTTTATTTTTTTCAGAAAAAATATGGAATAATTACAGTTCCAGAGCAATTTGAAATAATTTATAAAGCAGCGGCAGAAATAGAGGCTAAACTGGTAGAAAGTGAAATAACGGCTTCATTAATAAAGGATAGATATGGTAAACTCTCTCCGCAATATGATTTGGCTTTAAATGAGGTCTTGGCGATCAAAAACAAGGTTAAGGAATTAAAAAATTCGAAAAATATAGCCGATGATTCCAATATATTTGTACCGTTTCAACAATTCCCTGAAATATCCCTTGTTTATATGAGAATATTTAGAGAGGTAGAGTTACAAGGAAAAATAATGGAATTCCTTGTACCCATGTATGAGCAGGCAAAAGTAGAGGAACAAAAAAGTATACCCACGGTTGTTGTGTTGGATAAAGCTGTCCCTCCTCAGGTGAAAGACTCACCTAGAAGATCAATAATAGTTGTCGGGATCGGGATGTTATTCTTTTTTATACTGGTTACATTTGTGTACCGTGGAGAGTATGCAAATAAGAGGACCATATTCGAGAACACGATTGAGGAAAAAGAAACCTCATTCTTTAATAAGATAAGAAGAATATACAGAATGAGATAAAATATCTATTATGGTTTTTATAATACTTACTTCTGTATTAATTATTTCACTTTTTTTAAGTAGAATATTATTCAAAAGATGGTTTAATCCGTTAGCTATATACACAATTATTTGGTTTGTGCTTTTATTTTTATACGAACTTAAGCTTTTAAGATATTATGATTTGAATAGTTATACATGGTTTATCATTATATTATCATTTCTTTCATTTTTAATAGGAATATTTTTTTATTTTTCCATCAGATCATTTCTTCCCGATAATTCCTTTGAAAATACTTCCGTTAATTTATTTGATAATCCAATTTTTGCAAAAAACGGAAAGATCCTCTTTATAGCAATAATAGTTACTGCTCTAATTGGATTAACCGGAGCCTTACAGCATTGGAATTTATTATTAAAAAAATTTGGCAGTCTTGAAAACATTTTTATTTATGCAAATATAGTATATAGAATGAGAGTCGAGGGAGTTTTACAGGGTATCGCTTATTTACCAACCTTTTCGTTTGTTTCAATTTTTCTGGCTGGGTTATATTCTGCTTATAAAAATAAAATATCATTGATAACCCTATTACCTTTGAGTGCTATAATTCTAAAAGATCTGGCTAATGTCGGTAGAGTTTTTATGCTATTTGGCTTAATAGAGTTTTTATGTGTTTTTTTAATGGTTCGATATGTAATGAAAGCGAAAGAGACTAAAGGTTATTTAAAAAGCAAAAAATCTAATGTGATAAATTTTATTATAATTATAGGCATTATAATTTTAAGTGCATCATTTGTCCGTTCCATAAAAGGACAAATTGAAAGTTATAAAACTGCTACCAGTTCTTTAAAAAATCTAAATGTAGCTGAAGTTATTACCCCTTCAATTTATTTGTATTTTAGTAGTGATATTGGGGTTTTGAAAAAATATTTAGAGCATAACAGTGAATTTGCACGTTGGGGTGAAAATACATTTATGCCTTTATACAGTATTTTGGCCAAATTTAAGGTTATTAGGGAGCCTAGAACTTATCAGAAGGCTTATTATATTCCGATGTGGTCAAATACCGGAACATACCTAAGAGAACTCCATGCAGATTTTGGAATTGCTGGGATAATCTTGGGCCCATTTCTCCTTGGTTTTTTATCTACATTTTTCTTTTTCAAGTTTTTACATGAGAAGAAAATCGAATATTTAATAATCGAAACTTATTTATATATTATTATCTTTTTTACTTTCTTAATGATTATTACCAGAACTGGGAATTGGTTAATATCTCTAATATTAACAATAATTATAGTTTCTGTGCTTCAGAAAATTGGAAAAGCTACAGCTAAAAATTAAAAAAATAATTGTGTGGAAAATTTTAGTCACTTTAATATCAAAAAAAATTTTATATCCCTTTTGGGGGGACAAACAATTTCATTTATAATAAATTTCTTTTCTATTCTTTTAGCTGCAAGATTTTTAGGAGTAGAAATTTTCGGTGATTTTGCAAATTTGCTTGCCGCAGTTACTATATTATCTAAATTTGTTGATTTTGGAATGGGTCCAATATTATTTCGTGAACTTTCAAAGGGAAAAAATGAAAATGTATTTTCTAATGCTATTTCTCTAAAACTAATTCTTTCCTTGCTTTTGTTGATCGGAATGAACATCTTTTTTCAAATTTCTTCATTACCTCCTCTAGAAATAATGCTTGCTAATATTTTATTTATAACGATATTTATTTCTTCAAGAATGGCAAACTTTAGGGAGATATTAGCTACTCCTTTTAAAGCAAATATGAATATGCAGGTTCCTATGATACTGAATGTTCTAGATGCAGCTTTATTATTAATTGGCGTAATGCTTATACCTATATTCGATTTGGGAATTGTTTATTTTACTATAGTTTATGTATTGGCTAATCTCCCTGGATTTATTCTCATAATAATCAGTTTAAAGAAAAGGTTCGGTTACCATATAAAATTCGCATTTCAAAATTCGAAATGGTTATTGAAAGAATCTGTTCCTTTAGCCGGTTTTGTATTGCTAATGGTTTTTTTTCAGCAATTGGATATAATTCTTTTAAAATATTTAAGAGGTTCCTTCGATGCAGGAATTTACGCTGCTGCAGCAAGGCTTACTTTACCCCTTAATATTATCCCTACGACTTTTGTAACATTAATTTTTCCATATTTAGTAAAAGCTAAAGATCAAAATAAAGAGAAACAACTTATAATAAAATTAGTATTCAAAGTACTCTTTTTTATTTCAACAATTATTGCAGTCATATCATCTTTTAAGATATCTGAATTCGTAAAATTAATTTTTGGCGAAGAATATTCTGCTGCTGCCATGCCTGCATTATTACTTTTTTGGTCTCAAATTTTTTTGTTTTTTAATTTTTTTTCTTTGGATTTGTTAACAGTTTATCAAAAACAAAAATGGAACTTTCTATATGCTTCCCTTGTTTTCATTATAAATCTTGGAATAGATATAATTTTAATCCCTTCTTATAGTTTTAATGGAGTAGGAATAGCAAAATTAATTGCTGCTATTATTGGAATGATATTTCTGTATATTATTGTAAATAAAATAGGTATTACAACATTTAATTTTAATAGGCCTAATATTTTGTGGTGGTTAATTTGTGTCTTAATCATGTCATATGTATTCTCTTTGCTCCCCTTAGTTATTTATGTCCTATTTAGTATTGTTATAATATTTATTCTTACCTATTATATAAAATTTTTTAACACAGAGGAATTAATTTTGATTTTTAAATTTATTAATAAAGAAAAATGGCTGCCAAAACTAATAAGAAATTAGAAGTATCGATAATTATAGTAAATTATAAATCTTATGAGATGACTGATAATTGTATATCATCAATATACAAGTATACCCAAGATGTTAATTATGAGATTATTCTTGTCGATAATGCAACAGATTATCAATCCCTTTTACGCCTTATAAACAAATATCCTTGCATAAAAACTATTAGGAATAAAGAAAATCTTGGCTTTTCTGTTGCAAATAATCAGGCCATCAATATTATAGAAGGAGAAAATATTTTATTTTTAAATAACGACACACTTTTTTATGAAAATTCATTAAAGACAATTTTAGGTTTTAATAAAGAAATAGATTCGGACGTTTTCGTTGGTTGCAAACTTCTAAATAAGAATTTAACTTCTCAGGTATCAGTTTTTGCATTTGATAGACTTACTAATTTATTAGGCGAGAATTTATTTTTATATAAAATATTTAAGAAAAACAAATACTTAAACAAATATTTTCAAAATCACTTAGAAATAAAGACTCCAACAGAAGTTGATGTTATTAGAGGAGCATTTATGTTCTGTCCCACTAAAAAAATCAGAGAACTCAGTGGATTTGATGAAAGATTCTTTTTCTATTCCGAAGAAGCTGATTTATGTTTTAGGTTCAAAAAAATGAAGGGTAAAGTAATTTATTTCCCTAATACATCCATAATTCATATCGGAAGTGCGACTTCTGATCAGAATAAGTTTTTTAGATTTAAAAACTTAAGCATAGGGAAAATTCAATTCTATCAAAAGCATTATATTGGGATTAAATTTATTTTGTCAATAATTATTCATTATACAGGAATAACCATTCGAATCCCAACCTATTTTATAATCGGATTATTCAGCTTTAGCAAAAATAATTTATTAAAGTCTTTTTATTATTTTAAAACTCTATTCATTTATCCTAAAAACATGTTCAATTTAAAAACTAAAAAAAATGATTAACCTAAAAAAAATTAAAACAATATTATTAAAACTCTTAGGGCTTCAAATAACATCATTTATTCAAGCATTAAGGTTTTTGTATTTGCTAAAAAAGAAAAAGTCTTTCGACCCTGAAACAAAAATGTTAGATAAGTTTTTATCAACGGGAGATATTGCAGTTGATATCGGTGCTAATGGAGCAAATTGGACTTATTGCTTACATAAAGCGGTTACTGCTTCAGGTGTTGTTTTTGCATTTGAAGCAGATCCCTATTATGCAAAAGCAACTGACCTTGCAATTAAAATGATGAAAATGAAGAATGTTTTTTTATTTCCTTTTGGGCTTTCGGATAAAATCGAAAATGTGCCATTAAGAATAAAAAATTCCAATGGCATGCGATATGCAGGGATGGGATTTGTAGATAAAAATGCGGATCCAAAAAATGATAATATTGAAATGGTTAACCTTAAAACGCTTGATTCCTTGATTAATGAATATCCAGGTTTAGAGAGTGTAAAATTAATAAAATGCGATGTGGAAGGATATGAACTTTTTGTATTTATGGGTTCCGTTGAGATACTAAAAAAAACCAGGCCTATAATAGTTTTAGAGGTTGGTAATTATGAGAAACATAATTATGATGGAAGCCTTCTTTATAATTTTTTTAAAGATATTAAATATACTGCTTATGCTTTATCAAATGATAATAAGTTGTCTGAGACAGATTTATATCTAAATCATAAAAATGCTTTGAGTGTAAATAGGATTTTAATGCCTAATGAAAAAATAAAATTATTCGAAAACATATTACAATAAAAACCTTATCTTAAAAACTATTTATTTCAAATGAAAATAAAACTTTATTGGGACAATATTAAAAGATTCAAGTTTAAGCAATTATATTATTTGTTCATCAACAAATCTGCCCGAAAAATCATTCAAACATTTTTTAAACCTTCGGTATCTAAGGAATATAATTTAAAAGATATATCTTATCCAGAATTCAAAAATCAGTTAAATAAATTATTTACTTTTAAAAACTTTCACGAACCCATCCGGAAGTCTGGGGAAAATTACGACCGGTCTTTAAATCCATTTTATAACAAATTGCTTTTTGAAATAAAAAAGAATTTTAAAGATGGTAATCTCGATATTGAATCATTTTTATGTATGGAGTTAGAAGGGCTTGAAGAAGAATTCAACAAAGCACGGTTTTATCTTTACACTGAAGCATTAACCGATTTTTCTGTTCCTGATAAAGAAAAAATAAAACTAATGCTACATTTTATTAATGATTTTAAATACGAAGAAAAAACCTGGAGCGGCTTTAATACGTCTCTGAGATTATTTAATTGGTTTAAACTTTTATATTCCATGTCGGAAAAATTTAGTTTGAATGACTCAGATTGGAATATAATACAGAGAGCTATAAGAATACATGCATATCATATTAAAAAAAATATAGAATATCATATCCCAAGTAATCATATATTTATTCAATACTATATTTTATGGACTGTCGGTATCATCTTTAATGATGATGAAATCTTGAAATTCAGCGAAAAATCTTTAACAGAAGAAACAAAAAAACAATTTCTTAAAAGTGGTTTTCATTTTGAACTGAGTTATCATTATCACATACAAATAACTTTATTTCTAATGCTTTGGATATATGGTTCATCTAAATTCAATCGCAAAATTGAAGAAAGTATTATTAGTATTGCAAAAAAGGCAACGTATTTAGTAAATGATTTTAAATTACCTGATGGTTCTTTACCGATGATAGGTGATAATTGTTATACTTTTGTCCATTCAAATCTTTATGCTGATGTGGATAAAATAAATGATATCTTTAACTCGATTTTTCCTGGAGAAAGTTTTAAGTCAAGTGATAAAATTATTAATGTTGATGGTGAATATATTATTTCAAAAAATAGGAATAGCCAATTAATATTTGATGTGGGGAAAATATGTATATCTGAGAATCCTGGTCATGGGCATTCTGATCTTCTAAACATTATTTATTTTGACCAAATCCCCTTATTTATTGATCCTGGTACAAGAAGATATAGTAATAGTAATGAAGATATGCTACTAAAAAAAACTTCTTCACATAATACAGTTACTATAGATAATTCTGACCAAGCTATCTTATGGCGTTTTTTCAGATGGTCATATTTGCCTACCCCCGTCGGTTATGAAATAGAAAAGAATGAAAATTTTACAAAAATTACTGCTGAGTTCAAGGGCTTTATGAATCTCGGAGGAATGAATCATCGCAGGACAGTTACACAGTTTGAAGATAAATTGCAAATTGAAGATTTTATTTACGGTAAAGGTTTTCATAATATTGAATTAAATTTTGTATTAAGTCCTTTAGTTAAGGCTGAAATATTAGAAAACAATGTTTTATTAAAACATCAAGACCAAAGTTGGTTAATGCAAATTATTCCCGAATTAGATTTAAATATTTCAACTAATTCATTTACTATATATCCGTACTATGATTCTCCAATAAATACTTCAAAAATCTCTTTTCTATATCCCAATAGAAAATTCCCTTTTTCCTCCAAAACAACTTTATTAAAATCAAATAATTACTATGGATAAAGAAAAAAATGTTTGGTTAACATGGCATTATCAAGCTAGGTCAAGAAATCTCGCAAAAATTTTTAACCTTAAACTTTATGAATACTTCAGAAATAAAAACCTCTTTGAACGTCATCTATTTAGTTTTTTTTGGGCTATAAAAATTTTATTTAAAGTAAGACCTAAAATTGTTTTTATTCAGTATTCTTTTTTATTGTTATTGATAGTGGCAGTTTATAAAAAGATCAGATTCAAAAAAGTTTTATTAGTGGTTGATTGCCATACCAAGGCTTTAAGAAGACGAGCAACCGGTGTTTTTGCTTCATTATTTTGGCGATTAAAAACTTGGAGTTTTAATGCTGCGGATTTAACTATTATATCGAATGAGGGATTAATTCGTGATATATCTGAGTTACATAACAATTTTGTTATTCTTCCCGACAAAATAAGTGAAGAAAGAATTGAAAAACTGAAATCAAAAAAAGAAAAATACTGCGTTTATATTAGTTCATTTCAGATTGACGAACCATTTGAGGAGGTTTTAAAAGCCTCTGAATTATTAAAAAACAAATTGAAGTTTTATTGGACAGGTAAGTGTCCAACAAAAGTAAAAGAAGTAAAAAACAATTTCCCAAATGTTAAATTTACTGATTATTTGTCATTTCCCGATTACTATAATTTAATTGGAAACGCAGATTGTCTTCTGGCTCTTACAACAGAAGATGATTGTCTTCAATCAGGAGCATACGAAGCATTAAATATGGAAGTACCTTTTGTTATTTCGAATAAAAAAGCATTACAAAGTTATTTTCAGAATGCAGCTATTTACACTTCACATAATCCTTCAGATATTGCAGAAGCGATAGAAAATGCTATTTCAAATCGGGATATCATTAAGCATAATATCTTAAAAATTAAATCCTTGAGAAATAAAGAATTTGATGAAATAAGCGCTAAAATTAAGAACATTATGGATGCTCAGACTAAAAGGTTGAAAGCATCCTTTTGATAGAAGCGCTGAAAATCAAAGCGTCTGAACATAGATGAAATTTTCTAACAAAGATTTAATCAGTAAATTACCATTTGTTTTTAAAAATTATTTGCCACAAACTAAAATGTTTTAATGATTATTCCGATCGTAATATTTTTTATCTGTCTGTTTTTAATTTTTCATACCTACCTATTTTACCCGGTAAGCATGTGGATATTGGCTTTTGTTTTTCAAAAAAAATATAAGATAGACATTGATTACTTACCGTTTGTATCAATAATAATTTCCGCTTATAATGAAAAAAAAGTAATCAACCAAACTATCGATAATTTTCTAAGGCAAGGTTATCCTAACGATAAATTCGAGATTATTATCGGTTCAGATGGATCTACCGACGGTACTAATGAAATCATTAAACAAATAGCTGTAAATAATTCTAATATAGTTTTTATTCCTTTTGAAAATAGGAGAGGGAAAAAATTTGTTATAAATGATATAGTTCCCCAAGCAGTCGGTGATATTTTGGTTTTTAGCGACTCAAATACAAGGTATGAGAACGATGCTATTTGCGAATTGGTTAAATATTATAAAGATGAAAAAATAGGCGGAGTATCCGGCAGGTTGGAATTAACCGAAGAGAAAGATCTCACAGAAACAGGCAATAAAGAAGGGACATATTGGAAGTACGAGTCATGGATTAAAGACTGTGAAGGAAAATTAGGTGCCTTAATCGGTGCAAATGGAGGAATATATAGTATTAGAAAAAAGTTTTTTGTTCCTATGCCTGCTGCAATAGCAGTTGTTGATGACCTTTACCTTTCATTAAAAGTTCTTGAGCAGAATAAAGATTTTGTATATAATAAAAAAGCTATTGCCAGGGAAACATTGGCTCCTTCAGTTAATTGGGAATCCGAAAGGAAAATAAGAATTATTCCAAGAAGTATAGAGACAATAAAACAAGTAAAAAAAATTCTATTCCATAAACGTTTTATTGTTAGTTATGGTATCTGGTCCCATAAAATAATCAGATGGATAACACCTTTACTTTTAATACTTCTTTTTTTTTCCAATCTGGTTATATCTATAAATCGAGCAAATAATTTTTTTAATGTTGCTTTGCTTATACAGATTATAATAATTTTATTGGGTATAAGCGGCTATTTCTTTTCACGGAGAAATATCAATATTAAAATATTTCAATTATTTTATTATTTTTTAATTATAAATATAGCTTTAATTAAAGGTCTTTATATGTTTTTGATGAAGAAATACAAACCTACGTGGGAACCCACGCCAAGATAGAATTTTAGACTAAGAAATGAACAAAACACTCGAAAAAATAATAATCCTTCTAACAGATTTTCTTGCAATAAATCTTGCATGGATTGTCTTCTTTTATTTTAGAGTTCAAACCGGATTGTTTGAGCTTTTGGTGGTGCCCGAGTTTATTATTCCGATGC
>Ga0210009_1003223_pt1 | contig 10773 bp, 11 predicted proteins | sample CryGeyCG2114_065_FD_185457 | JGI IMG/M metagenome (GOLD analysis project Ga0210009, IMG submission 185457) | Groundwater microbial communities from aquifer - Crystal Geyser CG12_big_fil_rev_8/21/14_0.65 (SPAdes) (version 2) | ecosystem: Environmental > Aquatic > Deep subsurface > Groundwater ... | reverse complement strand
TGGTAAGTGTGGCAGTTTAGATATTAATTCTGTTGGTTTTGGTACTGAACAGGTTGAAGAGTATTGTAAAGCTAAACTTTGTTCTCAGTTAAATTTATTAGAAAAAAATATTATCAGAATAGATAGAGACACAACTAGTAAAAAAGGAAGTTTAGAAAATGCACTGCAACTAATAAATTCATCAGATGGGCCACAGATAATTCTTGGCACTCAAATGCTTGCTAAAGGACATAATTTCGATAAACTAAATCTAGTTGTTATTTTAGAACCAGATTTTACCTTTTTTAGTTCTGATTTTCGAGCTGCAGAAAAATCTATGCAATTATTTCTTCAGGTTTGTGGCCGTTCAGGAAGAAAGCATGCTGGAGGACAAGTTCTTTTGCAAACTCATTTTCCCGAACATGATTTGTGGCAATATTTAAAAAAATCAGATTATAAATCTTTTATTGAAAATAACTTACCACAACGTGAAGAGTCTAAATTTCCTCCATTTGGCTTTATTTCTTTATTGAGGGCAGAGTCATTTAAGTTTAATGATGTTATGGATTTCTTAAAAAATGCAAAAAAGCAGGGCATTTTATTAATAAATGATTATAATTATATAAATATAATAAGTTTATTGGGGCCAATTCCAGCTCCTATGGCACGAAAGAATAAAGTTTACCGGGGTCAAATACTTGTAATTGGAACTAGTCGGAAAGTATTACATGAATATTTAAAAAAATGGGAAGAAAGCTTCTTAAGTAAACAAAACAAGATAAAATGGTTATTAGAAATTGATCCAAAGGATACATATTAGGATTTAAGTTTATGGCTCAAGACTTTGCTAAAAAAAATAAAAATTATCCAAAAGTAACAGCTGCTAATAAGAAAGCAAAAAATACAAAAACAGATGGAAAATCTAAGAAATTATTAATATTCTTTTTTACTCTTAGTATTATTATTACTTGTTGTTTAGTTATTTATATTCAAAATGGCATGACATATAAGTTGGAACTTGCAAAAAATGATAAAGATTCAAGTTTAAGTCCTAAATTTGAATTTTATAAAATATTGCCTAATATGCAGGTGAAACGAATAGAAGAAAAGCCAAAAGTTGAAGCAAAAGTTAAGTCAATGCCTCAACCTATTCAAAATACAAAAAAAATTAGTTTAAATAATGAAGTTAAAATACAAGATTTAAACCCACCTTCAAATAATAAAAATCTACAAGATAAAAATGAAATTAAAGTAGAAAGTAAAGTAGAAAGTAAAATTGATGAAAATAAAAGTATTAAAAAACCAATATCATCAAATAAAAAAGAATATTTTTTACAACTAGCATCTTTTAAAGATTATAAAGACGCTGATAATTTGAGAGCTAAACTAATTTTATCTGGTATAGATGTTGATATTTATAAAGCAAAATTAGCAAATGGAGCAGTTTGGTATCGGGTAAGAAGTAAAAAAAACACAGATTATCAAGAAGTTGATAACTTAAAAAATAAATTACTTGCATTTAGAGTAAAAGCCATCATATTAAAGGACATTGGTTAAAAAATTAAGAAGGTGGTAATTTGTGACAACAATCTTATCTGTACGTAGAGGAAATGAAGTAGCATTAGGTGGTGATGGCCAAGTCTCTCTAGGACAGTCTATTATAATGAAGGGTAATGCAAAAAAAGTTAGAAGGCTTTACAACGGTAAGGTTATTTCAGGTTTTGCAGGTGGTACAGCAGATGCTTTTACACTGTATGAAAGATTTGAAGCAAAATTAGAGAAGCATCAAGGTCACTTAGTACGTTCAGCTGTAGAATTAGCAAAAGACTGGCGCACTGATAAAATTCTAAGAAGATTAGAAGCATTATTAGCTGTAGCAGATAAAGAAAATTCATTAATTATAAGTGGTAATGGCGATGTTATTGAACCAGAACATGGCATAATGGCTATTGGTTCAGGTGGTTCTTATGCACAAGCTGCTGCAAAAGCACTAGTTGATAATACAGACCTTCCTCCAAAAGTTATTGTCGAAAAAGCATTAAAGATTGCGGCAAGTATTTGTTGCTTTACTAATGATAATTTAATAATTGAAGAAATTAAGTAATCCCTATAGATCTTTTCAAGAGGTATTTATTATGTCATCTATGACTCCAAGAGAAATTGTACAAGAATTAGATAATTTTATAATAGGTCAAAGTGATGCTAAAAGAGCAGTAGCTATTGCATTAAGAAACAGATGGAGAAGAATGCAAGTAGACGAATCACTTCGTTATGAAATTACTCCGAAAAATATTTTAATGATTGGGCCAACAGGTGTTGGTAAAACAGAAATTGCAAGAAGATTAGCAAAACTAGCTAATGCTCCTTTCATAAAAGTTGAAGCAACTAAATTTACAGAAGTTGGTTATGTTGGGCGCGACGTTGAACAAATGGTAAGAGATTTAGCTCAAGAAGCTGTTAAAATGGCCCGCGAAGGAGAAATGGAAAAAGTAAAATTTCGCGCAGAGCAAGCAGTTGAAGATAGAATTTTAGAAGTATTATTACCACAAGCTAGAGATGTTGGATTTGATAATGAGCCTGATGATTTATTATCCGATAATCCAAAACCTAAAGAAGAATCATCTGCAAGAGCTGCTTTTAGAAAAAGATTGCGTGAGGGAGGCTTTGATGAAAAAGAAATTGAACTTGATGTTTCTGCTCCTTCTGGAATGGGTATGGAAATTATGGCTCCTCCAGGAATGGAAGATTTAACGAATCAATTACAAGGCATGTTTAAAAGCTTATCAGGAGGCAAAACTAAGAAAAGGAAGCTTCCAATTAAAATGGCTAGAAAAGTATTATTAGAAGAAGAATCTAATAAATTAATTAATGAAGAAGATATTAAAAACATAGCAATTTTTAATGTTGAACAAAATGGAATTATTTTTATAGATGAAATAGATAAAATTTCAGGAAGATCTGGAACTTCAGGGGCTGATGTATCTCGCGAAGGTGTACAAAGGGATTTACTTCCTTTAATAGAAGGTTCAAGTGTTACCACTAAATATGGAACTATAAAAACAGACCATATTTTATTTATTGCATCTGGTGCTTTCCAACTATCAAAACCTTCTGATTTAATTCCTGAGCTTCAAGGAAGATTACCTATTAGAGTTGAATTAAAATCATTAACAACAGAAGATTTTAGAAGAATTTTAAAAGAACCTAATGCGGCGTTGACAAAGCAATATATTGCTTTATTGGCAACGGAAAAGGTATCTGTTGAATTTACTGATGAAGCTATAGATAAAATAGCAAAAATTGCTTGGCAGATAAACGATAAGTCTGAAAATATTGGGGCAAGAAGACTTGCTACAGTAATGGAACGATTATTTGAATCTTTATCATATGAAGCCAGTGATGTAGGTGGTAAAGAAATTGTTATTGATGAAGCTTATGTAAGTAAGCATTTTGATTCAGTAATGGAAGATGAAGATTTGACTGATTACATTTTATAATAATAAAAAGAGCCCACTTAAATGACACAACATAATGAAACCCATACTCATTTTGGTTATCAAGAAGTAAAAAAAGAAGAAAAGATCTTCAAAGTTAAAGAAGTCTTTGACGATGTAGCAACAAAATATGACATTATGAATGACTTTATGTCTTTAGGGTTGCATAGATTTTGGAAGTGGGCTACTTGTAATTTAAGTAATGTTAAATCAAATCAATTAGTATTAGATTTAGCTGGAGGAACTGGTGATCTTACAAAGATTTTAGCAAATAAAGTATTGCCTCATGGTAAAGTTATATTATCAGACATAAATAGGAGCATGCTTTCAGTTGGTCGTGATAATATGGTTGATAGTAATTTATTAAATGTAGATTATGCTGTTGGCAATGCAGAGTGTTTGCCCTTTGAGGATAATACTTTTGATTGTGTCACAATGGCGTTTGGCTTAAGAAATGTGACAGATAAAGATGCAGCTTTAAGAAGCATTAATAGAGTATTGAAGCCAGGTGGTAAGATTTTAGTTCTTGAATTTTCAAAACCAATAATAGATGTTGTTGAAAAGTTTTATGATTTTTATTCTTTTAATATTATTCCTTATATGGGAGAGATTATTACAGGAAAAAAAGAACACTATCAGTATCTAGTTGAATCAATCAGAAAGCATCCTGATCAAGAAACTCTTAAAAAAATGTTTGAAGATGCTGGATTTTTTAAATGCAATTACCATAATTTTAATATGGGAATTGTCGCATTGCATACAGGTTATAAGGTATAAAAATACATGGATATAATTTTTGCACCATTTGAAATTGTTTTAAATAAAATTTTATTTCAAGATCCAAAGTTTAGTAATTTTTTAGAAAAATATAATAATAAAATATTATTAATTAATTCTGTTTATATAAAAGTATCTAAGTCAGGATTTGGGTTCTCATTAAAAACTCCTGATTCAGCTCCTGATTTAGTTATTAAATTTCCATATTCAAAAAGCATCATTCTATTTATTGAAACTATGCAGGATAAAATAGATCATACCCAATTAGATTTAGATGGAGATTTAGGGTTAGCCCAGGACTTTTTTGGAGTATTCAAAAATTATGATAGTTTTTATTTAAATAAAATTGCCAAAATTTTTGGAGATATTTTTTCCTATGGATCAGATTGTGTTGATTCAACAATTAGAAAGACTATCAATACCAAACATAAAAATTTAAAAGACATGTTTATTTGTTATCTTGAAGATGAGTTACAAGTAACAGCAACTACGGAAGAAATTAGAGATTTTAATGATCAAGTTGATAAAATCAGATTAGATTGTGATAGACTTGAGGCTAGAATTAATCAGTTAATCTCAGGTTAGAAAATATGAAGTTGCTCAGAAATTTTTTTAGACTTATAAAAATAGAGCTAGTAATTTTGAAATATGATTTAGTTCATGTTGTAGCAGATTATTCAAATAGTAAATTTCTTAAAATAATAGATTTATTAAACCCATGGCATTATACCAAAGTATCAACAAAATATTCTAAAGGACAAAGATTAAGGCTTGCCTTAGAAGAACTTGGTCCAATTTTTGTGAAATTTGGCCAATTATTATCTACAAGGCCTGATTTATTTCCTGAAGATATAATATCAGAACTAAAGTTACTTCAAGATAAAGTAAAACCCTTTGATTCAAATCTAGTTCATAATGAGCTGCAAAGAGCGTACGGGCAAGATTATAAAGAAGTTTTTTTAGAGTTTAATGATGCCCCTTTAGCTGCAGCTTCAATAGCTCAAGTTCATGAAGCAAAATTACATAATGGTAAAGAGGTAGCGGTTAAGATATTAAGGCCTAAAATAAATAAAATAATAGATAAAGATGTTAGTCTATTAAAATCTTTAGTTACTTCCCTAGTGTTTTTCTGGAAAGGCCTTAGAAGATTTAGATTAAAAGAAGTAGTTGGTGAATTTGAAAGAACTTTAGAAGATGAATTAGATTTACTAAAAGAAGCAGCCAATGCATCGCAGTTAAAGAGAAATTTTAATGATAGCAAAATATTATATATCCCCGAGGTATATTGGGATTATTCAAGAACTAATGTATTAGTTTTAGAAAAAATAGCCGGGATTCCTATTGCCGATATTAATAGTTTAAAATCTGTTAATACAGATATGAAAGAGTTAGCGGAAAGAGGTGTTGATATTTTCTTTACTCAAGTATTTAGAGATAAATTTTTTCATGCTGATATGCATTCAGGCAATATTTTTATTGATGCATCAGATCCAAAATTGCCAAAATATCTAGCTGTAGACTTTGGTATAGTTGGTTCATTAAGTTTAGAAGATCAAGAGTATCTAGCGCTTAATTTTTTAGCATTTTTAGAGCAGGATTATTATAAAGTGGCAGAGCTTCATATAGATTCAGGCTGGATTAATAAAAATACACGCCCTGAGCTGTTCGCTTCTGCAATAAGAACGGTGTGTGAACCAATTTTTGAAAAGCCCCTAAAAGAAATCTCATTTGGTAATTTATTATTAAGGTTATTTCAAGTTGCACGTAAGTTTGATATGGAAGTGCAACCGCAATTGTTATTACTTCAAAAAACTTTAATCTCTATAGAAGGTCTAGGAAGGCAATTATATCCTGATTTAGAATTATGGAAGGTTGCGAAACCGTATTTACAGGATTGGTTTAAAAATAGATATAGCCTTTGTAATACAGCAGATAAATTCAAAGATAGTATTCCTGACTGGATAAGTTTAGTTCCTGCATTGCCTAAGTATATAAAAAATAATATAATCTCAAACCAACAAGACAAAATATCCAAACAAGAAGTTAAAGATAATAACTTAAGTGATATAAACAGTAACTTAAAAACTTTGAATTATCTGGTAGTATTAGTTGTTATAGTTTTGGGTTATAGTCTGTTTTTAAAGTAAAATATCATTTGGAGAGATGTCCGAGCGGCCGAAGGAGCACGCCTGGAAAGTGTGTATACGTTTTCGTATCGAGGGTTCGAATCCCTCTCTCTCCGCCAATATATCCTAATGTATATTAAATTAAGAGCTTAATTTTTTTAAAATAAAATTTTCCAAAAAATTTACAGCTGAATTATTATCATTATGCTTTAGTAATGAAATATGAGTATTTTCTAAATTAGGTAATTTGATTTCTGTATTAACCTGCTTTAAATTTTTTGGAATCATTTCATTTGGTAAGACAGTAATCCCTATCCCTGCGGAAACGAAGTTATAAGGCTGTTACTGGACAATTAATCTAAGGCGTTATTGAAAACTAAATATTTTTATAAGCCTCTAAAGCAAAGTCTCTAGATTTTTTTAAATCTACAATTGGCATTGGATAATTTTTACCAAGTTTAATGTTAGCTTTTTCTAAAATATTTTCTGGCGCTTCAAAAGGCTTAAAAAGATACTTATCAGGAATATTTTTTAATTCAGGAACATATTTTTTAGTATATTCTCCAGTTTTATCAAATTTTTCACCTTGTAATATTGGATTAAAAATCCTAAAGTAGGGTGCTGCATCCGCACCTGAACCAGCAACCCATTGCCAGCTTGCACTGTTATTAGCTAAATCAGCATCAAATAAGCAGTCCCAGAACCATTCAGCACCGCATCGCCAGTCTATAAGTAAATTTTTTACTAAAAAAGAAGCAACAATCATTCGAACTCGATTATGCATAAATCCTGTTTGCCAAAGCTCTCTCATTCCTGCATCAACAATAGGAAATCCTGTTTTTCCTTTTTTCCAAGCCTCTAAATAGCTCTTATTATTTCCCCAAGGAAAACTATCAAATTTAGATTGGAAGTTTTTAGTTGGTAATTTATTAAAATGGAATAATAAATAATATGAAAATTCTCTCCAGCCAATTTCGCTTAAAAAGTGTTCGGCATTTTGTATATCAATATTATTTTCTGCTATTTTATTCTGAACAGCATGCCAAATTTGGTGTGGGGATATTTCACCAAAATGTAAATGAGGGGATAATTTAGATATTGAATTTAAGCTTGGAAAATCACGGCCATTTTTGTAATTATTTATACCATTATCAATGAAATTTTTTAACTTGTTACAAGAAGCCTTTTCACCCACATTCCAAAGTGAAATTAATTCATTATCCCAGTTTTTTTCTTTTTTAGATGGTAATAATTTTAAATCTTCTAAATTAATTTTGTTATTTGAATCTTTGAATATATTATCAGTTTTAATTTTGGGTATTAAATTTCTAGGGGCAGGGGCTTTAAGGCAACCTTTTTTATAAAATGGGGTAAATACTTTGTAAGGAGTTCCATCATTTTTTAATACTTCCCATGGTTCCCATAGCAAACTTGCATTGTAGCTATGGCATTCAATATTTAACTTTTTTATTTCGGATTTTATTATTTTATCTTCAGATATTCTATTAGGCTCATAGCATCTGTTCCAGCAAACTAGGCTTACTTCATGTTTTTTTATTAACTCAAGAATTATATCCTTTGGATTGCCATAATAAAGATTTAATTTATTATTAAGGTTATTATTTAAATTTTTTAGGCTATGATATAGCCAAACTTTGCTTGCTGCTCCGATTTTATCATTTTCTGAATGAATATATATTGGTAATACATTATGTTTAATACAGGCTTTATGTAGCCCTGGATTATCACTTAATCTTAAATCCTGTCTAAACCAAAATATGGCTTTTTGAGGCATAAATATCCTTATAGTTATATTTTTTAACTTTTTTTATCATCCCTTAATTTTACAGGATTTTCAACAGACTGGTGATTAAATTGAAATAAAAAACTTCTTTGAGTGTTCATTTCATGAACTTTTTGTTTTTTGTAATTAATTTTAGTTAATAATTTATTTTTTTCTTTTTTGACTTTATTTATTATTTTGTTTTTTGTTTTTATGATTTTTTGCTGATCTTTTATTTGTTGTTGAAGTTTTTTAATTTCTTCTTGTAGAGCATAAAGCTCTTTATTTATATTTTCGTTTTCCATAATACAACACATAAAAAATAAAATTTAATATATTAAACTAGTATGATAACTATACCATGTTATTATAAAAATATTAAGTTATACTTAATGTTATTTATAACAACATGATATAATTAGGAAAAATCTAAATATTAAACTTTTTCGACGTTGCTTGTATTAAATCTTCAGTTTTTTGCATAGGTTCAACAATAAAAGCTAAAGAGTGTTGAATACAATTAGATTTACTTGCCAAAGTTCTAGCTTCAAAATCTTCATGCTTTTTAGAAAGCTCTTGCAAATATAAGGCTGCGGTTTGTGCAGAACCAAATCCTCTAGCATCAACAAAACTAAAAATTCTTGCTGCATTAATAGGTGCAATATTTTCTAATTTACTCTTGTCGCTATTATTTTGACGATTTTTATAAAGAGATAAAAATATATTTAATAAATCATCGTTAGATTTATTATCTCTTGAAAAAAAATAACTCCCATACAAACTAGTATTAAGTTCAATATTTTTGACGCTTCTGCTGATACTCGATAAGATTTTAATACATTTTTCTTTAAGTATTTCTTCTCCAATTTTATCAATTTCTTTGTCATTAAGAAGAGATGTATCTATACCAAATACATTATTCTTTCTTTTCAAATCATATTTTATATCAAAAGCGGAAGGTAAAAGAACAGCAACATTTTCTATATTTTCTGGTAAAGAGCTTATGAATTTTAAAAAATTATCAAAGCATTCGTCATTAATACGAGATTCCATAGATATGTCTAATGATTTAATGCTTTTTGGAAACCAATTAGAATTTGGTAATTCTTCTTCGAATAGTAAAAAATTCATTGCTAAGTGATCAATTGAGGCTGGAAGAGAGCTAAGTACCGCAGGTGTAAAAAATTTATTTGAACAATAGGATTTAATATAATGAACAGTTGATGGTAACGAATTGGAAATAAATTCAATAAAGTCTTCTGGAGTAGCATACTGCCATCTACCCATTAAATTAATACCCTCTATCCCATCATCGAATTTAACATGATTTGCTGCATAGGTTGTCTGCATTTTTTTATAATAATTATTAAGCGCCTGACTAGTTTTCATTCTATTGTCTCCTAAAAAAGTGTAATTGGATTAACTGATAAGTAAATATTTTATATAACATATATTAATATTTTATTAAGTTAGAAAATTACTACTTAAATATAGAGCGTATACTATAGAAATTTGTACTATACTGAATTAGTGCTATTTTTTTGCAGTCAACTGGTAAATTTTTATTTAATTTAGATATTATGCATAAGAATATATATCACTCAGATAACGATCAATTAGTATTAAAAAAAGTTCAGTTAATTCCAAATAATGAATCATCATATATTTATGTTGATTTAAACAAATTTGAAATTCAATTTTATGAAGTTATTTATAGCTTATATAATGAATTGACACAAAATAAGCACATAGATTATTTATTGATGCCACAAGATGTGCGTGCCAAATACATAGATAATTTAGATAATGATGAATTATCAGAAATATCAAAATTTATTGAAAGTGTGGAAAGTAAGTTAAGCGCAATTTCAAATGACCTTTTTTTAATGATTTTGCATATAAATCTTAATGAAGCAATTTTGCAAAATGTTAATCTGAGCATAGCACCTTTAGACTCTCTAATCAGATATATTTCAATATGTTCAAAAATTATAAATGATGATTATAATAGTTTTTCTGCTAAATATATTAATGGCATGAATTATACTTTTTCAAGATTGATAAGTAATATATCCAATCTTTTCGAATGCAAAGATCATATTAATAAACTCTTAGAAAAAACTGAAGATAATTTTTTTCAAGAAGTATCTAGTGAATATTCAGAAACTCCTCGTAATAATTCGCCTAATTTTAAATAAATAAAAACTATTATCTTGAAATAGTATTACTTTTATGTTGATAATAAATAATTATCAAATTTAAAAGGAGTTATTATGCCTAAACCTAGACCTGTATTCCCAAAAGAAAAAACAATTTCACTACAAGCTAGTATTTTGTTTTCAATTACTTCTTTTTTAGAAACGCCATTAACAAAGAAACAGTTTATTGCTACATGTTTTGTTTGTGCAGGAGCCGCATATCTTTATCAAAAAGAATATTATCCCAAATTATCATGTGCACCTATTTTAAATTTATTTAAAAAAAAATCTGAAACAAAAGTAGTTAATGATACAAAAGAAGAATTAAGAGTTCCTAATAATTCATCGAATGATAATGATATGAATGAGCTAGGAGATGATAATACTGTTTCTAATTTAGGAAAAGAGAATAAGAC
>Ga0210009_1003216_pt1 | contig 10783 bp, 11 predicted proteins | sample CryGeyCG2114_065_FD_185457 | JGI IMG/M metagenome (GOLD analysis project Ga0210009, IMG submission 185457) | Groundwater microbial communities from aquifer - Crystal Geyser CG12_big_fil_rev_8/21/14_0.65 (SPAdes) (version 2) | ecosystem: Environmental > Aquatic > Deep subsurface > Groundwater ... | reverse complement strand
CCTGCCGAAAACCTTCCCACAGCCGCTAATTGCTCCGTTCTCAAAACCTTTTCCTGCATTTCTCTTACTTCGGTGAGATCTTCGAACACCAGAATGTATCCCGGCACATCAAGGTCGGCAAGATGGCTGATTTTTATCCGGATAAAAATGGTCTTTCCATCTTTTCTTTTATATTCCCCTTCAATTTGTTTCGGGAGGTCGGGTGGTTCATTTCCGCAAAACAGGTTTTTCAGCTCAACCAAGGGTATCAACTGTTCAATGGGGTTCTCCAGACTCTCTTCAACAGAGTAACCTGTCAGAACCCTTGCGGCAGGATTGATGGAGGTGATCCTGCCTTCGGGGCTGGTGGTGATCAACCCGTTTCCCATGTTCTGTACAATATTCCGGTTAAACGCCCTTTGCTCTTCCAGGTTGATACTTGCGCGAGCCAGTTCTTCTTTAACAATTCGCAGTCGATGTGAAAGAAAACTGCTGAGGTAAGCAACGGTGTAATAGGAGACGATGTTTAAAAAAATCACATAGAAAACATAACCACTTTCAAAAGACAACTTCGATTCTGGAAATAAATAAATGGGAGTGATGATGCCAAAATACTCAAGGTCTACCAGCACCCCATAAATAATAATAGCGCCCGAAGCCGCCAGATAGGCCGCCGCTCTCGGTAAGGTGAGACTGGATGCAATAATTACAAATAAGAACAGGAAGGAGATGGGGCTGTCAATACCGCCTGTTGTGAAAAGAATGCCTCCCACCAGAAGGAGGTCTCCCGCAACCTGAAGCGAAGCATTCTCCGTCAAGGTCAAAAACCTGAAGAGAGCCGCGTAAATCAGGGACAGGAAAAAACCCACCCCTATAACCATACAGAGGGGCCCTATCGGTGCGGTAATCCCCAAACGCTGTTGAAAGGTAAGCAGAAGGATCACAAAGCCGGTCAAAAAGAAGACCCTCAAGAACATTATTCTTTTGACTCGTTGTGCTAATTCCTGATCCTGATTGTGGGTTTCGCGTGTCATAGTGCGGTCGGTTCCGCCAAAGATTTCACCCCTCGTCTAAATGGCTTCTCCCATTTTGAATATAGGCAGGTACATGGCAACAACAATGAAACCGACAATAATTCCCAGAAAAACCATCAACATAGGCTCAAGGAGGGCCGTCAGACCCTCTACTGCGGCATCAACTTCTTCATCATAAAAGTCTGCAATTTTTGCCAGCATTTTATCGAGGGAACCCGAGGCTTCCCCAACATCAATCATTTGAATAACCATGGGAGGGAAAACATCTTCCCTCGAAAGGGGGGCGGCAATAGTTTCACCTTCCTTGATCGCTTCAATGGTTTTAAACACAGCTATTTCAACAATTTTATTTCCCGATGTGCGTGCGCAAATATCCAAGGCTTCGATCAAAGGCACCCCGCTTGAAATCAGGGTTCCCAAAGTCCGCGTAAATTTTGCCACCGAAACTTTACGAATCAACATTCCAAAAACCGGGAGTTTTAAAGCAATTCTGTCTATTTCAATATTTCCCCGCTCAGTGGCATAAACCCTTTTGAAGACGAAAAAAAATGTAACGGTTCCGCCTATCATGACCCACCATTGGTTTTGGAAAAAACTACTGACGTTCATAACGATTTGAGTTGGTCCCGGCAGTTCCTGGCCCCCACCCTCAAACATGGTAGCAAACGCGGGAATTACAAAGATCATTAAAAACGCCACGACAACAAAAGCCACAGTGATAATAGCTCCCGGATAAACCATCGCGGATTTCACCTTTTTCTTTAGCGCTTCTGCTTTTTCGATATACGCGGCCAGACGCCTCAGAATAATGTCCAGAATTCCCCCCACTTCTCCCGCTTCGACCAAATTGCAATAAAGCGCATCCCAGATTTTTGGAAATTTTTTCAGGGATTCCGACAAATTGTTCCCGACCTCAATATTTCCTTTGACCTTCAAAATCGTGTTACCAAAGGTTGGATTATCCGCCTGTTTCCCAAGAATATCCAGGCATTGAACCAAAGGAAGGCCGGCATCTACCATTGTAGAAAATTGCCGGGTAAAAATGACCACGTCGCGGGTGGTAATTTTATGGACCTTTGGCCCAAATAAAGCGCTTTCACCGGCTTTTTTCTTGACCGCGGTGACACGAATATTCTGTGATTTCAGCTTGGAGATCGCGGACTTTTCGTCTTCCGCTTCCACTTCCCCGGATTGCATTTTTCCCCGGACCCGTGATTTGTAGGTAAATGTAGGCATTTGTAATAAATTATTCCTGTTGTTTTAAAGTATAGGAGTTAATTTTATTTTTTGTATTTTCAAGCTCCAGCCCAATGCGTGTCAGTAAATGCGTGGTGATTCTCAGGCGTTCTACCAATGCCAAAAGAATGGGCTTCATGCCATTGGGAAGGGCATTCATTACCTGGTTAAAAAGTTCCTTATCAATCACACCAACTGTCACCTCTCCAATAGCCGAAATATTGGCACTCCGCACCGTTTCTGAAATCAGGCCCATTTCTCCAAAAACTTCTCCTTCCTTGAGAGTTGCCACCGTGACAATTTTTTTATCCACTTTCTGAGTAACGCGAACCTTGCCTTTGAGAATCACATAGGCATTGTTGCTCATAATCCCTTCGGTAATGATAGTATCACCATCCGAATAGTATTGATGAATGGGTGTGTCTTGTGGCTTCATGCTTTCCCCATAGAGTGAAGGGTTTCTTTGAATACCTTGTAAAAAATTTCATTTTCGGTCACCGATTTCTTTAAAATATCTTCCAGCTTATCCAGGTCTTTCTCATTGATCACAACATTGACGCTTTTCTGGAAAGCCTGCATATTATTCAAGGTTTTGAAATTCGTTCCCAGCAACGCCAAAAAAATGTTCCGTCGCGTCACCATGGGCATTTCGATCAGAGTTTTATAAACAGGATTATTATTCAGATCCTTGTTTTTGTAGTTTTCATGCAAGGCAATAAAATGAAAGTGGGTGAACTTCATTTTATGCACCGCGTGTTCCGGTGATTTGGCGTATTGAATTTTATAACCCCTGCCTTCCAGCGCCTCGGTCCAAACAGACTGGTTTTTTTCGTCCAACACCAACGCTAGCTGGTCTCCTTCCTCATAAATAACCAGTTCATCATCTTCAAATTCTTCATGCTCAACAACCATGCTTGGCGCGTCTAACGCCTCTTCAGATTCGGCGGCTGGTGGTGTCGATGATTCCTGGGTTTTCAGGTGTTGATCAACTTTGATTTTGTTTTTACACCCCGGACAGGTGATCGAGAAGGCCTGGTCCTTTGGAAGTTTCTCATCCGGAATGTTCATGGACCGCTGACAGGCATTACACAATACTTGCATCTTGGTTCACCCTTTCTTATTTTTTGATTTGGGCTTCATACTCATCGTCCATATCAAGCCCATCAATATCCGTGGTCTTTTCCCCTTTGGCTGATTTAAGAGTATCTATGCCTCGGCCAACCACAGCCTTTCGGGAAGCATATGCCATAGCAGTTTCTTCTGTGATAAGCCCTTCCTTATACAGCTTCATTATATGCTGATCGAAAGTCCACATACCGTATGCATCACCGTTGGTAATGATTTCGTAATAAGTTTTACCTTCGGATTCGCCATTGATGATGGTGTCCTTAACCCGCATATTGGAGGACATGATCTCAAGCAATGCCACCCGGCCCCCACCCACCTTGGGAAGCAGACGTTGACAAATGATCCAACGAATTGTGTCTGCCAGCCGGATACGTATCTGTTGCTCCTCTTCCTGGGAAAACATGCCCACAATACGGTTGATGGTTTGCCCCGCATCGACCGTATGCAAAGTGCTCATGACCAGATGCCCGGTTTCAGCCGCACTAAGGCCAATCTCTACCGTTTCCCGGTCGCGCATTTCACCAACCAGAATAACTTTCGGCGCCTGGCGAAGGGCCGCCCGAAGGCCGCTGGAGAAGGCATCATAATCACTGCCCAGTTCCCTCTGGTTAAAAGTCGCTTTTTTATGGGGATGTACAAATTCGACGGGATCTTCCAGGGTAATAATGTGGACGGATTTTTCCTCGTTCATCTTATTCAACAAAGCCGCAAGCGTGGTCGACTTTCCGCTTCCGGTTGCCCCTGTAACCAGGATCAGTCCATTTTTTTCTTCCGCCGCTTTGGCAAACTGCTCCGGAAGCTTTAAGTCTTCAATGGATGGAATTCGCGTTTCTAACTTTCTTAATACAATGGAGTAGTTTCCGCGCTGTGAAAATATATTCACACGAAATCTTGCTTTGCCCACCAAAAAGTAGGAACAGTCACAGGAACCTTGCTGGATTAAAATTTCTGTCAGCCTTCTATCCGCATTGATTAAATTCATGGCAAATATTTCTGCCTGGAAAGGTGTGAGCTTCTCAATGGACGGGTCTATGGGAACCGGAGTCAATTGCCCCGATGATTCTACCTGGCAGGGTTTTCCTACCGTGATATTGAGGTCGGAAATATTTCCGAACGCTTCCAGCATGGTGGTTAAAATATGATCGACTTCCGCTTTTCTCATAAGTCCCTCATAAAAATTCTGGAGGAGTTTTCAGGAACTGAATAAACCGCTCTTTAACAATTGCCTTGTCATAAGCATCTTCGGGGCTGATTTTTTTTTCTTCTAAAGCCACCAGGATGGCATCGTCCAAAGACTGCATGCCATATTTTTTCCCCGTCTGGATTGCGGAAGGAATTTGAAAGGTCTTGCCTTCACGAATCAGGTTGGAAACCGCCGGGGTCACCACCAGGATTTCCAGTACCGCCATTCTTCCTTTTTTATCAATACGTTTGAACAAATTTTGTGCCACCACCCCTTTCAAGGATTCAGACAGGGTGGTACGAATTTGCGACTGCTGGTGAGCCGGAAAAACATCGATGACCCGGTCAATAGTTTTTGCCGCACTCTGGGTGTGAAGCGTGCCGAAAACCAAATGGCCCGTAGAAGCGGCTTCCAAAGCCAGCTCAATAGTTTCCAGATCCCGCATTTCACCAACTAGAATGATATCCGGATCCTCCCGCAGAGCTCCACGCAGGGCGGACTTGAATCCCTTGGTGTGCACCCCTACCTCCCGGTGATTCACAATACAGCTTTGGCTTTTATGCACAAACTCCACCGGGTCTTCAACAGTAATAATATGGCTTTTTTTATTTTTGTTGACGTAATCCATCATTGCGGCAAGCGTAGTGGATTTTCCGCTCCCCGTAGGCCCGGTGACCAGAACCATGCCCTTATGCAACATGGAAAGTTTTGTGATGACTTTGGGAAGACCCAGTTGTTCGGAAGTCAGAATTGTGCTGGGAATTTCCCTGAAAACCGCTCCCACTCCCCATTTTTGCTGAAAATAATTCGCCCGATAACGGGCCAGGTTGGGGATTTCATAGGCGAAGTCCACATCTCCGGTTTCTTCAAAAACCTTGATTTTATTTTCCGGAGCAATTTCATACAACATGGCTTTCAGTTCATCATTATCCAGCGCTTTGTATTTGACCCGCTCCATATCTCCATTAACCCTGAGTATGGGTTGCGACCCCGCCACAAGGTGCAGATCTGAAGCTCCCTGGTCGTTCATCAGCTTGAAGAAGGCATCAATTTTAGCCACGGTTCACTCTACCAGTTTAGAGTTAATAATAAAGTCTTTGACCACCCTGTCTTTACCTTCCGGTAAAATTAATTCTACGCCGTTTAAAAATAATTTTACTCCCGTTCTATTGCCCACTGTCAACCGAAAGACATCATTACCCCAGAAGGTCTTTGCAGTGCCTGCAGGAAGAATAAAATCCTCTTCCCTGAAGTCGTCAATCGTCATATTAAACCACGAATTTTCGTTTGCCCGAATCGTAAGTTTTAAAGGTTTTTCCATATCGGCAGGGCTTGGAGGACTCGGATCAATTCGTGAAACGGCTGAGTTCTGCGAATCCAACGGTACTTCTTGTGGAGGTAAGACTTTTTTCTCATTCAAGTCTTCTGCCATTTGTTTGGGCGAGTCAATGGGCAGTTCGGGTGTCTCAGGCGGGGCAGACTCCGCTTTCTCAACATCTACATTTTTTTGCACCACCAAAATATCCGAATTTACTGGTGGTTCTGGCAGGGTTGTCTCAGCCTGCTTTTGAATGAAGGGGACTTTCCCCTCTTGGCTGTCCCCCTTTTTTATCAGGGTTCTCACTCCAAAGACCGAGCCAACAATCAGCAGAATCAACAAACCAAATGTTAAAATGGTTTTGGTTTGTATTCCAGAAGAAGGAGGGAGGGAGGGGGTTTCCTGCTTTTTAAGCTCAACAGATTCTTTATAGATGTTGAGGATTTCCTCAACATCGGAACCAATAGTATTGGCATAGGATCGGATAAACCCTTTAACAAAAACTTCGCCCGGAAGTTCGTCAAAGGAATTCTCTTCAAGAGCCTTAAGAAAACGAATATGAATTTTGGTGGTCCCGGCTATTTCTTCCAAAGGCACCCCTCTTAATTCGCGTTCATGCTTTAAGTATGAACCAAAATTTTCAACCATCATTTTTATTCAGGACGAACCAGTTTTAAGTATTCTTGCGATTTTTTGGCCAAGTCACCCCTGGGGGAATAAAGAATCACTTTTTGAAAATGATCCACTGCTTGATCCTTATTTTTTTCCTTTAAGTATAACTGCGCCAGTTCAAAATGGGCCTGAGAAAAACGCGGCCTGAGAGACAGGGCCTTTTGCAAAGATTGTTTGGCTTGCTCAAAGCGCCCCTGATTAATATAGGCCAAAGCCAGGTTAAGCCTTATTCCTGCATTATCTTTTATTTCAAGGGCTTTTTTCCACTCAATTTCTGCTTCATTCTTTTTTTCCAGGTTATAAAAGCTCAGTGCGATCCAGTTATAAATCTGCTGGGGTTGCTGGGTTCCAGGCAGTGCCAGGTCTTCCCGAAAATATTGGATCGCCTTTTCCCAGTGCCCCTGTTGCATATGAATAAGACCCAACTGCCGATAAGAGTCCTTTAAATTATTGTTTAATTTGATACTTGTTAAATACTCCCGTTCTGCCCCCTCAAGGTTGCCCTGGACAAAATATGCCCGGCCCAGGAAAAAATGAAAATTGGGTCCCGCAGGATCCAGATCTATTGCCTCCTTAAGCAAAGCCACCATTTTATCCTGCTGGTTTAATGAGCCAGCCTGCAGAGCCTCTTTAAATTTTTTCTGCGCCAGGGTTTTATTATCATCCGGCAGAATCTCGGTCGTGGTGGTGGAACAATTTGAGAAAAGTATCAATGCGAACAACCAAATGGCAGTCCCAAACCATTTTTCAGAAACCACGGTCCTGGAAAGAAAAAAACTCATAAGTTATTAACTTTTATAAAGTTATTTAAATGTGGCAAGCAGAAATTATACCAAATAGCTGAGGCTTTCTCAACTGCGTAAGTGACAAAGAATTAAAGGACACCCCGGAAAAATAAAAACTCAAAATAATTCTAAAGAATGGAACCCCTCAAGCCGATAGGAGCTATGACAAATATTGCCCAAAAACCTGGAATTGCGACTAAAAACAGTAATAACCATTGATATTTAATGAGTGATTTATATTTTGTCACTCTCAAACCGGATTTTCAGGAGTATTCAAAATTAAGGCGGTAGAATTATATAGTTGAATTATATATACTATTTAGCAGTTAAGGGGGCGTAGTTTTTGCGCGACCCTTCGAACATAGAGTGTTCTTACACTCAATTAAAAATCTCATGAACCGAGAGGTTTGAAAGGAGGCGCCTGGAAGAATTTGTTTTAAGCTGTTCCTAAATTAGATATCACTTTCAATTGAAGCATATATACAATAGGAGAGAAGTATAATGAAAACCAAGCTGACAAAGCGATTTTCAAAATTAATCGCGATTTTAGCCTTTCTGGCCCTTCTGGCAGGAAACGCTTTCGCGGTAGAGAATAAAAGTAGGGTTGCATCTCCTTACTGGCAGTCGGATTCCGGGTCTTATACCTTCATCGCTGTGAGCCACACCTCACTTTCCGGTATGGCATCGCAGATTGGTTTAACCGTTAATGCCATCACCAGTGATAATAGTACTCTAGGTACGGCAGTGACTTTTACCATTGATTCGGGTACAACAACGAGGGTATTTCTCGTCAGAACAAGTCACTCTACAATTAACTCGACCAGCATTCCATCTGCCCAATTCATTGTTGGAACCACTAATTTTAAGCATGGTCATGTTCGTATTGACCCAGTCGCATCAAATCCTGAAACCATTACGACAGCGGGTGATACATTTCCTGGCTACCGCGATGTTACGATGCTGTCCTACTGGGGTTCAGTGGTTATAGAACAGAATACCACGGGTTTTGCTATGGAGTTTATCGGCGATATGAACGACTCTCAGGCAACAAGTATCCTTGTCGACAATCCACAGGTTGTCGGTCCTGCGGCTCCGTAAGGTTAGTGTTCTAAATTTCAACTTTGAACTGGAAAAATTCATTAAGGAGAAAGATCCATGAAGAATATAAAACAATTAATCCTGTTTGCGCTTTTTGGGATGCTGTCTTTTGCCCAGACTGCCACAGGGCAAACACAGGCAGATGACACTCGGGACAGTACCCGTGTAGCTGTCTCACCATACGCCCAGGCTGTTCCCAATGATAGCTACACCTTTATTGGTGTCAGCCATCCCTCTTTGGACACTGCCTGGACCCAGATCGGTGTAGTGGTGGAAGTCATTGGCATGACCACCACGGTCAATAACGCCGCAGGCCGGGCTCAGGTGTTTACAGTAGACGCGGGTGAAACGCACCGGGTATTTGTGGTAAACCAAAGCCATTCCACCATTAATGGCACAAACTCATCGTTCACGGATAGCCGAACTCATCTGATTCCGACTGCTGACTCTGCTCAGTTTGGCTCAGTTCGAGTAACTACTGTGGACAAGTTTCCCAACACGGCCCACTTTGCAACAGGTAAATACACCAACCTGGCCCAACTGAGTGTGTGGGGAGTAGTTTTTGTGGAATCTGGCGGTACTGGTTTTGCCATGGAGTTCATCGGAGACATGCAGGACTCGACTGTTGGGGGTACTCTTCCAAATGGTGCAGGTCGGGTTAGTGGCACTCAGGCGGCGGGTCGAGGCATCAACTAGACAGGCCGGTTAGAGTTCAATTTTCATCTCAGGGGCTGGCCATTTTGATGGCTGGCCCCTTTTTTTCACCTTATTGTTCAAAGGATCTGAACTATGAGACGCTCTCTTTCCCTCGTTTTATTTTCTTCTCTTTTACTTTCCTGCACTTCCCAGGACGTTAAAATTGACGCGAAACAATCGCAATCGCATTACAAATTAGCCCTGGAACTGGCCCAGTTGAGCCTGTACAAAAATGCCCTTGAAGAATTTGACCTGGCAATAAAATTTAATCCTGAAGATGCAAAAATTTATCGCAAAAAAGGCATCCTCCTTTTTGGCATGAAAAAATATGAGTCTGCAAAAAATAGTTTCCAAAAAACCATCCAATTGGACCCGGAAGACGTGCAGGCCCATATCAATCTGGGGATGACCCATTACACTTCAGGAAATATAAACGAAGCCTTAAAAAGCTGGGAACACGCCATAGGCAGAAAACATGATGATAACGATTCCAAAGCTCTGAATAACATCGGGAATATTTACAAAGCCAAAGATGATCTCCCAAAAGCCATTGAGTATTATCAAAAGGCCATCACCCATGAACCTGCAAACTCTACCTATTTAAATAATTTGGGAGATAGTTACCGTTTAGCGGGCAATCTTGAAAAAGCTGAAGAAACCCTTTTGAGATCCTTGAAAGTCGATACCAATGGAATGCTCACTCATTTCAACTTGGGAGTTCTCTATCAAACAGAAGGAAAGTTGCAGAAGGCTATTGACTCATTTCAAAAATCGTTAAATATCAACCCGTCTTATACAGAAGCGTATTACCAACTCGCCAACACTCAGCTTAAGACCCATAACAAGGAGTCCGCCAAACAATCACTGGAAAAAGCAATTCAAGTCGACCCTGATAATTTAAAGCTCCAGGAACTTTATAAAAAAGTATTGGCCTCGTAACCATTATTTCAAATCACAGTTGGGAACTCCTTCATAGTTTTCCCACAGGAAAACTTGCAGTTCTAAATTCTCCGGATGTACAATACCGGAATGAGCAATACCGAAACTTCCAAAGAAAATACTCTCTCCGCGACAGAACTAAAAACGATCCTTTCCAGCCACAAAACCTGGCTTAAAACGAATGGTCGCGACGGAGAACCGGCAAACCTGAAAGACTGCCACTTAAAAGGGGCCGTGCTGGTGGGTGCTGATCTTAGCAATGCCAACCTTGAGGGAGCCTATCTTTACGGGGCTTATTTGAAAAATGCCAACCTTGAAAATTCCAACTTGCGGGGAGCAAATTTACGGGGAGCAAACCTGCGGTGGGCCAACTTAAAAAATGCTGATCTGAAAAATGCTAATCTTGTCCGTGCCGATTTCATGCAGGCCGAAATAAAAAATGCCAAACTCGAAGGAGCCAACCTGAAAATGGCCGAAGGGCTCACATCAGAACAACTGGCAGAAACCCACACCGACGCAAAAACCATCCTACCGGCATAGCCGCCGAAGGAATTCGCCGTGACAGATTGTACCCCCGATCCAGATCGAATTCCCCGGATTTAAACACCGCACGTCATTCCCGCGCAGGCGGGAATCCAGAAATCAAATCAGGGTTTCGCTCTTCAATCAGGCGTAGCTGACAGGCTCGTTTCCATTTCCTGACCTGTTTTCGCGG
>Ga0210009_1003208_pt1 | contig 10810 bp, 9 predicted proteins | sample CryGeyCG2114_065_FD_185457 | JGI IMG/M metagenome (GOLD analysis project Ga0210009, IMG submission 185457) | Groundwater microbial communities from aquifer - Crystal Geyser CG12_big_fil_rev_8/21/14_0.65 (SPAdes) (version 2) | ecosystem: Environmental > Aquatic > Deep subsurface > Groundwater ... | reverse complement strand
CGAGGGCCAGTAAAAACCTGGTCCGTCAGTATATGGATTATGCGAACCTTCGCCATAGTTATTTACCCACATTTTTATGTGATTGGTGGAAATATATTCTGCCTGAAAAATAGAGGTTTGCGGAGATGCTGCGGCAGCAAGAAAGAATGAAATTAGAAGTGAACCAGCGAACTTGAAAACATTTATTTTCATAACGATCACCTTCGTAATGAGAAAAATACCGGGTGCAATAGCAATCAATTAAATTTTATATTACGGTATATTCTGCAACTGTTCTATTGTACCGTAAGTAGAATTTTGAGATTGCTTCGCTCCCAAAGCGTCGCTACTAATTACCACTAGTGTTTTGTCATTGCGAACGAGTCTTCGAGTGAAGCAATCTGATTCATTCAATTGCTATATGATAATTACTAAATTTTCAACATTAAATCAAGTACGCAATTAAATACGGCAGCCGCAATGAAAAAACATAAAACATAATCTAGAAGAGCCCCCGCTGATCGGGACAGGCAGAACCAAATTGTTAAAGATGAATAATTGGAGTTTGTATGACTGAATGAAAAACATTCATCCATTCAACTCCATTCATACTGTCAAGTTTTATTTGTACGAAAAATATTCTACCCATTTTGAGATGAATATTACTGCTAATTCTATAATAATCTATTGTATTACGGATGATCTTTTTAGATAGATATCAAAGGCAGAAGCTGCTCTTTCAGTTTGTCTCCTTTATAAAGAACCTGTTCTAAAAAAAGACCCGAAGGCGGCGCAGTTAATTGGGCGGGTAAATCGGAATTGGAATTCAGCAAAGCAGGAATGTTTCGCACATCAAGCTTGCCCCTGCCAGCTTCGGCTATTACGCCAACCATTCGCCGGACCATTTTCCATAAAAAATGAGAACCAATAATTCTTATTAAAATCAAATCGCCGCTTTCCGCAAATTGTATATCTTCAATTAAAACTTTTGTTGACTTTTCGCCGGGGTTATCATCAGTAAATGAAGCAAAGTTTTTCATCCCTTTAAAATATTCAGAAGCTTTTATCATTGTGTTGAAATCAAGTTTGTCTTTAATCCACCAAACGTAATTTTTCCCGAAGGAAGTTCTTCGCCGGGAAATCTGGTAAAGATAACTTCGGGAAATGGCATCGTGCCGTGCGTGAAAATTCGGATGTGTCTTTTCAACATTCAAAATGTTTATGTCTTTTGGGAGGGCATCGTTAAATTTCATTCGAATTATATGCGGGGCAATCATTGTTTTTACATCGAGGTGCGCCGCCTGGCAGAGAGCATGCACACCGCTGTCTGTGCGTCCCGATCCTTGAATATCCACACGTTCGCCTTTAAATATTTCACCTGCAACAGTAAGCAACACGCCCTGAATTGTTTTGGCATTATACTGTTTTTGCCAGCCGCTGTAGCGGGTTCCGTCATATTCAATTAAAAGTTTATATCGCGCCATAAATATAATTTTTTTATTTTGATTTAAAGCAGGATGACTTCTTCGGCATAGTCGTCGTAAGTTTCAAATATTCGAACACGCACACTTTTTATGTTTGCCGGCAGGGATGATTTTGTAATTTCTGTTAGCATGTAGAGACAAATATTTTCTACTGTAGATTGAAAATCAACAACGACATGTTTGCTGTTTACTTTTTTTAAAAAATCAATTATTTCAATATCTTCTTTGTAAACCATAAAAGAATGATCGAGTTTTTCTACAATGGGGCGGACGATATTTTTCAAATCGTAATAGTCCATCACCATGCCGGTTGGCTCAACTTCTCCTTCAAGCTCAACGAACATTCTGTAGGAGTGACCGTGAATATTTTTACATTTGCCAAAATGCTCTGGTAATCGGTGTCCCATATCCCAGTTAAATTCTTTTGCAATTTTCATCATACACCTTTCGCTGCGGGTTCCCAAATAAACTTATGCATCTGCAATTGAAACCGAACACTTAAATTATCTTCGAGAATCCAATTAACGACTTTTACCGGTTCAAGTTTTTCGAATACGACGGAAAATAGAACAGCCGTTTTTTCCGTCAAGCGGTAATTTCCAATTGTTTGCTTAGCCCAATCGTAATCCTCTTTAGAGCCGAGAACAAATTTCACTTCATCTGTCGGTTTTAGACAATCAATATTTTCATAAAGATTTTTTTTTAGCATTCCGCTTGATGGACATTTTAAGTCCATTATTACCATCACTCTTGGATCAATTTCTTTAATTGGCAGGCTGCCGCCTGTTTCTATCATTACTTCAAATCCGTCATCGGCAAGCGATTTCATAAGCAAAAGAGATTCGTTCTGAACGAGCGGTTCTCCTCCGGTAATTTCCACAAGATTACAGTTGTATTTTTTTACTTCGGAAACAATTTCTTCGATTGAAAGATCTTTCCCTTCAAAAAAAGCATATTCGGTATCGCAATAAGTGCAGCGTAAATTACAGTAGGTTAGGCGTACAAAAACGCAGGGTAACCCGGCTTTGCTGCTTTCACCCTGAATTGATAGATATATTTCATTAATTTTAATCATCTTAAAAACGCATAAAACCAATCATTTTTGCATTAATTTGGGGCGCTAAAATTACAAAAGTAATATTTGACATCAAACAGTGTATTCTCTATATTTGCTCTCACTTTTTTAATAGTTTAACAAGGTTCAATAAAAACATGGCAAATCATAAATCGGCTAAGAAAAGAATTAAAACATCCGAAAAGAAACGTATAAAAAACAAAGGCGGCGAATCAAAAATTAAAACTCTTGTAAAAAAAGTTTTAGCTACTACTGAAAAAACCGATGCAGTGAAGACATATAAAGAAGCGGTTGCTTTTCTTGACAAAAGCGTTGCAAAAGGAATTCTGCACAAAAACACAGCTTCCCGTAGAAAATCAGCTTTAACAAAACACGTAAACAGTATTGCCGCAGCCCCTACAGCCGAATAAAAAGCCGGGATTGAATTTTTATTAAAGGCTCTTCACAACGAAGAGCCTTTTTTAGTTATAGTATAGATATGTATCCGTTAGCCAACGTATTTTTTTATGTCAAGATATTTTTTATGTTTTTTATTTTTAACTTGATACTTTTAACTTTTTACTTGCGGCTTGCCGCGCTATGCTATAAGTCCTCAACCGCATCAATACCTTCGGGCATCGGCAGATAAAAGCGTATAGGCTGCGTTGAACCATCCCGCTTTTTCAATTTGTCCACTCTCTTTTTCACAATAACGCTATGTTCAATATGAATCCCATCTTCAATAATAGAACCGAATATATAACTGGTCCCTTTGATTAAAACCTTCTTCCCGATTCGCAGAGGATATTCATCGCTGCCGGTCATGTTTACGCTCGATTCAATTTTCGAGCCGTCGCCAATGACAATATTTCCCTTGATAATATCTCCCCAAAGGATTTCCACATCATCGCCAATTTTAAAAGTTTGATGTGAAAAAGTTGACAAATAAACATTTTGCCACACCACAACATTTTTTCCGAAGTGAACATTTCCGTCCACATAGGCATTTTTCTTCAACTCAAGATTGTAATTTAATTTTACTCCTTTACCAATATAAACACCCTGCCCGATTTTTAAATCAAGCGGAATATTCTTTTTATCAGCCTCAATAATATCTTCAATTACAGATTCGTGAATAAAGAAATCATCCGGGTCGTCTATTTCAACAATGTCTTTAAGTAAATAGTAAACTTGGTGACGGGCAACGGCTTCCATTTCTTTAAGAACCGACTTATTGTTAAACCCCATCACAACATACTGTTCGGCAGGGCTTACGGCTTTAACAGATAATTTTCGCTGATTAAATAATGAAATTAAATCAGTAATATAAATTTCATTTTGCGCATTATCGCTTGAAATTTTATCGATTAATTCAACAAGATAATTATACTTAAAAGCATATACGCCGGAGTTGAATTCGGGATTATCAATTAATTCTTGTTTTGTAAATGTATAAAATTTGCCGTTGTACTCAACGCGGTATGGCACGTTTTCATGAAGAGATAAAATATCCTTGTACTCTATAATTTCAATTACTCTTCCATTATCTTCGCCGGATGGTGCGCCATTTTCATCGGCTGTTTTAATTCTTACAATTCTTCCGTAATTGTTATCCGAAGACTTCCCCTCAAAAATTCCTGTAAGTACCATCATGTCGGAATCGGAAGAAATAAAAAACTCGCGAAATTGAGTCATGGTTTCTTTATTAATAAGTCCCATATCGCCGGGAAGAACATAAACAATTCCGTTGAAAAGTTTTTTGTCTATTTTTTGAAGTGCAACCTGAACGGCATGTCCCGTACCGTTTTGTGTTTCCTGATAAGCAAAAATATTCGCTTCCCTTTTGCCTATAACTTCAGCCACATCGACGGCTTTTATACCAACCACCATTATTGTATTTATATTTTCAATACCTCTGCGGCAGGCGTTATAAACCCGCTCCACAGTGGGCACTTCCCAAATTTTGTGAAGCATTTTTGAGCGGTGTGATTTAATTCGTTTGCCGTGTCCGGCGGCTAATATTATCGCAACCTCGTTGTAATCATAGTGAAAATTTGAAGATAATTTATTCAAAGAATGTTCGATAGAAATTTGCCTTTGAGCTTCCATTCATAGTCTCCGTTTTCAAAATCGGTAAATAAAACGATACAAATTAAAGAATGAGATATGTTTTTGCAAACAGTGAGAAGGAGAGAGTTGTTTTGTTAATTTGTTCTGTTTCAAATTCTTTTACTCACTCACTCGCGTACTCCGTCACTCTCTTTCTTTTTCACTCTTTTCAATCGCGGAACTGCATTTCGTAAAACTTGTAGTATAATCCTTTTTCGTCTTTAATAAGTTCTTCATGATTTCCTACCTGAATAATTTTTCCTTTTTCAAGCACAAGTATACGGGTAGCATTTCTAATTGTGCTTAGCCGGTGTGCGATAACAAAAGTTGTACGATTAACCATCATGCGTTCAATTGCCTCCTGAACGAGAAGTTCGCTCTCATTATCGAGCGCGGAAGTCGCTTCATCGAAAATCATAATTTTAGGATTTTTTAAAATTGCTCTTGCAATAGATAGGCGCTGACGCTGTCCGCCGGAAACTTTTAAGCCTCTTTCTCCAATGATCGTATCGTATTCTTTAGGAAGTTCCATAATAAAGTTATGCGCATTGGCGGCTTTTGCGGCATCAACAATTTTTTCGAACGAATAATTTTTCAATCCATACGCAATATTATTCTTTATAGATACATTGAAGAGAATAGTTTCCTGAGTCACTATTCCCATCAAAGCGCGCAGGTCTTCTATTTTTGTTTCTTTAGTGTCTATTCCGTCAATTAAAATTTTGCCTTCTGTCGGATCATAAAAACGCGGAAGTAAATCAACGAGAGTAGATTTTCCGCCGCCGCTTGGTCCCACGAGCGCAAGTATTTCTCCTTGCTTTACCGAAAAATTTAATTTCTTTAAAACAAGCTCTTCAGAATCTTCGTAATGGAAAGAAACGTCATCAAATTTTATTTCATGGTTAAAGCTGTTTAACGGCGTAGGGTTTTTTACGTTGCTAATTGCTGGTTTTGTATCTAAAATTTCAAAAATTCTATCCCCCGCCGCACTTGATTCTTGTATACGGTTATTGACACTGCTCAATTCTTTTATAGGCGGCATCATCTGAAAAATTGCAAAAAGAAAACCCAAAAACTCGCTTGCTTTAATCGTGTTTTCTTCGAGCACAAGTACACCGCCGTAATAAATAATAACTACGCCGACTATCACACTTAAAAATTCTGTAATTGGTGAGGATGCATTTCTAATGCGCACGATATGGAGCATCATCTTAAAAAAGCTGCGTGTTTCATCTGAGAATTTTTTATTCTCATAGCTTTCCATTCCGAAAGCCTTAACAATTTTAACACCGGAAATTGTCTCTTGGAGTATACTCGTAATGTCAGCCATCTTCGCCTGGATTACAGCACTCTGTTTTCGGAGTTTTAATCCTATCCAGGCGATTATCAACATCGAAAATGGAAGTATTACTAACGCAAGCAAAGTTAGCCGCCAGCTAATGCTTACCGCAATACCGAGAAAAACAATTATAGATAGCGGTTCGCGTATCATATTTAAAAAGGCTGCGGATATGCTCGACTGTATAACATTAACATCATTTGTGATGCGGGAGATTAAATTGCCGACTCTTTCTTTTTTAAAATAACTCATTGGAAGTTCATGAAGATGGCGGTATGCTGCGTCTCTTATGTCTTTCATTGTTCCCTGTTCGACATAAGCGAGAAAATATGCCTGCAAGTAGCCGAACAGATTTTTTGCAAGGAAGGCAATTAGAACAAGAATGCAAATTTTCATCAGTGCTTCTAATTTATTCCCGCTGAAAACATAATTGTTAAATGTTTCGGTGACGCCATGCTCTATCTCTTTTACCCAATCCGGCAGCACGCCTTTAGCCGATTCCACCGTTGAAGAAGGCGCATCTACTTTTTCGGTTTTGGATGATTCCTGGAAAAGCGTATCGAGAAGCGGTATTGTTAAATAAACCGAAGCGCCGTTAAGCACAGCAAATAATATTGTGCACACCACAGAAAGAGCAAGATGCTTCCAATAAGGGCGAACGTAGCTTAAAATTCTAAAATATGTTTTCAATCAATTGCCGTAATCTGGTATTTCGGGAATATATTTAATGCCGCATCCCCCTTGAATTTTGATGACATCAAATTGTTTAAAAGTCTCAAGGTCAATTAAATTAATTTTGGATTCATTTTCAAAGCCGGTATCGAAAATTAATTTATTGTTCATTATTAAAAAATTTTTTACGCCGCCGCCTTCCCAGAATTTTAATATCTCATCTGTTTCCGGCGAATAAATTATAATCTTCGATGTTTCGGGATTTTTAGAGTAAAGAGTTTTATTTGCCGGCGTTAGATCCGCAGTTGTAAAAATTAATTTGTTCCTCTCCTCCCACTCAAATTTTCTTAATACTTGAGAGGTGGAAATTATTTCTTTGTTTTCTTTACCGGATGAAATAGTATAAACATTTATGCTGTCTGTTTTAACCGTAAAAAAATATTTTGCATTGGGCGACAGTCCCTCTCTTTCCTTTTTTGTAAGCGAGGGGTAACCATCGGCAGTTAAGTCGTATGTTTTTGTTTCATCGCGAAGCAATTTTCCGAAGACATTAAAAATTTGTTTTTGCTGATTGACGTAAGTGGCAATGTTTTCATCAAGCGAATTAAGGATAATAGAAAACGTGTCATCCGTTTCCCATTGTGTATAGACCTCCATTCCCGAACCAATTACTTTAACAAAATTTATTTTTCCCGTTTGTGTCTCCAGCGTGTAGAGGCGAATTTTTTCAACAAAGGGAAAAACACCGAGTTTACCGTAACTTTTTGCCGTAATAAAAAATGCGTTCTTCAAATTATCAGAGTACGAAAGAACAATTACTCTTTGGTTTTTTGAAGACCAAATTATTTTCCGTTTTTTACTATAAAACGAATACTTGTAGATGCCCGGAGTGTATAATGCTTTCCCTACGAAATAAAAAGCATCGGGAGCCGCCTTCTCATTTATAATCGTTTTCTTTTCTGCAATAGTTTGATTATCATTTTTACTACGGCAGCCAATTAATGATAGCATTACGATTAACAAGAAGAAAAAAAATCTACACATAAACATAACCGGCAAAACTCAAGAAAAATTTCATTATCAAATTAACGAAATTCAAAAAGAAACCCCATAACGGCGAATAAATGAATAGCAGCAAGATGATAGATCCGTATAAACCGAGATTTAGAATTTTAGCGGTAATGCGGTTTGGAAAAATATCGTATAAAATATGTGAACCGTCTAACGGAGGAATGGGGAGGAGGTTAAAAACAGAAAGAAAAATGTTCAGGAACATTCCATACCCAAGTATTCGTATTACAAATTCATTTTTTAGTAAATCCACTTCTCTTAATAAAACAAATAAAATTAGAAAAACTATTGCCAGCAAAAAATTTGAGAAAGGTCCCGCAAAAGAAACAATCGCATCGTCTTTTAATTCATTTTTAAAATTTCTTCTATCGATTGGCACCGGTTTAGCCCAGCCGATCATTGCAAACCCTGATATAAAAGTTGCGAGAGGAACAATCAGTGTGCCGACTAAATCTGCATGTTTAATAGGATTGATTGATAGTCTTCCCATATTTTTTGCCGTGTTGTCTCCAAATTTTGAAGCCATAAAAGCATGAGCAAATTCATGCACGGTAATCGAAACCAAAAACATCGGGATGAAAAGAAATAAAAAAATTATTTTTTCGCCAATTTGAACAAAACCTAAATCCATTATCCTCTCGGGTGAAAATCTCTGTGTACTTGTTTGATGTAATCTCTATCTATGTGCGTATATATTTGGGTTGTAGAAATATCCGCATGACCGAGCATTTCCTGAACAGCACGCAAATCGGCTCCGCCTTCCAATAAATGTGTTGCAAAGGAATGCCTGAAAGTGTGCGGGTGAACTGCCTTTGTTATCCCCGATTCTTTTACATATCTATCTACAATTTTCCAAATACCCATTCGCGAAAGTTTTGTTCCTCGGCTGTTAAGAAGAAGTATATTTCCGCTTTTTATTTTATTTTCAAGCAGCGGGCGGCTGTGTTTCATGTATTCATTTATCCAGTTGATTGCGCTGCTGCCTATTGGGACAAGCCGTTCTTTCGAACCTTTGCCGAAGACGCGGATGATCTCTTCTTTAAAATATAGGTCGGCAATTTTTAAATTAATCAACTCCGAAACCCGGATACCGCAAGCATAAAATATTTCCAACAGCGTTCTATCGCGAAGCCCAAATTTATTCTCCAAATCCGGCTGCGATAGAATTTTATCAACTTCCTGAATCGTAAGAACCGCAGGAAGGTTTTGTGCCAGTTTCGGTGAAGGAATTCTTTCAATAGGATTTTCTTTAATGTAATTATTCATGTGCAGATATTTAAAGAATCCACGCAGCGAAGAAAAGTATCTTTTCGCACTGTTGCTATTTAAACCGATGTCGTAGAGGAGTTTGAAAAACTTACTTATATGCTGCTGCGTTATGTTCGAGGGGTCATCAACATTTCGATCTGCTAAGAATTGAAAGAAGGCAGTTAAATCTGAGCGGTAGGATGATACTGTATTTTCAGAAAGATTTTTTTCAAGTTTTAGTACCGCAAGATAATCTCTTAAAAAATTATTCATGCATTTTCTTTATTGCCGGTTTCTCCCCGCTCAATTTCATCCTGCTTCGGGTAGCGTATGCGCCGGTGATGCTGACCCAATAAAATACTTATGAATGCTTCTTTAATTTTATTTATATCGCTGAATGTTAAAGGCGCGTCATTAAGCTGCCCGCTTTCAATTCTGTTTTTAATTATGCTTTCCATTAAATTTTCAACTTTGACGGCGTCAGGATTTTCAATTGAGCGTACAGCCGATTCACAGCCGTCAGCAAGCATTATTATGGCTGTTTCTTTTGTTCGCGGAATAGGACCGGGATACTTGTAATCTTCAATGTTAACTTTTTCTTCACCGTAAAGTTTTTTAGCTTTTTCATAAAAGAAAGAGATAACCATTGTGCCATGGTGCTGCGGGATGAAATCAATAATTTCTTCGGGGAGTTTATATTCGCGGGCTATCTTTATTCCTTCGTTAACGTGATGAATTATAAGTCCCACACTTTCTTCCGGAGAAAGATTCTCGTGAATATTCTGATTGTTAAGCTGGTTTTCCACAAAATTTTGCGGGGTTAATGTTTTACCGATATCGTGATAATAAGCTCCCACACGCGCTAAAAGAGGGTTTGCGCCAATTTGTTCGGCGGCGTTTTCGGCAAGAGTTCCCATTGTTATTGAGTGATTGAATGTGCCGGGAGTTTTTCGTGCAAGTTCTTTTAAAGCAGGTCTGTCGAAGTTTGATAGTTCGAGCAGAGTAAGATCGGTTGTTATATTAAATATTCTTTCGAAGAAAATTAAAAGTCCGTATGTAAGCACCGGACTGATGAGCGCATTGGTTCCCGCAAAAGCAAATTCAATTAAAATTGTATCCCAAGCGGCAAAACGCTCAAGCCCGAATGCCAGCACAGAAATTGTATAACCGGAAAGAATGTATAAAAAACTTCTAAAAATTTGTGAACGGTTTTTAATATCACGAACAGTATAAACCGACAGAGCGCCGGCGAATAAATTCATCGCTGTAAAAGCATAATCATTTCCCCGCAAAGCGCCGGCTATTAACGCAATTACAACGGTTGAGTAAAAACCCACCCGAGAATCAAATATTATCGTCAAAAGCATAGATGCGGCAGGAATAAAAATAAGGTAATGGATCGGCGCTGAAACGGTAATTTTATTTATTAGAAAAGTAATGACCGAAAGGAATAGAAATGTAATTGCAAACAGGAGAATTTTCTGATTATCGCGAAATAATTTTTTACGAAACAGGAAGAGATAAATAGTGAGCAGGGTTAATATAAATCCTATATGTAAAAATTTTCCTACAAGCTGCAAAGCATAACCTTCATTACCGATACGTTCGGCTTTTGCTTCTTTGTAAGAATCTATCTTTAATTTAGCTTCACGGGTTATTCTATCATGCTTTGCAATTACTCTTTCATTTTCATTTATAATCCCGATATATTGCGAAACATTATTTTGCGCCTGGGTCACTTCCTCTTCTGTCATTTGCTCACTGTATACTATGTTTGGGAAGAGAAAATGAGAAGTATATTCTATTAACGCTCTTTTTATCTCATGCGGGTAGTCTAATCTTTCTATTGCTAAT
>Ga0210009_1003204_pt1 | contig 10816 bp, 14 predicted proteins | sample CryGeyCG2114_065_FD_185457 | JGI IMG/M metagenome (GOLD analysis project Ga0210009, IMG submission 185457) | Groundwater microbial communities from aquifer - Crystal Geyser CG12_big_fil_rev_8/21/14_0.65 (SPAdes) (version 2) | ecosystem: Environmental > Aquatic > Deep subsurface > Groundwater ... | reverse complement strand
TTTAATGCTTGCTGGAGCAACTTCATGAAATATTTGATCAATAATTTCGTTTTCAATTAGTTTGTTAATAAGAAGTTTTTTGACACCGCGTCTAACCTTAATACTTGGAATAAGCATATGAAACCCATCTTTGAAACATTCTTTTTCTTCACTGTATGTTATTTTGGGTCTGCGAGTAATTCCTATGTATATAGGTTTTTTATCTTCTATTTTTAACAGTTTTGAAAGTAGATCTACTATTTTTTGTGATAACACATTAAATAACATATCAGTTAATTGATCATCTTCGGTGTCCTGATATATATCAAAGTCTAACATAATTCCTGAGTATTCCAACTGTCTTTCCGTCATCATTAATTTAATAGATTCGCGCCGACATAATTCGATATATTTGAACATCGACGGAATCTTTTTATCTGGTACATTATAACACTTTTTCGTATACCTATCAATTATATTTGTACTAGCTGCACCTGGGGGATTAATCAGCTTTGGATTATTTAGAAAGTTTGACAGCTCCATAAACGGTAATGATTGAATCGATTGAATTTTATAATTAACATCATATTCATTGGGGTCTACATTGGTTATGGCGCTTGCCTCAGACAAGCTAGGTGAAAACAATCCATCATCCGAGTCTGACTCGGAATCCGTGCTGTTTTTCTTAGATTTAGCTTGTTTAATTATTTTTTTAGGCATGATATTATATTAGTATTAAGAGATAATTTATTAGTTTAAATTATATTTCACTTTTTAACCAAAACGGCTTTTTAACGCAAATTCGCAATAGTTCATTAAAAGTGACATATTTATCAGTTTATCAATTCAGCTGTTTACTAGTTTGGCTGTTTACTAGTTTATCAGTTTATCAGTTTATCAATTCAGCTGTTTACTAGTTTATCAGTTTATCAATTCAGCTGTTTACTAGTTTAGCCGTTTATCAATTCAGCTGTTTACTAGTTTATCAGTTTATTATCGTAGAAAAAAATTGAAATTTATAGTGCTATATAACATCTAACATCAGTCAACAATATCAGTCAACAACGTCAGTAAGCAATATCAGTAAGCAACGACAAACATGTCTTCCGAGAAAAAAACGAATGTTCTAGCGGAACATGTCAACTTGAACGAACCATGCCCAACTCCCAATGTGGGACAGCTGGCTTATGTGTTATTCAAGGTTGAAGAGTTGATTCGGTCTGGACGAACGGAATCGTTTATCTTTGACATGAAAACATCGATGACCAAAACATACAAAACATGCCTGATGTTTATGGGATTGCTGGTTTCCGAAAATCAAGACGAGGTTATACGAGCTTACTGGTGGTTTACAAAGGGCGAGGGTCGAATGTTGAATGAAGATTTCAATGTTATCTTTGATAGCATTAAGATGTCTTTACAGCATCAGCAGTAGCAGATGGTTTTGTTTTTTTATATAAAAAATTGAATTAAATAGGTCTTATTAAACAAAGTTATTATACAATTAGTATGTATAATATACAATCGTTCTTGCTGTTTATCAAGGAGCTTGAAGAACTAAACATTAAGATGAACTTTAGCGTAAATACGCAATTGTCTAACTATGTAGAACCAAATCAAGTGGTTGTATGTATTATCAGTAAACATCCATGTATTAGTTTAACTAACTGTCTAGATCGTAAATTAGATACAGGGTTATGCATCAAAATATTTTTCAATATATTGGAACCTGTAAAGAGAATAATTAAGATGAAGTTAATACGATACTCGTTTATTAAAATGCATGATAATTATCTAGAGGTTGATCTTAATGCGAAATTATGAATTAATAGTATTTGTATAAGTTATTTTTTTTTCGTTAACTATAGTATAGATTTGGAGAATCATTTTGTCAATTATATTGACTGTAGTATAAACTTGATAAGTTTTACGTTAACTTCGTTGACTGTAATATAGTGATGAATAAAGCTAGATCCAAATCTAAAGCTAAGTCCAAAACTAGGTTGAAAGCTAGATCCAAATCCAAAACTAGATCCAAAAGTAAAGCTAGATCTAAAGCAACTCGTATCAATATAAGAAATACTCATGGTTTATATAAACAAGCAAAACCCGTTGATGCGTATAAAAATGATAAACGCAGTGCGGATTTTTTTAGTGGGTATTTTCAGATTCCTATTGTTCACTATAGCCCTTGGCTAAGTCGTCATTTAATAAGAAGGCATATTATTAAATGGCGAGGGTTTTTAAATTTCTTAAATTATGCTCAATCTATAAACATTAATACAACTATTGTTCCGCTTATGTTCGATCATAAAGTAGGTGTTTGGTGGGCTGATTATGCCGGTTCATATTTAGATAGATTCAATATGAATCCAACTAAAAATCCAAATAATCTAGATGCTACGGTAAAGCTAGACGATAACAAAAATATAATACCGAACTACACAATACACATTAGTCACGAACTCGACAAGGAAAAAAGCAAATTGATAAAGGAATATATAAAAAAATATCCATACATTAAATGGAGTGGAAGAGCAGCTGATGCTATCTTGGTAAATATCGGCTAGTATTCTGCTTCCGATTCAAGTATTTTAACTTGTTCGGACATGTTTTTAAACTCATGCATACTGCGTAGATTTTTTAAATATAAGATTTTTTCAACTAAAAATTCTACATACTGATTTTTTTCAGAGCTTTCCACTTTAGTTTTTCTGACATTTTCTAAACGAGTTTCTAATGTTCTAATTGAATTAGATATTAAATCGTCCATGTCTGTTAGAATATTAGAAATAGGATTATCGTTTAAAACTGGTTTTTTCTTGCAACTTAGACGTTGACCCATTGTATTGTTAATTAGTATTGTAATGTTAACTGTTGCTGTATAATAGTATTGTAATGTTAACCGCTGTTGTATAATAGTATTGTAATGTTAACCGCTGTTGTATAAACTGTAGTGTTATTTATTAAAAAAAATAATAATCAATTTTTAATTCCAGCTCCACGACCCAAATGCTCCTTCATATTCCGTAAGTTCAGGAGGGCGTAACAACGAGTTATGAGCACCGTCTATAGGCATATCTCTTTCATAAGTTTTAGCCATAAAAGCGGATTGTTTGGCATCTTCTATTTTCTTATTTTTTGCTTGTATTCTCTGATCTTCATAGTTGGTGGAATCAATGTAGTTATTACGTCTATCCTCTTCTTCCTGTAACTGTTTATTAATACCTGCAATGTGATTTTGTTTTATCCGTTCGTATTCTCTCATCTGAGCGGCTTCTCTTTCTAATTGTCGTTGAGAAATAACTGGCGTATAAACCGGACGTCTTGTTTGTTTAGGTATGTTAATAGGTCGTCGTATATCAATAGTATCATCTTTACAACAGGTTGAACCCATTATATAGACCGCAGTATAAACTTTTATTAGCAACTGTTAAATAATCTTAATCAATTCAATTTTTTAAATCGTTTTATACTTATAATTCGATTAAAATGTCATAAATTATTTTTTTATTGCTATGAAATATAGCAGAATTACAAGATATTCTATTCCAATCAATTTTATCTTTAAATTTAGGTAATGCTTGTATTGCAGATGGATTTTCACAAAAACCCTCCCAATCTATTTTCTTATAATTTTGTATTAGTAAAGGCAATGCTGCTGGATTTGTAGATAAAAACCACCAAAATATTTTGTTTTTATTCTTAGCTAATAGTTGTATCGCAGCAGGATTTGTATTTAATGATAAGCACATCCAATTAATCTTATCTGGATTACGTAATAACATTTGCATAGCAAAATTAGATGGGTTAGACGATAAATTATCCCAATCTATTAAATTTTTGTCATATAAAAAGGGGTCTATCCACTCAGCAGGATTTTTACATAATGATGCATAATTTATTTTATCTGTGTTTCGAATTAGCAATAGTTCGGCTGCCGGATTTTCTGATAATTTATCCCAATTGATTCTATTTGGATTTTTCTCAAGTAAATGTATAGCTGCCGGATTAGCAGATAATACGTCCCAATCTATTTTATCTGGATTATATTCCAATAATTCAATTGCTAAAGGTGATGGGTTTTCGCAGAATCTACGCCACACGATTTTATCTACATTCTTAAGTAAATAATGTATAGCAGTTTCTTTGGTAGATATTAAATCCCAATTTAAATAGTCAGGATTTATCCATTCTAATAATAGATACTCATCAGCATATTCACTTATAGTTTCACACAATATATCTGAATTTAAAAACATTGTATAGAATTGTAGTATATACTTGAACGTCACTTGGTTAACTTTGTTTAACTGTAGTATATAGTATATTTTTTTTTCAATTTTGAAGTTATAAAAAAATGAATTATTTGGTATTATATACTACAGTTAATACTACATCTAATAAAATTAGCAAAGGATTCTTTAAATCTATACAACATCTAATACAATATGTCCGCAAACACGACAAAGTCTAAGTTTTTGATAAATTTCGAAAAGAAATATATTAGAAAAGAACCCCCTCCAACATTAATGGATAATTATGAAGAGGCAGCCGCAAATCCCATGAACTTTATGCAATCGTTCATATCTAGTATGATTATATCAAGAACATATGTACGTTTAGCGTTTCCTGATAACATATTAATATCTCGATATGTCGGATACGCGTTAGAAACGAATGGCAAGAAACATAATTATAAAATAGTATCCGTCGGCTCGGGAAATGGCAGTATGGAATTTAAACTATGTGAGAAACTCAATTTTCCCATAGAAAATATGATATGTGTAGATCCCGAACCTGAATCTTATAAGGAATATCCAACCGATCAAAAATATTTGCCTCCTAGCTATAAAACAGTATCCGAATTAATCCACGATCAAAAAGATCTAATAGGAACATGTGGTGTGTTTATTAATTGGAGTTATCCTAATATGATACATGAATCTAAATCGACTTATTGGGATTTAGAAGCAATATCACTGTTAAATCCGGAATGGATAGTAGTTGTTTACGCAAAATGCGGTGCAGCGGGAAGCTTTGCATTGCATAAATTTCTAAACAAATACGGAGCTCCAAACGATACAAAAATTTATGCCAACTTACAAGAAAATGTAACTGCTGGTCTTGATTATAAGACGTCGGATTATAATACAATGCATCATCACACAATATGGGAGAGAACCGGTGTGGATATTAAAACGTGTACTGCAGCTCTGTTAGTAAGAAAAAAATGTAGAAGTTTACCTAAATGGTATTTAAAAAATAATTTACCATTTGATCATGAAATAACACATAGCGGAGAACAATAGAACAGCTAATAAAATTAGCATAAGGATTTACAATCCTATAGAACAGCTAATAAAATTAGCATAAGGATTTACAATCCTATAGAACAGCTAATAAAATTAGCATAAGGATTTACAATCCTATAGAATGTTTCTAATTCTGAAGTTGCAAAAATCATTGTAACGATTTAATTATATATAAAATTCTGTATATATTTTTCATATGGTCGAATTGAGATTTACAGTCGACATTGTAAATAAGGGTTTTATTTGTTATATCAATTTGTTGAATATTCCAAGTGGGTAGAAATTCAAAATCGGCGTCGGTGTCGATAGAATGTCTAGCAGTTAGAGTATGTTTGGGAATAACACCCGCTACACCACCTGATATCCACATACATGATATTATTTTAATATATTCATCTGATAATCTTATATCTAATGATTTGATACGAGTACTATGAGCCCCTCCTGTATTAATATCATGTTCTATAAATGTACTATAAGTTGTCATAAATATATTTTTCCACGGTGTTATAACCCATTTTAATACGACAAATTCATCTTCTTTTAAAAATTTATTTATTCTATCAAATGGAACGCCGCTATTATTACCAATAGGTTTAATTTTCGACTCAGTTCGATAAGATCTACGTGATTTAATATATATTGGTTTCATTAATGCTGATTTTTCATCAAATACAATATTTCTTATTCTCTTATTAATTTGTTCTGCATTGTTGACATACTCTTCGATATTCGTTTTATCCAAATTATCTTTTTCTATAAATAGTGCTTTTAGTGTTTTAATTTTTTCCATTGTGCTAATTTCGTTAGATACAATATTTTCGTCGATTTTATATTAGCTGTATACTTATTATAATCCATTATTAATATTCATTTTTTACACATTACTAATTTTCCCAGATAATTGTTTAGCGTTTTTGATATGTCTTGCTGTTAAACCATACAATATATGAACGGGTATAATAGATTTATCTCTGCGGACTTCTACAATATTACTCGGTAAATCGTCAAAGAAATATATTTCTACCTGATTATTTTGTATATTGTAAACAGAATTATGATAATTTTTTATTTGATTAATCATACCTAATTTACTAACATTGCGTCCATATGAACCTCCGTGGAAATATTTGTGTATATCTAAAAGAGTTAGAATTTTATCAGCAAACAAATTAAAGCTTGCTATGTAAATATAACAATTTGCTTTACGCAATGACGACAATATACGCTTTACATCTGGATATAGCCGTAACCCATTCCATAGAGTATCATCTAAATCAAATATGTATATTTTTTGCATTGGTTGATATATAATTAGTAAAAAAATATTGGTTGATATATAATTAGTAAAAAAAGACTTCAGAATCTATACAACAGTAATTAGTAAATCTCCATACCATAATAATAATCACATGGATTTAAATTTTTATCTGAAATATATCTAATTGCTTGTTGCATTATTTTTTTTTATTTGGCATAAATGATTTGGGTCGTCCCCATTCGGACCAATGTGCTACTTTATATTCGGCGTCTGTTAATACAAATACAATAAAATGAAACACATTATCTGATGTTCTTCCAATCGATATATGTTTAGAATGTATCCAACACATACGATGTAATTTGGTTTTACTAATTTCAGAAATATTATTCATACATTTTGTTCTGATGTTGTAGATGTCGATACTATTATATAATTTATTATTATTATAACACACTGGAACGTATTCACCGTACACCGTATCATAGTTGGGAGGTGATAGATTTTCTTTATCGCGTAGAATATTTGTGTTGCGTATACGGCGTTTTTTGATTGGTAGCGGGCTTGCCTTATTACTTGCTTTATTACTTGCTTTATTACTTGCTTTATTACTTGCTTTATTACTTGCTTTATTACTTGCTTTATTACTTGCTTTATTACTTGCTTTATTACTTGCTTTATCATCTAGTTTACTACTTAACTTATTACTTGATTTACTACTCTGTTTATCATCTAACTTATTACTCTGTTTATCATCTAGTTTATCATCTAGTTTATTGTTTAGTTTATCATCTAACTTATTATTTCGTTTATCATCCAGTTTACCAGAATTAGATCCCATTTTAATTAGTCATTTATATTATAGTATATTTTTCATTTTTATAAAATAATCTTTCCGTTTATATGTGTTCTAGCATAGCATCCCGCGGTTTTATGATTTGTTCTACCACAACGCTTACACTTAGTGTATGATTTTATAAATGAACCATCAACATGACGTTTAGCGTAACATTTTGTAGTTTGATGACTTTCTCTACCACAACGCTTACATTTAGTTTTAGAATTTTCGTATGAAACAATATCAAATACATGTTTAAAGAAATTGAAAGCAGAGACAACTGTATCTTTAATGTGGTCGATTTTGCCTAATTCTAATTCAGGTGGTGGTTTAGTCATTTCTACCATACTATATTTACCACCTCTAACATTCCACCAACCATGTTCTTTCATACATGCTAGAGTTATTCTATCTTCATCACTGAGCGATCCAGGCACTACACATAATACTTTAATTGGTTTATATTTAAGAGTCCATTTGGCACCGTTGTTATTAAAATGCTCCATTAGTCTAATATTTACATCAATTTCACCATGCTTATTATCAGGTATTTTACGTTTTGTATGACCAACATAATATTTGCCGTGTTCCAGTTTTAGCGTGTAGACATAACCATTATCTGATTTACTCTCGTTAAAGTTGTTTTTATCCAAGCCACTTAATTGGTCTTCGTCAACTATAAAGTAATCATCAATTATTTCTGACATGGTTAGTTATATTATAATAAATCATATTTTAAAACAGTATAGTAATAGATAAAAAACAGAATAACCAAAAATAACAAATTAAAAAAAAACAACATAGCAACAATGCTATTCGAGACTTACCGAAACATCGAACAGAATGTTGGAACTTTCATTCAAACACTTTGTCTTGACTTTTGCAAACTTGCGTTCGACTGCATCGAGCCATCCGAAGAACTCATCCGGGTAGGGTTTGATTGGATTTCTCCAACCGTAGGAATTCACAAACCACATGATCGGCTTTGCTTGATCATCAGTCTTATTCTCTGTTCGGGATCTGCGCAAAGGAATGTTTTCGGCAAGTATGAATTTTGCAAGAGGCACTCGATACACGATGTATCTTTTTGTCTCGTCTTCGTTATTGACGAAGTCTGACACAGCCGAGAAAACATCCGCGTTTTCTGTCGCTAGATCACAGGACGAAATGCGTTGTGCTCGTTTGAACAGAGCAATGAAATGCCGACCGGATGTATCTTGAGCGCAATCTTGCTCAACACACTTAAACTTTCCATACAGCTCTCCAGTTGCTTTTGCATCATTAGAAGCATCACGACTTCCGTTGAAGATCGTGTTACAAAATGGACAACTGATGAACGTTCTTCCAAAGCGAAGATCGGTATCGGGCTTGCATATCATGTAGATAAACATTGTTGCTTGTTAGTAATTAAATAGAAACTAAAAATTCAATTTTTTTATACACTGGTGATCTAACTAATAAGAAAGCTAATAAAAAAGTAAATCAAGTAATAGTCTAGTTACTTAACAGCCATATACTAGTTCTATATCTTTTTTCTTATATGGATCATAATATAGTATATATTCGTATCGGTTAAGAACTTCCGCGTCATATCCCCGCGGATAACTTATAATCGGTGTATTTAAATCATAGCTGTTTACGGGTAACGATAAAATCCATTTATTATAACGGCTATATGGGCAGTCTTTATAATGCTTATAATTATTTGATTTATTTGGCGTGAACTTTTTATATAGACTTTTCAAGTCTTTTTCTTCTCCCTTAGTATACAGCATTTCCTTTTGTTCTCTCATCAGCATTTTACAATACCATTTACACTTACATGAATTGTTATTTCTGTGTTTTGTTCCATAATAAATGTTGTATGTTTTCATAAAATTGATAAACGTATTATAATCAGGACTCTTACGATTACGCCGTAAACTTATCATTTTTTTCACCGTATCATCATCGACTATTAAATATTCGTTAATAATATCAACTAGTCCTTTTTCATATAGATAATCTCGTAAGTAGTCTATATCGTTAGCATATAATCTGAACCTAGTTAAAATTCTAGGTATATATCTTACAATCTTTGCCATTGGTATTTTAAAATATTTAATCCGACTTATAATCTCTTCACCAGAATAAAGCGTTGTTAAATAATGTAATTTATGTATAGGATCTAATAACAACCGCAATATTTTTTTTACATCTCTACTATATTTTTTACTATCAATATATAAAAACTCATGCGATTCTATTTGCTCAGCATATGATTCTAATAAAATAAATTTAGCCCCACACTCGCAATTTATAAAATATGTATCTTTTTTATTGTCAAAGACTGAATGATATATTTTATTTTGTATCTTGTCATAAGGAGAATATTTATTTAAATCACGTATTAAAACTTTATCCACATATTTTGTAGCATGTATACAACTATACTGTCTTTTATATACTTGTAAACTAACATTATATGATACTACAACATCAAAGCAATTCGGGCATACTAAATGTCTATACAGATTCCATATATTATCATAAGACCCAAACCCAAAAACATAAGCATACGGCTGATCTGACTCAGTAATACTATTAGCAATTTTAATTGTATCTTTATGTAGTAGTTTGGATACTTGTAATTTGGTATCAGTCTTTGTTTCTGTCTTAGCCTTAGTATCGGTCTTAGCCTTGGTTTCGGTCTTTGTTTCTGTCTTAGCCTTGGTTTCAGTCTTTGTGTTGTCCAGTTTAGCTTCAACCTGTAATTTGGGTTCTGTCTTTGTTCTGGTTTCTGTCTTTGTTTTAGCATCGGTCTTTGTCCTAGTTTCTGTCTTAGCCTTAACATCGGTCTTAGCCTTGGTTTCTGTCCTAGTTTTTACATCATTAATCATAGAATCAACTTTATCAAGCAATTTTTGTAATTTGTTATCCATTTTATTAACTGCTGTATAGACTTGTTAAGTTGTATATATAAAAAAATTCAAAATTATTTTACCAAGTAAATCGTTCCAGTTTCTTCATCCTTGCATGTATATTTAATATGGTCATTGGATATTTTTAATCGCGACAAATAGCTAGGTGTTATAATATAAAAATCTGTATTAATAGCTAAATCCCATTTATTATATGTGCATAAATTACATAATGGATCGTGTATAGATAGTTGATTATTGCACAAAATCGGTAAGTCTTTTTTTAGTTCCGGAGTGTTGTTGTAGAAAAACGCGTTAGTTTTGGGTTGTGTTTTTTTATCGATTATATATTTAAATTTACAGTTGCATTTTGATTGACCGCCTACATTTTTAATACGCTTTACACCAATACTTCGTAAATACGTATTAAACATCGGAAACATAGGATGTTTTTTACCACAATGCTGTTTTAATATCATTTTAATATTGTCTTGTGTCGGTAGTAGATATTTCTTTATAATAT
>Ga0210009_1003199_pt1 | contig 10828 bp, 7 predicted proteins | sample CryGeyCG2114_065_FD_185457 | JGI IMG/M metagenome (GOLD analysis project Ga0210009, IMG submission 185457) | Groundwater microbial communities from aquifer - Crystal Geyser CG12_big_fil_rev_8/21/14_0.65 (SPAdes) (version 2) | ecosystem: Environmental > Aquatic > Deep subsurface > Groundwater ... | reverse complement strand
AGTTAAGGTGCCTACTACTGATAAAACTATTTCAAAAACATTATGGCTCAATGATGAACAAAAATATTTAGCTAAATTATTTAATCTATAAGCCTCTCAGGGTGTCCCAGTGTCGAAAACAGGAAAATGTTGGTGCAATTGATAGATTGATAAGAATAATCTTGGGTGTTGTAATTATTGCCTGGGGAATTTATGATCAAAATTGGTGGGGTTTAGTTGGAATTGTTCCATTAATGACAGGATTTTTGAACTACTGTCCTCTCTACTGTCCACTTAAACTTTCCACTATAAAACGCGGTGATAATAAAAGTTAAATAGTTACAGTTTAAACAAAAAAAGGTCATTCAATTGAATGACCTTTTTTAATAAAAATTAACCAAATTTATTTAGATAAAACAGCCGTTACTTTTTCGGCAGCTTCTTTTAAAGTGGCAGCAACTTCAAAGTTCATTCCAGAATTAGCTAACAAAACAGCTGCTTCCTCAGCATTTGTTCCATCAAGCCTAACAATAATAGGAACCTCAACTTTTTCCAGATTTACTGCATCAATAACACCTTGTGCAACACGGTCACATCTAACAATTCCACCAAAAATATTAATTAAAATTGCTTTTACTTTTGGATCAGTTAGTATAATTTTAAATCCACTTGCAACAGTTTCTTTATTAGCAGTACCACCAACATCAAGGAAGTTAGCAGGTTCACCACCAGCAAGTTTAACAATATCCATTGTTGCCATTGCTAATCCTGCACCATTAACCATGCAACCAACGTTTCCATCTAATTTAATATAGTTTAAATTAAACTTAGAGGCTTCAATTTCGAGAGCATCTTCTTCATCAAAATCACGATATTGAAGAATATCTTTTTGACGATACATTGCGTTGTCATCAAAATTCATTTTTGCATCCAAAGCAATTACGTCACCTTCTTTTGTAACAACAAGAGGGTTTATTTCTGCAATTGAAGCGTCTGTATCTTCAAAAGCTTTGTAAAGGTTTGATAAAAACTTAACTGCATTTTTAAATTGAACTCCTTCAAGCCCTAATCCAAAAGCCAATTCTCTTGCTTGATAGCTTTGAAAACCAACAGAAGGGTCAACTGCAACTTTTATGATTTTTTCAGGGCTTTCAGCTGCTACTTTTTCAATTTCCATTCCACCTTCGGTAGAAACCATAAAAACATTCTTAGATGTTGCACGATCGAGTGTAATGCCAACATACAATTCTTTGTCAATATTTACACCTTCTTCAATTAGTAAACGTTTTACTAATTTACCTTCTGGACCAGTTTGGTGGGTAATTAAAGTCATTCCTAAAATTTGTTTTGCATATTTACGAACTTCTGGAAGTCCTTTTGCAACTTTTACTCCGCCGCCTAAACCTCTTCCACCAGCGTGAATTTGCGCTTTAACGACACGTATTTTACCACCAATTTCTTTTGCAGCTTCAACAGCTTCTTCAACCGAATATGCAACTTTCCCTTTTGGAACTGGAACGTTGTATCTTCTTAAAATTTCTTTTGCTTGATATTCGTGAATTTTCATAGCAACCTTAAAATTATTTATAATCTAAAATTATTTTTTTACCTAATAAAATTATCCTATTTAACGGAAAGAAGCAATGCGAATAATAGAAATTCTTGGAATGTAATATGGATTCTTATTACATTTTCCATAGTGGCAATATTTACATGTAAAAACATCTGTTTTAGTAAAAACTATGATTATCCAATTTATTTTAGGGAAATATTTTCATTAATCTATTTGGTATAATCTTTGTATCGAACGAATAAATTCTATTTGATTTATTGTTTATTAATAAGGTTGCGTTACAAAATGAAACTAAATATTTTAACAGTTGAGAGAGATGTAGCTGTATTATCATACCTTGAAGAATTATTGAGTAAGTTGAAAGTTGAAGGGAAGCTTTATTTTACTAAAAGTAACGAAGAAGCTATTTCAATAATGAAGCAAAGTGATGTAAATATTTTAATTTCCGATATAAAAAATCCTCAAATAAATGAGGACGATTTTCTTGATTTTGTGAAAGAAGAATTTCCAGCAATAATTAGAATTGCACTCTTTGACAAAAGCAATCATATTGAATTATTACTTAAATCGGTTGTTTCAGCGCATAAGTGTATTTCAAAACCTATTGATTCCGAAATATTTAACAAAATAATATTAGAAATATTAAATCAAAACACACTACTTGTTGATGAAAATTTGCGTGCTGTAATAAACAAAATAGATAGTTTTCCATCACTTCCACGAACTTACTTAGAAATAGAAGAAGAATTGAGCAAAGAGAGTTTTTCAATAAAAAAAATTTCTGATATTGTTCATAAAGATATGGCAATTGCAACACGAATCATCCAAGTAGTAAATTCACCATTATTCGGACTTGCAAAAAACATAACTGATATTCAGCAAGCAATTAGCATTCTTGGTATAACAATGGTAAAATCACTTATTTTGTACACCCAAATTTTTAAGTCATTTGAAGGTAATATGCGAGTTGAATCCATTCAAAAAGAAATTTGGGAACACAGTTTAAAAGTAGCGAAAATATCAAAATTATTAATTGCAAATTTTGGAAATAGGAACGAAATTGAAACTGGCTATATTTCTGGATTGCTTCATGATATTGGGAAAGTAATTATTATCAATAATGAAGCATATATTTATGAAATTTTGGAAATAATGAAATCTGAAAATATTGATTATAACGATTCTGAAAAAAGAGTTTTAGGAGTAACTCATGCTGAAGTTGGAGCATATCTATTAAGTCTCTGGGGATTGCCAAACGTTATTGTTAATTCTGTTAAAAATCATCATAAAATATCGCGAATAGATAATAATATTTTAAACATTCAAACTTCTGTTTTTATTGCCAATGAGTATAATACAAACTCTAAAATTAACCAGGAATTGTTGTTAAATAATGGGTTTGAAAAAATTATACCTCAAATTCTTTCTATTTTAGTATAGATTAGAAAGCACAAATAGGCAATTATCAACTCTAATTTAATAGCTTCAAATTTATTATTACATTATTCTAACTGCAATTTTGAATATAATTTGAGAAAATATTTATAGATATTTCATCTTGTTATAGTTATCTTGTGTTAGATAAATATACTATTTTTCAAAATTTTTACAATAGTATTTTGCGAAATTATTTAGTGTAAAAATTTTTACAAGTTTATTTTCCATTGTATATTTGACCCTTAATCTATATTTTTTAAATGCTAATTATTATTAAGTGAAAGAATTTTTTATGCGAATAGATTTTTTATGGAAAGGACTTCTTTTTTTACTCATGTCCTTTGTAATTGTGGGTGGAATTGCATTTCCGTTAGTTGCTAAAACCACAGAGTGGTACCATTTCCCATTTATTCCAGGTTTAGGAGAGCAGGCAAAAATAATATTTTTCCATGTTCCAACAGCTTGGCTTGCCTCACTTTCTTTTTTAGTAGCAATGGTTTATGGAATTAAATATCTAAGAAGCAATAATCTGGATGACGATGCAAAATCTTTAGCTGCTTTGCAAATAGGAATGGTTTTTGTAATCTTAGCTACTGTTACTGGTTCTTTATGGGCTAAATTTGCATGGGGTTCTTTTTGGCATTGGGATCCACGAGAAACATCAATATTTGTTTTAATGCTTATTTATGGCTCACTTTTCGCGCTTCGTTCTGCTGTTGAAAATGAAGATAAAAGAGCTAAACTTTCAGCAGTTTATTCAATAATTTCATTTTTAACTGTACCATTTTTTATATTCATTATGCCACGTATTATGACAGGTCTTCACCCTGGTTCTGCAAATGATGATACTGCCGGTCCAGTTATTGATTTAAAAATGAATGGAAATATGCAGCTCATATTCTTTTTATCATTAACTGCTTTTTCAGTACTTTATTTTTGGATTTGGAATTTAACTTACAAATCAATAATTATTAAGGACAAACTATTAAAAAAAATCATTTGAGGTAATTTTGGACAGTCTATTTAACTTTTTAAAAGATAATTCTATATACATAGTATTAATTATTACACTTATTATTTGGATAGGAATTTTTCTATTCCTTTTAACTGTAGATAAAAGATTAAAAGAAATTGAAAAAGAAATAAAGGAGAACTAAATGAACAACAAATATATATTTGGCGGCATAATAATAGTAATATTTTTTGGTATAATGGGTTTTTTATTGACTCAAACCAATATTAAATATGAAGAAAATTTCGTAGAACTTACAAAAAGTGATGCTACAATTAAAGCTACAGGTAGTTGGGTTAAAGAAAAAAACTACGAAATTGATAGAGAAAACAATATTTTTTCTTTTTATATGAAAGATTTTAATGGGAAAGAAATTAAAGTCATTTATAACGGTGCAGTTCCAAACAATTTTGAATCTTCTACAAGCGTTGTTGTTACAGGTAAATATAAAGAAGGTAATTTTTATGCTTCCGATATTTTGACAAAATGCCCATCAAAATATGAAAATGAGTATGAAGCCGCAAAAAAAACTTCATAATTTTAAATAAAATTTTCAATAACCCTTAATATTCTTTATTAAATAATAAAGAATATTAAGGGTGTTTTTTTAAGAAAGGAAAAAATATGGTCGGAAATATTTTAATAACATTTGCTTTGCTTGCAAGTGTATTTTCAATAACAATGTATTACTTTACATATAAAGGATACGATAATGCATTAAAATTAGCTCGAGCTGCGTACCACGCAACTTCAATTTCCATTATTGGAGCTTCTGCTTATCTTATGTATGCTATTTTAAATCACCAATATGAGTTCAAATATGTATATGATTATTCCAATAGTGATCTTTCTGTCGGAATGCTGATGTCAACTTTCTGGGCTGGGCAACAAGGCAGCTTTTTACTTTGGTTGCTATTAACAGCATTATCAGGACTTGCTTTGTTGGAATATACTTCAAAACGTGGCAACTTAGAAAGCCGTGTAATGATGGTTTTTACATTAGCTGTTACTTTTTTACTTATTATGGTTAGCCCTGGATTAAAAAATCCTTTCACACTTATCTGGTCAGATCCTACTTATATTGATCTCAAAAATATTAGTCAATCATTTATGTCTCTACCATTCATTAATGATTTTTTATTTACCGATCAATCTTCGGGTGCTAGTTTAGTCCTTATAAATGAAAAACTTGCTGGACTTTTGGCAAGCAACGGAATTTCGATTAATGATTTCATCCAATTTGGAAAAGGATTAAATCCATTATTAAATAATTTTTGGATGCAAATTCACCCCCCAATATTATTTGTTGGGTTTGCAATGTCAACAGTTCCTTTCTCATTTGCTTTTGCTGCTTTAATTAGCAACGATTACAAAGATTGGGTAACTTCATCATTACCTTGGCTGCTTGGTGGAATGATGGTTCTTGGACTAGCAATTATGCTTGGTGGATATTGGGCTTATGTAATACTAGGTTGGGGTGGATATTGGGGCTGGGACCCAGTTGAAAATTCTTCCCTTGTTCCTTGGATTGTTGGTGTTGCAGGTATTCATACAATGCTTATTCAAAAAAGAACGCAAACTAAAGAGCATGCAGGAAGATTTGTAAAAACTAATCTCATTTTATCTATTTTAACATATCTTTTAGTTTTGTACTCAACTTTTTTAACAAGAAGTGGTATACTCGGTGATGCCTCAGTTCACTCTTTTGTTTCGCCAGGAATGGTTACTTATGCATTGCTTCTAATTTTTATTAGTACTTTTACAATATTAGGATTTGGAGCAATAATATATAGATGGAAATATTTAGAGAAAACATTCACTTCCGAAGAAAACATTCTTTCTCGTGAGTTAGCCCTTTTTGTTGGTGCTGTGCTTTTATTGGGTTCAGCTGCAATTATTATCGCTGGTACTTCAATGCCAATTTTTGGTTCTGCGGTTGAAATTAGCTTTTACAACGAAATGATTCTTCCAATAGCAATTTTATTAGGAATTCTTAATGGATTAAGTTTGCTAATTAATTGGAAAAAGACGAGTGAAAAAACACTAATTGATAATCTAAAAATTCCATTATTCGTAACATTTATTTTGACTGTAGTTGCTGTAGTTTGGGGTGGTTTTAATGATATTATGGCAATTATTTTCATGTTTTCTGCTTTGTTTTCAATGGTGATTAATACAAAAACAATTTATAAAATTGTTAAAAATAATATATCATATATTGGTGGATATGTTGCTCATCTTGGGTTTGCCTTTTTTATGCTTGGAGTAATTGGTACAGGCTGGTTTACTACTGAAAAACAAGTGGAACTAATACAGGGTGAAACTAAATCAGCACTTGGTTATGATTTCACTTTTACTGGCTATACTCCAGTTGATAATGGTAAAAAATATAAATTTAATGTTAATGTAGTTAAAGATGGTTCTGAAAATACACTTTCTCCAGTTATGTATGTTTCAGATTTTAACCAAAGCTTAATGCGTGATCCTGATTTACTTAACCTTATTACTAAGGATTTATATCTTTCTCCAGTAAGTTATGAAGATGCAAAAGAGGCCAGTGGTGGTGAGCATAATCATCAAACAACACTTATTAAAGGAGAACCTTTTGAGTTCCATGGTTCAAATATTACATTTACTAAATTTAACTTTCCACAAGATGCAATGAATTCGATGCAATCTGGTGCCGACTTTTTTATTGGTGCGGTTATAGAAATTTTACATGATGGAAAAACTTATACAATTGAACCTAAAATGAAAAGTAGTTCTGGTGTAAAAACATTTGAAGATGCAGTAGTTGAAGGTACTAACTTAAAAATAGAATTAAAAAATTTAGATGCTTCTGGCAAAATTGAAGTTGTAATAAATGAATTATCCAAAACAGATGAACCAACAAAAGAAGTACAAGTTGCAAAAGGAGCTTCACTTTGGGTTGATATTAGTGTAAAACCTTTTATTAACTTAATTTGGGTTGGAACTTTAACAATTGTCCTTGGATTTTTTATCTCTATGGTTAGACGTACAAAAGAAGCTAAATAATTTAGAAAAAAAAGGATTGCTAATGCAATTTTAATTTTTTAAAAAACCCCATTGTAGAGATGGGGTTTTTGTTATCAACTAATAATTTAATTTTTTATTCCAACATAAGTTTTGGCATTTCTAGAATAAATACTGTTCCTTTGCCTTCTGGGTTATTATAAACATTAATTTTCCCATTCATTTTTGTAACAATATTATTTACCAAATTCAATCCAAGACCGTGACCTTTAATTCCAGTACTTTCAACTTTTTCGCCTCTATAAAATCTATCAAAAACTAATTTTTTTTCATTGTCTGGAATTCCTATTCCTGTATCATATACAGATATAAATGTGCTTTCTTCTTTTTCCTTTATATCAACCTTTACTTCTTCATCTTCGCTGGAGTACTTAATTGCATTACTAATCAGATTTTCCAAAACCATTTTAAAATAATCTGCTTCTCCTTTTAAATAAATGTTATCTGATACGGAAATATTAATGTTATTATTTCTAAAAGTTTCTGCAATTTCTTTTGTTAGCAAATGAGAAAGATTAAATACACTTTTACTGTTTTCGCAAATTGAACAATCTTTAGCAAGAATTAATAAAGTCTTTATAATATTAATCATATCTTTGGTCTGGTCTTGAACATTTTCAAGAACTTCTTTGTAGTCTTCTGAAGAGTGTTCTTTTTTTAGAATATATTCTAATTCTGTACTAATTGCAGTAAGTGGTGTCATTAGTTGATGTGAAGCATTATCAGAAAATTGAGAAATTTGATTAATTTGGAATTCCAATCTATCAAATAAATCGTTTAGAGTAAATTTTAAGCGTCCCAATTCATCTTCATTATCAGCTTCATAATTTATCCTTTTACTTAAATTTGTTGCTGTAATTTCTTGAGATATCGCAATTATCTTATTAATTGGAGTTAATGAACGCTTTACAAAAATTAAACTTACAACAACAAACAGAATAAAAGCTAACGGAAGAGTCCACAAATTGAAAGTAATAATATCATCAATAGCACTATTTGCGGATGTTTTTGGTGTTGCTAATTGAATGTATCCAACAGTTTCGTCTTTAAAGAGAATTTTGGAATAACAAACTCTAAGCCCTTTATAATTTACTTTTTCATCTAATAATAAAAATTCTTCATCAAAGTCTTTAATTGGTAATGGCATACCAGGAAAAAGTTTTAGATTTGAACTTTGAAAGTATAATTTACCACTTGTGTCATATATTTGAAGATAAAATGAGTTATCAGTTTCATGAAGCATGTCATATTCTTGAAATTCCCCGTCTGATCTAATAGTTATTTTATCATCTACAATCTCTAAATTATACTTAATATGCTCAATTTCATGTTTAAGTCTTATATCAATATTATCTGTAAAATAATAATTAATTTGAATTACTGAAAAAAAACTAAAAATTAAATATCCTATAAAAAGCAGTAAGGTAAGGAAGGATGCATTATTTCTAACACTCTTTGTTATTAATGGCTTTTTCATAATCAATTAGATATAAATAAATATCCTTCTCCATAAACGGATTTAATAAATTTATTGCTAGAATATTCTTCTAATTTCTTCCTCAAATTTTTAACAGTTACTTCAACAACATTTGTGGTAGGAGTATATTTTAGTTTCCAAACATCTTCGCAAAGAACTTCTCTCGAAACAATTCTATCTTGGTTTTCTAAAAAATATTTAAGCAGTTCAAATTCCATTTCTGGAAGTTTAATTGAGCCAGTTTCTGTTTCAAGAGTATGTGTAATTAAATTTAACGACATTTTTTCAAATTCTATCATATTCTGAGAAAATTTATAACGTCTAATTAATGCATTAACTCTGGCTAATACTTCTTCAAATGAAAATGGTTTTGTTATGTAATCATCAGCTCCACAATTTAAAGCTTCAACTTTATTTGAAATATTTGAAAGGGCAGTTAACAATATAACAGGTGTTCTATTGTTTGCATTTCTTATTCTTTTGCAAACTTCCACTCCAGTAATTTCAGGAAGGCGCCAATCTAAAAGAATTAAATCAAATTTTTCCTTTGAAATAACTTCAAGTGCATCCGACCCATCAAAACACACTTTTGTGTCAAATCCTTCATCATTAAAATTTTTTCTTAATGAATCAGCTATTTTTTTTTCGTCTTCTACAATTAATATTCTCATCTTGCTTTCATCTTTCTTTCCTTTTACACACAAAATATATAAAATAAATACTAAAAAGAGTGTGTATTAATAATGAAAATTTTTTCATTATTGTTTTCTTTACAGTTAATTATAAATTTATAATTTTAATAACCGTAAAATGTCTTTTTAACAATATATGGAGGAAATCATGAGAAAAAGTTTCTTGTTGATTTTATTTGCTTTACTTTCCTTTTCAACAGTCTATTCTCAGACTGTTTCTGTAACTACATTCGGTGTTTCTCCAAGAGATGCTGCTGTTAGTGCAACCGATATTTTTGATCTCGCTTACAATGCTTTGCCAAACGTAGGTAGAGGCACACAAATTTACCTTAAAGCCACTTCAAGTGTTGCTTTAAGTGGCTCTCAAACTTGGACTGTTACCAAACCTTTTGGTTCAACGGCCGTTTTTGGAGCTAAAGAAGTTTTAGATTCTACTTCTGAAGTTGTTGTTTTTACTCCCGATTTAAAAGGTAAATACGTTGTTACTTTTACCGATGGTTCATTAGCTGATACAATTACCATTAATGCTGGTACTTATTTAAGTAAAACTGGCGGAACTGTTGGTTGCGTTTCTTGCCATGCTTTAAAAGCAAATGAATGGAACGGAACTGGGCATGCTACTGCTCTTACAAGAGGTTTGAATGGCTTAAAAAGTGATCATTTTGGACCTAATTGTGTTAGTTGCCATTCTACTGGTTATGATTCAAATGCTGCAAATGATGGTTTTGACGATTTTGACTTTGTATTCCCAGATACTTTATTTGTTGGACAAGCTGATCTTGTTGCAGCTGCCTACCCTGATGCTATGAAACTTGCAAACATTCAATGCGAATCTTGTCATGGCCCTGGTAGTGAACACTTAGGAAACAAAACTGACAATAAAATAGTTTCTAGCTTAGATTCGAAAACATGTGCAGTCTGTCACGATTCTGGTACTCACCATGTATTTCCAGCTCAATGGGATGCTTCTGGTGAAGATGCAACTGAATTTGATGGTCGTGGTTTTGAAGGTGGTCATGCTAAAGGATCTTACGTTGTTTCAGCAGGAGCAAGAAATGGTTGTTCACCTTGCCATAGTGGTGCTGGATATGTTCAATGGGTTAAGGAAGGCAGACCTGTGGATGCACTTGGTTTACCTGCAGCTACTGCGTTTAAGCCAGTTGCAACAAATATTTCATGTGCTGTTTGTCATGATCCTCATTCAAACGAAAACGCAAATCATCAATTAAGACAAGCTGATGCTCAACTTGGTGACGGAACTCCTATTACTTTTGAAAAATATGGTGCTGGTGCACAATGTATGGAATGTCACAGAAGTCGTCGTGAAGCTAAAACTTATGCATCTAATCCAAATAATGCTAGCACGCATTACGGTGCACATCATGGACCACAAGCTGATATGTTAATTGGTGCAAATTATCCAGATTTTGGTTATGATTTACCAACTTCTCCTCACGCTCTTGGTGGAAACTCTTGCGTTGATTGTCATATGGCTGGCGAAGCTGCTGTTGATGCAAATAGTAACCCTATTCTTGTTGGTGGTCACTCATTTAACATGAACGACGCTGCAGGTAATGATCATGTTGAAGCATGTGCTCCTTGTC
>Ga0210009_1003197_pt1 | contig 10829 bp, 10 predicted proteins | sample CryGeyCG2114_065_FD_185457 | JGI IMG/M metagenome (GOLD analysis project Ga0210009, IMG submission 185457) | Groundwater microbial communities from aquifer - Crystal Geyser CG12_big_fil_rev_8/21/14_0.65 (SPAdes) (version 2) | ecosystem: Environmental > Aquatic > Deep subsurface > Groundwater ... | reverse complement strand
CGGTAATTGTCTATTCCGGCATAAGGCTTTCCAAATACGGCGATATTATCGCTGAAAAGACAGGTCTTGGAAGGATGTGGATAGGCGTTGTTCTTATGGCATCGGTCACTTCTCTCCCCGAACTTGTTACAGGGATAAGTTCTGTCACATATGCGGGTGTGCCTAACATCGCAATAGGTGATGTGCTCGGGAGCTGTGTTTTTAATATGCTTATTCTTGCCTTTCTTGATGCTATTTACAAACCAATGCCCATATCAGCCAAAGCCCATCATGGACATATTCTTTCTGCTGGATTTGGAATCCTTCTTCTGAGCATTATCGGCATAGGCCTGTTTTTGGGAAATCGCATCCTTCCTCTGGGCTGGATAGGACAGTATAGTTTGATGGTTTTAATTATTTACTTTGTGGCGATGAGGCTGTTGTTTGTTTATGAGAGAAGGAGGATTGCGGAATTTGTAAAAGAGAGAGTTGAGGAACTGAGATACGAAAAGATTTCCACAAGGACTGCAGTTGTCAACTATGTAATCAATGCAATGGTTGTTATTATTGCTGCAATTTTTCTCCCGAAGATAGGCGAAGGAATTGCCGAAACAACAGGACTTGGGCAGACATTTGTCGGGAACATTTTTATAGCGCTTTCCACGTCGCTTCCGGAGGTCATTGTTTCCATTTCAGCGGTAAAAATGGGCGCTATAGACCTTGCAGTCGGGAATTTATTCGGAAGCAATATTTTCAATATATTCATACTTGCCATTGATGACATGTTTTTTGTGAAGGGGCCGATTCTTTCGTTTGTCAATGCAAGCCACATAATCTCCGCCTTATCGGCCATATTGATGACAGCCATTGCAATTATCGGTTTGACCTACCGCTCTGAGAAAAAGAAGTTGTTCCTTGCATGGGATTCTATCGGCATATTGTTTGTGTATGTGATTAACCTGATGCTGCTTTATGCACTCCGATAAACATTCCTCTAAATATAGAGACACAGGATTAGTTAGAACGACAGAAAAATATCTGCAGAAGCGAAAGCCAATCCTGTGTCTCAACAGGCTTAGCCTTATGCGCTTCTTGACGCATTGCGTCCGCATTGTTACTATTTAAAATGATTGAAAAAATCTCGTCTGTCCCTTTAAGTCCCGGCGTGTATATATTTAAAGATGCTAAGGAGGATGTCCTCTATGTAGGCAAGGCAAAAAATCTCAGAAATCGCCTGAGAAGTTATTTTCAGAAATCCGCCGTCCTGGACGCCAGAAAATCCTCAATGGTGAAAAATATAAGAGACTTCTCCTATGTTGTTACAGGCAATGAGCTTGAGGCGCTTGTGCTTGAGGCAAATATGATAAAGCAATACAAGCCGCGATTTAATGTAATCTTGCGGGACGATAAAAACTATCCGTATCTCAAACTCACAATTAATGAAGAATGGCCGCGGCTTGAGGTTGTCCGAAAGATTAAAAAAGACGGCTCACTCTATTTTGGGCCTTATGTCCCCGCCGGAAACATGTGGGAGGCAGTTGCATTCATAAGGAGAAATTTTCCCATAAGACCGTGCAAATACTCCTTTGATAAACCTATGAGTCCGTGCATTCAGCATCAGATGGGGAAATGCCCTGCGCCCTGCGCCGGGCTTATCAGCAAGGAAGCGTATATGCGTATTGTTGAGAATGTGAGGCTGTTTCTTCAGGGCGAGAACAAAGAGCTTCTTGATGAGCTTGAAAAAAGGATGGAGAGGTTCTCGGAGGAATTAAGATTTGAAGAGGCAGCAAAAGTCAGAAACAGCATAAACAATCTCAGGCATATATGGGAATCACAGAAGGTCGTTGCGCCTGAACTCGGGGATATTGACGTCATAGGTTTTTATGGAGAGGGCAAAGAGACTGCGGCGCTGATTTTTTTTATAAGGAACGGCATTATGATAGGGACAAAGGATTTTCATCTGAAGGAGACGGCAGGAATTCCAACAGGAGAACTCCTTCACAATTTCATAGAGCAGTTTTATGCAAAAGAAATAATTCCTCCTGATGAGCTTGTGCTCAGACAGCGTCCTGACGGGATGGAAACCCTGACAGCATGGCTTAAAGATAAAAAAGGCAAAAAGGTGAAGATAATCGCCCGCCCCAAAGGCAAAAAACTTGAACTCCTCAAAATGGCGGAGGATAATGCGGGGATAATATTTAAAAGCAGAGAAAAGACAGGCATTAAAGATATTCTAAAAACACTGAAAGAAAGGCTTGTCCTTAAAAATGTCCCCCGCAGCATCGGCGGCATTGACGTCTCAACAATATCAGGAAGCGAATCAGTAGGCGCATTTGTCTATTGGGATGAAGACGGGTTCAAAAAGGATATGTACAGGCATTTTAAAATTAAGACTGTGACGGGGATGGATGATTACTCAATGATTGAAGAGATAGCAGGAAGGGTTATAAAAAATCTCGGTGAAAAACTTCCGTCACTCGTAATAATTGACGGCGGCAGAGGACAGCTTGAATCTGCAAAAAAGGCATTTGACGAATCCGGCATTAAAAGCGCGGCAATAATCTCCATAGCAAAGAAACCGGACAGGGCATTTGCTTTGTCTCTTGATAAGCCGGTGGACCTTGAGGATAAAACTCCCTCATCACTGCTGTTTAAAAAAATAAGAGACGAGGCGCACAGGTTTGCAATAACTTTTCACAGAAAACTGAGGGATAAAAGATTGATGGAATCCCCGCTTAAAAAAATTCCGGGCATAGGAGAAAAAAGGAGGCTTGAACTTTTAAGGCATTTTGGTAGTATAGAAGGTGTAAGGAAAGCCGGTATTGACGACATCGCAGGGATAAAGGGGTTTAATAAAAAAATTGCGGAAAAGCTCCTTGCGGAGCTGGGGAGGAAACAATGAAAAGTTCAGAATTTACGGTCAGGGGTTTTGAGCTAAAGCTCTTTCTGATTTCTACTTTTATTTTTTTCACACTGCTTTTCCCTGCTGTATTAAAGGCTGCAAACGATGCAAGCTCAAAAGATGCCGAAATAGCGCAGAAAGAAGCAGAGCTTAATAAAGTTGAGGAAAACCTGAAAAGAACAAACATAAGGATTCAGAATCTTCACCTTAAGAGCGTGCAGGGTACTATCAGTTCGCCGGAAAGGTCTATGCTTCAGCAAAATGCAGTTAAAAAGAGGAAACTTGTAAAGGATAAAAATAGGCTTGAAGGGGAGTTGAAGGCGCTGCGCGAAGGGGAAGAGCCTTCAGCCGTAGAAAAAAAAGAGCCGGAAAAGATGCAGGGACCTCCCATAGGGAAACCACCGGGCACATATTAGAGACTTGCAAGGAGAAGTGATGAATATTTACATTTCAGGCTCAATGGCTTATGACAGGATTATGGATTTTCCGGGGAGATTTTCAGACCACATCCTGCCTGACAAGATACACATGTTGAATGTGTGTTTTACGGTTAACGGGATGCGTGAAAAGTTCGGCGGCACGGCAGGCAATGTTGCCTATTCGCTGAGCCTGCTCAATGAAAAACCGATTATCCTTGCGACAATAGGCAAGGATTATGCAAATTATTTTGATTGGCTTAAGAAAAGCGGCGTCTCAGTTGAAGGCATAAAAATAATAGATGAGGAATTCACAGCAGGCGCATATATCACAACTGACAGGGCAGACAACCAGATAACCGGGTTTAATCCCGGAGCGATGAAATATCCTTCGGGATATAACCTTAAGAGTTCAAATCAGGATAACTCAATTGCCCTGATAGCGCCCGGAAATCTTCAGGACATGGCTGAATATGCGAAGGGATGCAAGAATAAAGGCATTGATTATATATGCGACCCCGGACAGTCTTTGACTGCATGGGAAAAGGAACCGCTGATAGAGTGGATTGAAGGTTCAACAATGCTTATCTCCAATGATTATGAGCTTGAGCTGGTAATGAAGATGACAGGAATGGATAAAAAGAAGCTTTTACGCCTGACAAAAACTATCATTACAACACTCGGAGAGAAAGGCTCCTTAATGAGCACGGACGCCTCTGATATTAAAATCCCTCCGGCAAAGGCGGGTGATGTTGTGGACCCGACCGGCGCGGGCGATGCGTTCAGGGCAGGTTTACTAAAAGGGATTGCAATGGGGAAAGACCTTGAAACAGGAGCTAAGATGGGAGCTGTCGCAGCAGCCTATGCGATAGAGAAATACGGCACACAGGAGCATTGTTATACTTATGAAGAGTTTAACGAAAGGTATAGGAGTAATTTTGGAGAGGTGTAAAGTTGTGTTAAGTTCTTGATAATGCCGCAGAGATAGTTATAAAATTAAAAAAAATTTATGACAAATACACTTTTTACAATAGGCTATTCAAGTCGAACAATTGATGATTTTATTGCGCTTCTTAAGCAGTATAAGATAACTGCACTGTGTGATGTGCGGTCTATGCCGTATAGCAATCGCAATCCGCAATTCAATCGCGAGTTTCTCAAAAGCACACTGAAATCCCATAACATAGATTATGTCTTTCTCGGTGAAGAACTGGGCGCGAGACCCAGTGATCATTCGTGTTTTATAGATGGGAAGGCGGTCTATCAAAAAATAGCCTCCTCTATTTTGTTTAAGGCTGGATTAGAGCGCGTAGCGGTTGGCGTGCAAAAGGGGTATGTGCTTGCCCTGATGTGCGCGGAAAAAGATCCGTTGACATGTCATCGCTCTATATTGATATGCAGGAATTTACGAGACCGACCAATTAATATCCTGCATATTATTGATAATGATACAACCGAGACACAAGCTGAATTGGAAAAGAGCTTGATTGCTCGGTTAAAGCTTTATCCTGATTTGTTCAGAGCTTTAGATACTAATGCGCTAATAGAGCGAGCCTACGAAATTCAAGGGGACAGAATTGCTTATGTGGAAAAAGGCGGGACGGAACAGGATGAAAAATTGGCAGAAATGGTTGGTGAAGAACATGAGCGCTATTAAGATTTACACCATTGGATTCACTCAAACGTCTGCCGAACAATTTTTCAGCGCTTTGATTGAAGCTGGCGTCAAGAAAATTGTAGATGTGCGATTAAACAATAGTTCTCAGCTTGCCGGTTTTGCAAAAAAGGACGACTTGAGATACTTCTTAAAGACAATCGCTAATATTGATTATATCCATATGCCAGTATTAGCCCCAAATGAAGAAATGCTTAAGGAGTATAAAAAGAAAAAGGGAGATTGGCAAAACTACGAGAAAAGGTTCGTGGCGCTTATGGAAGAACGGCGGATTGAGAAAATACTCACTCCAGCAAAATTAGAACAGGCTTGTCTTCTATGCAGCGAGCATTCCCCTGAGCATTGCCATCGCCGGCTTGTGACGGAGTATTTGAAAAACAAATGGGGCAGCATAAAGATTGAACATCTGGTCTGATGAGGAGGCATGGCATGGATATTATTGTGACGGACTTAACGAGGTTCTCTATAAATGATAAAGTCTGTATAGCTGGTATAGATGTCAAATTAAAGCAATGCATCAGGCCATTGCCATATATTGAGAAGGCGACATGCAGGAAACTAAAAATTCTACCGGGCGCAATATTGGAAGGAAAGTTTTCAAAACCAAAGAGCATTGATAAGCCGCATACGGAGGATATGAACTATGACGGCCTTTCTTTCAAAGGACCTTGCACCTCGGAAGAATTTGAAAGTGTTTTGAAGGCGTCGATGTATCCTTCTATTAATAAAGGTTTTGACTGTAAAGTGCCAGCAGGAATGAAGCTTATTCCCCCTGACGATCCTCCATCCAGATCTATTATCACGCTAAAATTAAACCCCAGCCAGATACAAATAGTGCAAAGCTCGTATAACCCTAAAAGCCTAAGACTTAATATTAAAGATAATGACGGTAGAAAATATGAGTATCTGTCGATTACTGATATTGGTTTTTATAATTTAGCAGTTTCAAAGCAGAAAGACCCGAATTATACTGATGAACTGAATAGGTATATCCTTAGCCAAAAGGAAGTTTATCTCAGAATAGGTTTGGGGAGGCGTTATAAGAATCCTAATGATGGGCGTGATGGTTTCTGGATTCAAATAAATGGCATATACACATTTCCTGAATTCATGACTGAGGTCAGAACATATTAAAGATAAAATTAAAGCAATTGGAACCATGTATAGGGTTAGGCCCCAAAATTTGTATTAAGAATGACGTGTGGCTTTGCGTCATGCGGCGGAGAACAACATTAATCGGATGATTGATGGGATATGAAGGATTAAACCACACGTGATTAACGAAAAGGCATTAAAAGCCTGCCTCAAGAAAAAATTCAGGGGCGTTACACGGATAAATAGCAGAAATCATGGTTGGATATTGGTAAGATATAAACAAGGGTGAGTGCAAGCAGAAGGAGGTAATGATGCAGGAAAAAGACCTAATGGTAATAGAAAGATTTAAGCTCCTTGTTTCAAATAAAGTGAAAGTTCTTGAACTGAGGGTCTTTGGCTCCCGAGCAAGGGGAGACGCAAGACCCGAATCAGACCTTGATGTGCTTGTCGTGGTAGATCATCTCGACCACTCAATAGAAAAATATATAAGCGACTGCGCATGGGAGGCCGGATTCCATGAAGATGTGCTACTCATGCCTGTTGCTGTCAGCATGGATGCTGTTAAACACAGTCCGCTCAGTGAATCTGTCTTTATAAAAAATGTTTACCGTGAAGGTGTTGCTGTATGAAAGAAGAAATTTTTGAGTTAATAAAATACAGGCTTAAAGAGGCTGAGGATTCCATAAAAGAAGCAGAAGTTCTTATCAGGGAAGGCATGAGCCTGCGCGCAGTGATGAACCGCCTTTATTACGCAATGTTCTATGGTGTTTTGGCTCTCTTACAGGAAAAAGAGATGGGGACATCAAAACATGCAGGAGCAATTTCCCTGTTTGATAAGGAATTTATTAAAAAAGGTGCTTTTGACAATGAATTATCAAAAACCTTGCATCGCGCTTTTGAACTCAGGCAAAAAGGCGATTATATGGAACAGGCTGAAGTTACAAAGAGCGATGTGGATGAGATGCTTCCCAAGACAAAAAATTTTATTAACAGAATAAAGGCATATCTTCTCAAATAAATCACTATGTCGCTCGCTATTATGATAAACCAGTGATGATCAATCGTTTTAAATAAAGCATGATTAACGAAAAGGCATTAAAGGCTTATCTCAAGAAAAAATTCAGGAATGTCTCGCATATAAATATCAAAAAGCTCGGACATGGCGTTCACGGCTCGGGTTTTCTTGTAGAAGTCAAAAAGAAAAAAGGAACTCAATCCTATGTGGTTAAAACCCTCGCACCCGAAGGTTTCGGGCATGAATATCCCTCTGACAGGGCAGGAATATTCCTCCTGGACCTTGATGAATTCAATAACCTCCCCAGGCATGTGAAGGCTCTTGATGTGCTTGCTGAATTAAAAGACGGTTCAATCAAATCAATCGGAGGCGGCAAAGAATATTACCTTTTGATGGAAAAGGCAGAGGGCAGGCATTATTTTAATGACCTGGTCTCATTTGCCGACAAAGAAAGGCTGGATGATATTGCTATAAAAAAAATTAAGGCAATGGCGTCTTATCTCGCAAAGATTCATTCAATAAAAAAAGATTCAAAGACGCTCTACTGGAGAAAGTTGCGGGATACAGTGGGACACGGCGAATGCCTGATGGGTGTTTTTGATACATATCCTGAGGGGGTTGTTTCTTCCGCAGAGATGACGGATATAATCAAAAAATCAGTTGACTGGATTTATAAACTGAAACCAAAATACAAAAGACTTTCACGGATACACGGAGATTTCCACCCGGGGAATATATGGTTCAGAACTGAAAATTCAAAATTCAAAATTCAAAATTCAAAACTTCGGACAATAAACTCCGAGCTTGATTTTATCCTTCTTGACCGCAGCCGCGGGCCGTGGGGCGAACCTGCGGATGATGTTACTGCCCTTGCAATAAACTATATTTTCTTCTCAATCAAAAACTTTGAAGCAGTCAAAGGGCCGTATCTTGAAGCATTAAAAATATTCTTTGATGAGTATGTGAGATTATCGGGGGACGATGAGATTTATGAAGCGCTTGCGCCGTTTTTTGCGTTCAGGGGCGCTGTTGTCGCGAATCCCGTGTTCTATCCCGAAGTAACGGCAAGGCAGCGCAAGATGATATTCAAATTTATCCACAGCGCATTAGACTCCATGAAATTTAATCTCCAAAAGATTATATAGTTTTCAGGATTCCTGCCCTTGTCAAGGTTTTTACTGCTGTGTTATCCTTAATAGTTCAAAAGGCTATAAATTTTCGGAGGAAAGATGAAGGTTCTGGTAAGCGACAAGATTGCAGACAAAGGAGTTGAGATACTTAAAAAAGCAGGTCTTGATGTTGATGTAAAAACAGGCATGAAGCCTGATGAGCTTAAGGCCTGCATCGGTGAATATCACGGCCTTGTCATAAGGAGCGCTACAAAGGCCACGGCGGAGATTATTGAGGCTGCAAAAAACCTTAAGGTAATAGGCAGGGCAGGTTCGGGCCTTGATAATGTGGACAAGGCAGCGGCGTCAAAGAAGGGCATTGTTGTAATGAATACGCCCGGAGGCAATACGATTACAACGGCAGAGCATTCAATCGCCATGCTGTTTTCACTTGCGAGAATGGTTCCTCAGGCGACTGCTTCTATGAAGGCAGGGAAATGGGAAAAGAAAAAATTTATGGGGGTTGAACTCTTTAATAAGACCCTCGGAATTATAGGCCTTGGCAATATCGGCAATCAGGTTGCTAAAAAGGCGCAGGGGCTGGAGATGGTTGTGATAGCCTATGACCCGTTTCTCAGCGAGGACAGGGCAAAGGCGCTTGGGATAGAAAAGGTTTCCCTGGATGAGCTTTTCAGCAGAGCGGATTTCATTACGATACATACGCCTCTGACCCTTGAGACAAAAAACCTCATAAATTCAGAGGCCATCGGAAAAATGAAAAATGGAGTCAGAATTATCAACTGCGCCAGGGGAGGGATAATAAACGAGAAGGATCTGTATGAGGCCTTGAAAAGCGGCAAGGTTGCAGGCGCTGCGCTTGATGTCTTTGAGAAAGAGCCTCCGGAGGATTTCTCGCTTATAGGGCTTGATAATGTTATATGTACGCCTCATCTCGGCGCAGCCACGGAAGAGGCTCAGGAAAATGTCGCAATCGCAGTTGCAGAGCAGATTGCAGACTACCTGGTGCGCGGCACGATAAGAAACGCTGTAAATTTTCCCTCAATCCCTGCGGACCAGGTGGCAAAGCTTCAGCCATATTTGAATCTTGCAGAGAAACTCGGGAGTTTTGCCGCACAGGTATTTGAAGGCGGCATTACCGGAGTTACGATAGAATATACGGGAGATGTTTCGGAGCTTAATACCGCCCCTATAACAATAGCGGCATTGAAAGGACTGCTCACGCCGATACTTGAAGAGACAGTGAATTTTGTTAATGCCCCTTTTATTGCAAAGGAACGCGGCATAGAGATAAAGGAGACTAAGAGCGCCGGGGCAGGCAACTATCAGAGTATGCTTGCCTTAAGAATAAAGGCAAAAGATAAGGAGAGATATTTTGCGGGCACATTATTCAGCAAAAAGGACCCGAGGATTGTGCAGATAGACGACTTTGCAGTGGAGATAGTCCCTGAAGGGATAATGCTGTTTATATATAATGTGGACAAGCCGGGGGTAATCGGGAATCTGGGTTCGTTCTTTGGCAAAAACAATATCAATATAGCCCGTATGCATTTTGGAAGGGAGAGAGCGGGCGGCACGGCAATATCTGTTATGAGTGTTGATTCTCCTGTAACATCCCGCAGCCTGGATGAAATAAAAAAGATGCCGAATATACTTTCAGTGAAGGTGCTGAATCTATAAAATTTAATATGAAGAGGGTAAAATGTCTGTTGTAGTGATAGTTGGCGCCCAGTGGGGCGATGAAGGCAAAGGAAAGATTGTTGATGTGCTGACGGAGAAAGCCGATGCGGTGGCCCGGTATCAGGGAGGCCACAATGCAGGGCACACCGTTGTAATAAATAATGAAAAATTTATTCTTCATATCATTCCTTCCGGAATTCTTCATGGAGGGAAGTCCTGTATAATCGGCAACGGAGTGGTTGTTGAGCCTAAATCCCTGATTGAAGAAATAGACGGGCTGACAAAACGAGGCATTAAAATAGGAGCGGATCTTTTTTTAAGCAGAAGCGCCCATCTGATAATGCCGTATCATGCTGCAATTGAAAGAGAACAGGAAAGGCTTAAGGGTTCAAAAAAAATCGGGACCACAGGCAAAGGCATAGGGCCTGCTTATGTTGACAAGATAGCCAGGACAGGGATAAGGGCAGGGGAGCTTCTTTATCCTGAGCTTTTCAAAGAAAAACTTAAAAACAATCTTGCAGGCGTTAATCAGCTCCTAAAGGTTCTTTATAATGCCCCTTCGTTTGATGTTGATGCTATATACAGCGAATACATGAGATACGCAGAGAGGCTTTCAGGCTATATTGCCGACACGGATATAATCGTCAACAGGATGATTGATGAAGATAAAAACCTGCTGTTTGAAGGCGCGCAGGGCACACTCCTTGATGTGGACCACGGCACATATCCGTATGTTACATCCTCAAACTCTGCCGCGGGAGGAGCGTGCACAGGGCTTGGCGTCAGCCCCACCAGGATTTCCAGCGTTGTAGGTGTTGTTAAGGCTTACACTACAAGGGTTGGCGAAGGGCCGTTCCCCACTGAAATAAACGATTCCCTCGGCGAAAAGATAAGGGAAAGGGGCGGCGAGTACGGAGCCACGACAGGAAGGCCCAGGAGA
>Ga0210009_1003195_pt1 | contig 10842 bp, 11 predicted proteins | sample CryGeyCG2114_065_FD_185457 | JGI IMG/M metagenome (GOLD analysis project Ga0210009, IMG submission 185457) | Groundwater microbial communities from aquifer - Crystal Geyser CG12_big_fil_rev_8/21/14_0.65 (SPAdes) (version 2) | ecosystem: Environmental > Aquatic > Deep subsurface > Groundwater ... | reverse complement strand
TACGACATGGTTGATATTAAAATTACAACAGAAGCGAGGCAATATTATAAAAAAGATTCGCTTCAGGTTGGAGTAAGCGGTTTTATTGGAATTCTGATGGTAACAAGCGGATGCCCGATAATGGGAAAATTAAAACCAATGGTAAAATTTCATCTTCCGTTTGCATCGCTTGAAGAAACAGAGTATCGCGTTCTTTCTATGTATATGCTTGCTCAATATTTTTTATGGAAACGGGGCAATAAACCCGATTGGGAGTTTCAAAACTTAACTCACATTTATGAAGACATCCGGATTCTCAATCAAAATGTTTGCAAAAGAATTGCTGACCTTGAGCAAAAAGATACAAGCATAAATTCTGTGGTTGTATTAAATAACTTCGCTGATTATGTGTCATTCAACATAGACCAAAAGATGATGGATGAAGTTGAAATGTTGTTTAACGATTATTTTAAATAAAGTATTGAGGGATAATGAGCGAGAAAAAAAACCGCCTTTTTTATATACTCGGTTCATTCTTTATAGCCAATGCGTTACTTGCTGAGTTTATTGGGATAAAAATATTTAGTTTGGAAAAAACTTTAGGTTTAACGCCATTAAACCTAACAATTTTTGGAATTGAAAATCTCGCCTTCAATCTTACTGCCGGAACATTACTCTGGCCTGTCGTTTTTATCATGACCGATATCATCAACGAATATTTTGGAAGAAGGGGAGTTCGTTTCTTATCTTTTACTGCAGCCGGGTTGATCCTTTACGCTTTTATAATGGTTTATTTTTCAATAGGATTGACGCCTTCAAGCTTCTGGATTGAAAGAACTTCCGATGCCGGTACGCTTAATATGGATTTAGCATTCAATACAATATTCGGACAGGGTATGTGGATAATTGCGGGTTCGCTAACCGCTTTTTTAATCGGGCAGCTTGTTGATGTTACTGTGTTTCATTTCTTAAAATCTAAAACTGGAAATTCTAAAATATGGCTGCGTGCAACCGGCTCAACTCTTGTGTCTCAATTCGTCGATAGTTTTGTAGTCTTGTTTATTGCTTTTTACTTTGGCGCAGGCTGGAGCATCACACTTGTTTTAGCTATAGGTGCAGTAAATTATATTTATAAATTTATAATTGCAATTGTTTTAACACCGGCTCTATATTTAGTCCACTATTTTGTTGATTTATATCTCGGCAAAGAAACAGCTCATAAGTTAATGGCAGATGCAACCGAAAAATAATATTTTTCGAAATTATTTTATTGAGTTCAATTTAATCCCTTAGCGGCGGGTTGAAAGACGCATCATCAGAAATGATAAATTCAATTATTGCTTAAGAAAATGATTTTTAAGAAATTAATATTATTTTGGATATTTATTTTGTAAAGCTGCCTCTACAACCCGGGGTACAAAATCCTTCACATCGCTTTGAAAACTTGCAAGGTTGCGTACAATTGATGAGTTAAGATAAGTATATTTTTCGTGAGGCATTAAAAATATTGTCGTGATATCTTCGGCAAGTTTGCGGTTCATTAGTGCCATCTGAAATTCATATTCAAAATCGCTCACGGCGCGCAATCCGCGTATGATTCCCGTAGCGCCTACTTTATGTGCATGATCTACCACAAGTCCGTCGAATGAATCTACCGATACTTTATTAAATCCCTTTAAACTTTTTTTAAGAAGGTCAACTCTCTCCTCTACAGTAAATAACGGCTTCTTGGAAGGATTTATAGCCACAGTTACTTGAACCGAGTCGAACAATTCTGCAGCGCGTTTAATGATATCTATGTGACCGAAAGTGACCGGGTCGAATGTGCCGGGGTAGATTACTTTTTTCATAAGCTTTTAAATTTATTTTTTTTACGCATGAAATATAAAAAAATATTATCAGAGTAGTGGAAATCAGTGAAGCGAGTCAAAATTGAGATAGCAAGTGAGTTAGATGGTGAGAGCGTAAGTGAGTGTTAGCTATCAGTGAGGTTTAATATTTAAGCTCGATCATAAAGTTCATAGAGGCAAGTGTCTCCGATTATTTTAAATGGTTCCGAACCGAAATTTAATGTGTCTATTTCTTTGGTTTGAATAGAGCGTTCGATAAGGATAAAACCTCCGGTGCCGAGATATTTATTTACAAATATATTTGCAACAACTTTAAATATGTCATCTTTGAAGAATGGAGGATCGGCGAGTATCAGATCATAATCGCTCTCATTTAAAAACTGTGAAAATCGTAAAGCTTCCAAATGAAAAACTTTACATCTCGCTGATGCATTTAAAGACGCAATATTTTGCTCCAATACTTTTTTGATTTGAAAATTTTTTTCAACGAAGTGAACCTCAACAGCTCCACGACTAAGGCATTCAAGCCCGAGTGAGCCTGAGCCGGCATACAAATCAAGAATTTTTAATCCCTCAAAATTTAAACGGTTATTTAGCAGGTTAAACATTGTTTCCCGCACGCGGTCAGTAGTTGGTCTGATAAATTTTGACTGCGGAACGGTGATAAACCGTCCCTTAAATTCACCGGAAATAATTCTCATTCTCATTAAAACATCCGAAAAGATTAGAGTGGTTAATAATTCATCTTTCGCAGCTTAGTGAATAAATAAGAGAAAGATGTTATCTCTATTTAAGCTAACCTAAACGCAATGCCGGCGGCGGATGAAAACATATTCGGTTTTTCTGTGTAGCAATTATTCTTGTATAGATCGGCAGACGGCTTAATTTTATTAAATGGATTATACTGAATAAAATCTATATCAACGGCTTTGCGTAAAGTTTGAACCATAGAACTTGAAAGATGATCGCCGGCGATGAAAGCAGCATCAATAATATTTTTACTAATGTTCAGTGAAGGTTTAGGCGTCAATATGTCGTTAAGTATTGGCGTTATCTCGCTTGCGTCTGCCAATGGCACAACTTTAAATAAAACCGGTTTACCGTGAAGATGAATGATGGCTGAAAGAAATTTATTATTGATATAAACACTCAGTACAATCCCTTTTTCTGCAAGCGACTGACTGACAGTTAAAGCGCGTTCGGCAGCAAAATGAAGATTATCAACAAAGCGAAGATTTAAATTATTCTGTTTACAAAAATTTTGAATTAGCTGTATAAATTTTCTCGGTATTGCAATCACAAGCGCCGAATTATAATGTACAATGTCATTTTTTTCAAGCTCGATATATTGAATTGACAAATGTTTTATTTGCAGGAAAGGGTACAATATTGAAAACTCCCAACGGAATTCTTCGAGCAGATCATTATGAAGCAAAGTATTGTCATACGGAATTTGCATCATATAAAAATATTGAAAGGGGAGAGTAAACGAAACGGATTGACTTGAGAGAGGTTTACGTATTAGAAGCTCATTAAAAGCGCCCTGCAAAAGGGCGCTTATTTTTGTTTCTTTATCAGTAGCAAAATCTATAGGTTCGTTAAAGTATGCTTCGTCAACATTTTCGAGAAAAAACTGATCTCTCTTATAATTGATTTCCACAACCTGTAGTTTGGAGTTCGATATATTAAAACCTGCATGGTTCTCGAAACTCATATCTACAAACTATTCCCAGGAAACTGTGTTTTTCAGTGCATCGCTTTCAAGGCTGCCTACTGTACCGTAGCCATCCGGGTCTTCAATAAAATACCTTGAGCCAATAACCGTTCGGGTTTCAACTCTTTTTACTTTTCCCTGGGGTGTATAGATGGTATCGGAAACAACCGAAGTATCAATCTGCAAAATGAATGGTTGTTGCGATTTTGGAGTCTTGAAAAGACTATCGGGTGTAAACTCACCGTGGGCTAAAAGTTCGAAGGGATCGGATGATCTGTTTGATAACGTATCCACTGCTTTGCGGACGCTGTCAACAAAGGGATCGTTTTTTACAAAATTCACAAGACTGTCGATGCTTGCGGTAAAATGCCCATATTTTTTTTGGAATAATATTTCCGCTTCTTTAAGATTTTTCATCCTCAATCGCGATTCTTTCTTCGCATATTTTTCAAGGGCGACTATTTCTTTTGGCTCAATTATCGCGACGCTAATAAGCAAGTAAACGAGTACAGCTATTACTACATAAAGACCTGCATGTATGTACCAGGGTTCTGGTTTAGAATTCATTTTTCCTCCGGAGCTTTAGGTTTCAATTCTTTTTTTCAATGAAAATAAATTTTTTAATTTTTTCTAATTTTGATTGACCAATTCCCTTAACTTCTAACAACTCTTTGATGTCTTTAAAACCGCCGCGGGAATTTCTGTAATCAATAATATTTTCAGCAGTTTTTTGCCCAACGCCGGGCAGGCTTACTAAATCTGAAGCCGAAGCGCTATTCAAATTTATACTTTTTTCAGATGGCTCCGGCTTGGTTTTACTCTTTTTAAAATCACGCTCGTTAAAATCTAAAACTTCCTGCTTAGAATCAAATATTTTATTGGATATTTCCAGCATAGAAGCGGTAGAATCTTCAATAATTCCTATCCTGGCGAATAAACTATCTTGATATGAATAATTAAAATTCTTTGAATTCTGATTAAATTCAACTTTGAAAACAGATTTTAATATAAACCCAACTGCAAAAGCCGAGAGCAGAAAGATTATTACTTTCATCTCCGAACCGGTTATTTTAAACCATGCGGAGAACTTGTCAATCATTTTAAATCCCTAAAAATATTGAACTCAGAATATTAAATATCTTTGGCTGAAAATATAATAACATGAAGATACAGCATCAAGTATTCAGATTTAACGGTACAACAAATTATTTATAGCAATTAACACTCAAGTTTATGAAATGCTCTGCCCGATATTAGCGACTAAAAATTAAATGCATAGCGCGGCAAGCCGCAAGTAAAAAGTTAATAGTTAAAAGTTAAAAACAAAAAAATATCTTGACATAAAAAACAATCCCGCATGCGGGATACATGACAATACTATAGCGCATGAAAATGATTGGTTGAACTCTTGCAAAAGAGAGGTCTGTTTCGTAGTTGCTCGTTCAACCGATAACTCAAACATACAAACCATTTACTTTTTAATCCTCTTATTATTTCAAATTGTTTCGTCCAAGTTTTACTGCGTTCAAAATTAAAGCCCGAACTTTTTAAAAAAACCATCCTTCTCATCAGATGGAGTTATTTTGAAATTAGGCATTTCCGAAAGCTGTTTAAGCAGCTCCTTTTCTTTGGAATTTAATTTTTTAGGCACATCAATATTTATTCGAACAATCTGATCTCCAAAGCCGGACTGATTCAGATGTTTGATCCCTCTATCCCGCATTTTCAGAAGTTTCCCGTGCGGAGTTCCCTGGTCTATTTTAATTCTCGCTTTGCCGGTCAAAGTGGGTACTTCCACTTCGCCGCCTACAACGGCATCGGGGTAACTAATAACAAGATCAAATAATAAATCATCTTCCTCGCGTTTAAAATATTTATGCGGCGCTTCTTCAAAGACGACTATTATATCTCCCGCTTGCCCGCCCCGTTTTCCTGCATTGCCTTCGCTGCGCATCGTCATATAGCTGCCTTCGTGAACACCGGCGGGCACATTTATTTTCACCGTATCTTCTGCTTGATGTCTACCGTCCCCGCTGCATGTTTTACAGGGAGAGTCTATTACCGAACCTTCGCCGCTGCAATTATTACATGCCGTAATATTAACAAACTGCCCGAATACAGAGCGGGAAACTGATTTGACTTCGCCGGTGCCGTGACAAACCGGGCACGTTTTAGTGGATGTACCGGCTTCGGCACCGCTGCCGTTGCAATCTTTGCACCGGATCTGTTTTTTAATTTTAATTTTTTTTGTGACGCCGGAATTTATTTCTTCAAGAGTTAGCTTAAGGTTAATTCGTAAATCAGAACCGGGAGTTCCTGCACCTCTTCTTCGTCCTCTTCGCTGTGAAGCGCCGCCGAAAAAATCGTCGAACATGGAGCCGCCGCCGAAAATATCCGAGAAGTGAGAAAAAATATCATTTATATCAGAGAAGCCCTGCGAGCCGTAAGTATTACCTCTTACGCCTTCGTGTCCGAATCTATCATACTTCGCTCTTTTATCATCATTGCTTAACACTTCATAAGCTTCCGCTGCTTCTTTAAATTTTTCTTCAGCGGATTTATCATCGGGGTTTCTATCCGGGTGATGCTGCATTGCAAGTTTACGGTAAGCTTTTTTTAGATCTTCTTTCCCTGCATTTTTTTCTACGCCAAGAATTTCGTAGTAATCTCTTTTAACCATTTTTCTTTTCGTTTTTATTCGTTTGTATTTTCATCGGAAGATTCTTCGCTAACAATAACCTTAGCATGTCTGATTACTCTATCTTTATAAATGTAACCGCTTTCAACTTCTTCGAGAACTGTATGCGGCTCAACTCCGTCAGATTTCCGCTGCATCAGTGCTTCATGAAAATCAACATTGAAAGGTTTTCCTGCAGCTTCGATTTTTTTAACTCCCTGAGCATCAAGTATCTTCATAAATTTATCATAAATCATCTTTACGCCGTTTTTTACAGAGTCAAGGTCTTTGGCATCATCCATATGTTTTAATGATCTTTCAAGATCGTCAATTATAGGCAAGAGTTTAGCTATAATAGATTCTGAAGAATATTTTAGTAAGTTGGTTTGCTCGGTCTCTGTTCTTCTTTTGTAATTCTCAAATTCGGCTGCTTTGCGCAGAAGTTGATCTCTCAAAGCATCCTTTTCTTTTTCCAAATTTTCTATTTGAACATTAAATTTTTCAAATTCTTTTTCAATATCGTCAGATGCATTATTTGCCTTCTGCTGGTCAGTTCCTTTTACTTCTTCCTTTTCATCACGTTCTTTTTTACTTTTTTCTTTACTCATATTTTATTCCTCATTTAGTCTTTTCATGTTTTAAAAGTTCTGTAAGAATTTTAGCCACATAATCTACAATAGCTACAACTTTATCATAATCCATTCGCTTCGGACCAATGATTCCAAGCGTTCCTGAAGAATCACCTAATTCATACTTTTTACTTACAAAACTATATTCTGATAATTTTTGATTTTCATTTTCGCTGCCTATTGATATAAATACTCCGTTGCTGCTCTTCTGGTCGGATTTATCTACAATATGAATAACAATATCTTTATCTTCAATCAATTCAATAACGGAGTGAAATTTATCCGGGTTCTCAAATTCAGGCTGTTTGATAACATTTTTAGCTCCAGTGATCATAATGTTTTCGTTACCGATATTATCCTTAAAAATTTTGTCAACCGAATCATAGAATAGTCTTATAATAGCACGCTGATTCTCGTGTATATCTTTAAATCTATCACGAAAAGTTGTTCGAATTTCTTTAAAGGTCAATCCGTTCAATCTTTCATTTAATATTCTTTGGACTGCCTCAAGCTTTGCGGAATCAATTTCTGCTGCAAGTTCAATAGTTATCGTTTTTACAAGTCCGGCACTTATACTGATAACAACAAGCAGTCTGGTTGAAGATAAACTTAAAAGCTGAAGTTTTTCGAGAACTCCGCTTTCAAGTTTTGGATAGGTTACGCACGCAAGCTGCCGGGTTATATTACTCAACAAAGAGGAAACAATTTTAAGCAGTTCATCTGTTTCAAAAGTCTGCCCGTCCAATTCTTTGTGAATTATCTTTCGCTCCGGTTTACTTATTAACTGCAAATCCATCAGTGAATCAACATAAAAGCGGTAACCTTTATCGGTAGGCACTCTACCGGCGGATGTATGAGGGTGATCTATAAATCCTGATTCTTCTAAATCGGACATAATATTCCTTACCGTGGCAGGAGAAATACCAAGGTGGTATTTTTTTGTTATGTTTCTTGAACCTACAGGGGTTGCTGTAAGTACAAATTGTTGTATAACATAACGGAGAATATTTTTCTCTCGCTCGTTTAAATGGTCGCTAAACATGTCCAACGTTAATATTAATTTTTAAGGTTACAAATTTAATAATTTTTCGGGAATGGTTTTGAATAACTAAAAGAGAACATCCTTTTCTATGTAAGTAGTCTCTATTTAAAAATGACACAATAATGATTTGCTATATGCACGCTCAATATTAAATCCCATTATTCGACGGTAAAAATAGCACAATGGCCGCAATAATACCATTGCATTTTATATACCTCCGGCTTTGATTACTAAAACTATTAATGCTAAATTTTAACCCCTATTTTTAAATTATATGGATTATAAGAATTGGAAACTACATATAAAGCCGCCGGTGTTGATATTGAAGCCGGAAATGAAACTGTAAGAAGAATAAAATCATTCGCTAAATCTACATTCAATAAAAATGTTCTTTCGGAAATTGGAATGTTTGGCGGTTTTTATGAATTAGATTTAACAAAATATAAAAAGCCGGTGCTCGTTTCGAGCGTTGATGGCGTGGGCACAAAATTAAAAATTGCCTTTGCGATGAACAGGCACGATACAGTTGGGCAGGACCTGGTTAACCATTGTGTTAATGACATCGCCGTTTGCGGTGCTAAACCGCTTTACTTTCTTGATTATCTTGCATTTGGGAAATTGAATCCGGATAAAGCGGAAAAAATTATTGAAGGCTTTTCAATTGCCTGCCGGGAGAACGATTGTGCATTGATCGGCGGCGAAACGGCAGAAATGCCGGGATTGTATTCTAATGGTGAGTATGATATGTCGGGTACTATCGTAGGTATAGTTGAAAAATCAAAAGTGTTAAAAGGAAAAAACATAAAAAAGGGGGATGTACTAATTGGCTTTCCGTCAAATGGGTTGCATACTAACGGTTATTCACTTGCCCGTAAAGTTCTGCTTGATAAATATAAACTTACGGATAAGATAGAAGGGCTTTCAGGCACTCTTGGAGATGAACTTCTTCGCATTCACAAATCTTATTATAGATTAATCAAAGCGCTGAAGAAAGAAATTAAAATTAAAGGCTTCTCACATATTACCGGCGGCGGCATTGTTAGTAACACGAACAGAATTTTACCTGAAGGTCTTAAACTAAATATCTTCTGGTCGAAGTGGGAAATTCCTTCAATCTTTAAAATTATTCAGGCTGCCGGCAGCATCAGCGACGCAGAAATGCGAAAGGTTTTTAATCTGGGAATCGGACTTATTGCAGTTGTATCGAGGGAATACCAACACGAAGTTATTAACCTTGCAAGTGAGTTAAATGAACATCCACTCGTTATTGGCGAAGTTGTTCCGGGAAAATAAAGGGCGGATTATTTGAAAAAATATATTTTGCTGTTATGTTTTATTTATGGTTCTATCTCTTTTGCACAAACAAGAATAATTTATACAGCCGTTGATTACATTAATAACGAAGTTAGAGCCGCTGTTTGCAACGATGACGGAAATAATAAATTCGACCTTGGATTTAACCGCACTTATCTGCCTGTATGGTTTGGCGATAATATTCTCTTTAATAGCGACACATATATTTGGCAGTGCGATACTACCGGCGAAAATTTGAAACAGTTAATGCCAGGCTACCGCGTTGCAGTTTCTCACGATCAAAAAAAATATGCATTTTATAGTTCCTCTGGAATTAGCATTGCGGATACTTCACATAAAGTAATAAAAGAAATATTAATAGACCCGTGGGAGGATGTTTCAATCACCTGGTCGAAAGATGATACTAAAATCTCTTACTTCAATCTATCAACAAACAAATTATATCTTTTTGATTTAGTCAGAGATTCAGTCAGCACAATGGGAGATTTTATTTATCACCCATTATGGAATCCTTCGGACACAAGAATTTTATATAACCAAAAAAACGAAAACAACTTATTCGATGTATATGTAATTGATTCATTAAATTCGCCGGATAAAAAATTAATTAGTTCGAAGGGTGAAATGGCTGTAGTGCCCGCGTGGTCTGCTAACGGGAATGGAATAGCGTATATGGTTATTCACAAAGAGCAGAATGACTCGATGCAAACTGATATGTTTTTTTCGGATGTTGTTTTATTTAACACAGTAACCGGCGAAAAAAAAATATTAACATCAAAGGCTGGTTTTACAGATCAGGCGTTTCCTCAATTGGTGTTTGATGAAGATGACAGCTACTTATATTACACTTCGATAACTAATTACGGAACGGGAGCGCTTACCCGAATAGAATTAGTAACTGGCAAAATTGAAATTATTAGCAATGATCCTAAAATTGATGACCGCTTTCCGCACATTAAGAAATTTTAAAATTTTATTTTTAACTTTTCTTTTCTTGCTGCCTTCGTGCAGCCAATCTCCAAAAGAATTGAAGGAGGAAGCAGCTAAATATTTCAATCAGGCAGTTGATTATTACTCCCGCGGCTATTACGGAAATGCAAAAGATCTTTTCATCGAAGTAATAGAGATCGAAGATGAACTAAAACTGTCCGACCGTTCCGGAGATTGTTTTTTGTATCTCGGTTTAATTGAATATGAATTTGCTAACTATGAAAGCGCGCTTAACTATAACAATCGGGCAGTAAAATATTTCAAACAAAAATTTAACAGACGGAGTGAAGGCATTGCTTTAAACAATATAGGCAATATTTATTCGCAGCTCGGGCATTTTGATGCTGCTGCGGCGGCTTATAGAAAGTCGTTAAACGTCAGTCAGTTTTCTGCTGATAAAGAAGGGGAAGCAATTGCACAGATTAATATCGGTTCAGTTTACAGCGAAAGGGGAGATTATCAATCGGCGTTTGATTATTTTTCGAGAGGATTTAAGGAGTATGAAATTTTAGGCGATCTGCAGGGGCAGGCTGTATCCTCTAATAAAATCGGCGAAGCTTATCTTCGTTTTGGTTCGTTAAGCGATGCTTTAAATACATTTGAATTTGCCAAAGAGACAGCCGAAAGCGCGGGGCTGCAAGAATTAA
>Ga0210009_1003192_pt1 | contig 10844 bp, 9 predicted proteins | sample CryGeyCG2114_065_FD_185457 | JGI IMG/M metagenome (GOLD analysis project Ga0210009, IMG submission 185457) | Groundwater microbial communities from aquifer - Crystal Geyser CG12_big_fil_rev_8/21/14_0.65 (SPAdes) (version 2) | ecosystem: Environmental > Aquatic > Deep subsurface > Groundwater ... | reverse complement strand
TTCTCTTTTTACATTATCGATTCTTTTTTCGTATTCCTCTCTGATTCTCGCTATCTCTTTATTTTCAGCATTAATCTCTTCCTTTGTTTTTGATTTCTGGCCTTTTTTTGAAAACACCTTAGTATCCACAACAATACCTTCTACGCCCGAAGGCACAGTAAGAGAAGCGTTTCTGACATCTCCGGCTTTTTCTCCGAAAATAGCCCTCAATAATTTTTCCTCAGGGGAAAGCTCTGTTTCGCTCTTGGGAGCAACTTTTCCGACAAGAATATCTCCCGGCCCAATCTCCGCGCCCACTCTCACTATACCGTCCTCTCCTAAATTCTTAAGCGCTTCTTCGCTGACATTTGGTATATCGCGCGTAATTTCTTCATTTCCAAGCCTGGTCTCTCTTGCCTCTATTTCAAACTCTTCTATGTGTATGGACGTGTACATATCGCCTTTCAAAAGTTTTTCGCTCACAAGTATGGCGTCTTCAAAATTATAACCGCGCCACGGCATAAAGGCCACAAAGACATTTTTTCCCAGCGCCAAATCTCCTTTGTCTGTAGCGGGTCCGTCCGCTATCACGCTGCCGGCCTTTATTTTATCGCCGATATTAACAACAGGCCTCTGATTTATGCATGTACTGGCATTACTTCTTGAGAATTTCCTTAATTTATAAACAATACTGTTATTTACGACTATTTCGTCGGATTGGACAGCCGTGATCTTCCCGTCAGACTTTGCCACCACTACCGCGCCGGAATCCATCGCGACTTTCTTCTCCAGCCCAGTGCCCACAAGAGGGCTTTCCGTAAATAATAAAGGCACTGCCTGGCGCTGCATGTTCGAACCCATGAGGGCTCTGTTAGCGTCATCATGTTCTAAGAAAGGTATCAAACCCGCCGCTATGCTTACAAGTTGTTTAGGAGACACATCCATATAATCTATTTTATTCGGCTGAACAAGAGGAAAATCTCCCTTATACCTGCAGGAAACTCTTTCGTCCATATATTTCCCGTCTTTATCTACTTTTGCGTTTGCCTGCGCTACTATGTATTTATCTTCAATATCGGCTGTTAAGTATTCAATCCTGTTGGTAACTCTTCCGTTTTCAACTTTTCTGTAAGGCGTCTCTATAAAACCTAATTTATTTATTCTCGCGTAAGTGCTTAAAGAAGATATGAGGCCTATGTTCGGGCCTTCGGGGGTCTCAATAGGGCATATCCTTCCGTAATGCGAATGATGCACGTCTCTTACTTCAAAACCGGCTCTTTCCCTTGACAGTCCTCCGGGCCCTAAAGCGCTCAATCGTCTCTTGTGAGTCATTTCAGCCAGGGGGTTCGTCTGGTCCATGAATTGCGAAAGCTGGCTTCTCCCGAAGAAATCCTTTATAACACTGGAAACAACCTTGGAATTTATAAGATGATACGGCATCATTGTATCAATGTCGTATATAGCCATTCTGTCTTTGCAAAAACGCTCCATTCTGGTAAGGCCTATTCTAAATTGTTCTGCAATAAGCTCCCCTATGGTCCTGACCCTGCGATTTCCGAGATGGTCTATATCATCTACCGCGCCTTCGCCGTTCTTTAGATCCAATAAATATCTGACTACGTTTACTATTGTTTCTTTGTCCAGGATTTTTTTATCCAAAGGAACATTCATGTTCAATTTTCTATTTAATATATAACGGCCGACCTTATCCAGGTCATACCTGCGTTTATCAAAAAATAATTTATCCAGGAAATTTTTGGCGCTTTCAAAGGTCAGAGGATCGCCGGGCCTGAGTTTTTTATAAATGTCAAGAAGCGCTTCTTCTCTTGTCTTGGTATGATCCCTTTCAAGGGTATTGGTAATTTCCTGCACAGTATCCCTGAATACTTCCAAATAACGCACCCCGCTATCCCAGAGTTTTTCTATAATAGCTTCGTCTAATTTGCCGTTGCCTGCCAGGAGTATTTCTCCGGTCTCGGGATGTTTTATATCCCGGACTACCACCCTGCCGGCGTATTTCAGGAGAGACGATTTTCTTAAAGGCCTGGCCCTTTCCACCCCGGTAAAAAGCTTCATTATCTCTTCGTTTGTCTCATAACCCAGCGCCCTGAGCAAAATGGTGGCTAAAACTTTTTTGCGCCTGTCTATGAATACATAAAGGACGTCGTTTGCGTCAAATTCAAATTCTAACCACGAGCCCCTGGAAGGTATGATCCTGCCGGAATACAGCCTCTTGCCGGACGTATGCACTGTCTCCTCAAAAGATACGCCCGGAGACCTGTGCAGCTGGCTGATCACAACTCTTTCATCTCCATTTATGATAAAAGTGCCTGTCTCTGTCATTAAGGGCAAATCGCCGAGATAAGCCTCCTGCTCTTTAGTATCCTTCCTGGATTTAAGCCTTACCTTTATCTTTAGAGGAGACGCGTAGCTAACCGCTCTTTTCTGGCATTCTAATTTGTCGTATTTCGGCTTGCCTATGGAATAAGACACAAATTCCAGCTTATAATTTCCGTCGTTGCTTTCTATGGGAAACACTTCTTCGAATACCCCCTGCAGGCCCTCTGGTTTCCTTTTGGTCTTGGGAGTATCCATCTGCACAAAACTCTTGTAAGAATCTGTCTGCAGTTCCAATAGATACGGGATGTCAACGACTTCTTTAAGACGTGCGAAATTTTTACGACCTGGCATAATCTCCTCTTTGTAGGTTGCATAAAGTTGCTTGAAGTTGCATTATGTTGCATAAAGTTGCTTTTGCAACTTCATGCAACCTTACGTAACCTTATGCAACATTACGTAACTTCCATACGCAAACTTCTTTTTACTTCAATTCTACTTTCGCGCCCTGAGCTTCAAGCTTCTTCTTTATGTCTTCTGCCTCTTCCTTTGAAATACCTTCTTTGACTGTCTTAGGAGCGGCTTCAACAAGATCTTTTGCCTCTTTAAGTCCAAGATTAGTTATGGTTCTTATTTCCTTGATTACCTGGATCTTGCTGCTTCCTGATGAAACAAGGACTACCGTAAAAGTAGTCTTTTCTTCCTGCGGAGCTGCTACGCCTTGAGCTGCGCCGGCGCCGGACGCGGCAACCGTAACAGGGGCCTGGCTGGAGACGCCAAACTTCTCTTCTACAGCCTTTACCAGGTTTGACAGCTCTAAAACACTCATCTGTTCAATGGTGCCGAGCATCTCTTCGATTTTTTTGTTATCCGACATTTTCTCCCCCTTTTTTATCTTTTATTCCGTTTAACGCGTACAATAATTTGCATATAATACCGCTCAGGGAAACAGCCAGTCCCCGAATCGGAGAATTCAGAACAATTGCAAGTCTTGTCAGAAGCACATCTCTGTAAGGAAGAGCGGCAATAGCAATTATATCCTGATTGGAAAGAATTGTTCCGTCCGAGAATCCGCCGCATATCTTCAAAGGCTCGTGTTCCTTTGAAAATTTTACAAGCGCCTTAGATACGATGCTGAGGTCGCTTTTGTGCACCGCAATGCCCACTTCGCCCTGAATAAACTCTGCTATCATGCTGCTAACGCTGTCCTTTAAAGCTTTTTTAACCATTGAATCTTTTACAACCAGGTACTCTCCCGCTGCTCTTTTAAGCTCTTTGCGGAGCTCATTCATATCTTGGGCGCTCAAGCCTTTATAACGCGTGACTATAAGCGTTTCGGCGCTGTTAATCCTGGAAGCTATTTCCTTGACCATTATTTTTTTTGTTTCCAACACTACTTTTGCCATTTATGTTGTCCCTAATTTTGCAAGGTCCAGCTTCAAGCCCGGGCCCATTGTAGTTGAAACAGATAAATTTTTTATAAATTTGCCTTTTACGGTCTGAGGCCTTGATTTATTTATTGCGTTTATAACCGTACTTATATTTTCGCGGATAGCTTTTTCTTCAAAAGAAACCTTGCCTATGCCTATATTTATATTGCCCTGTTTATCAAGTTTAAATTCCACCTTGCCTGTTTTTGCCTCTTTTACCGCCCTGCCCAGATCATTGGTGACAGTGCCTGTTTTTGGATTAGGCATAAGGCCTCTGGGGCCAAGGACTTTCCCGAGCTTGCCTACATCTCTCATCATGTCAGGCGAACTTATTACCACATCAAAATCCATCCAGCCGGAACTTATCTTTGCTATGAGATCGTCCCCGCCAACATATTCTGCGCCTGCTTCTTTGGCCGCGTCGCCGGCTTCTCCCCTGCATAACACAAGGACTCTGACTTTTTTGCCTGTGCCGTTCGGAAGCATAAGAGTCCCTCTCACCATTTGATCAGACTGTTTCGGATCCGTGCCAAGATTAAATGCCAGCTCCACGGTTTCGTCAAATTTAGGATGAGGTATATTTTTTAATATAGAAACTGCCTCTTCTACGGAATAAATTTTCTCAATATCGGCTGTCTTTTGAATCTCTTTTTGTCTTTTTGTTAACTTTGCCATTGATTTTGGCACACTAAAGTGTGCCCTACTCCACCACGTCTATGCCCATGCTGGCCGCGGTTCCTTCCACTATTTTCATTGCCGCTTCAATTTCTACCGTATTTAAGTCTTTCATCTTTGCCTGAGCAATTTCTTTTACCTGAGCCTTTGTGACCTTTCCCATCTTTTCCTTGTTAGGCTGTCCGGACGCCTTTGCTATTCCGCAAGCGCGCTTCAAAAGCACTGAGCATGGCGGGCTTTTGATTATAAAGGAAAATGACTTGTCTTCGTATACGGTTATAACAACAGGCAATATCAAACCCGGCCTATCTTTTGTCTTTTCATTGAAAGACTTGCAAAATTCCATTATATTCACGCCGTGCTGGCCTAAAGCAGGCCCGACCGGAGGCGCAGGATTTGCCTGGCCACCTGTTACGTACAATTTGATCATTGATTTAATCTTCTTAGCCATGATTCAATTCTTTGTAGGGGCGGAATTTATTCCGCCCGAAATAACGGGCCGATTCATAATCGGCCCCTACAGTCGTTCTGCTTGCCAATATTCCAGTTCTACTGGAGTGGCGCGGCCAAATATAGAAACCATTACCCTGATTTTGCCTTTATTCGGGTTAATCTCTTCAACCGTTCCGTTAAAATTTATAAAAGGGCCTTCTATTATTTTTATATTATCGCCTTTTTCAAAAACCACCTTAGGCGTTGGCTTTTCTTTTCTTTCTTCTGTCTGCTTGATTATGTGGTTTACTTCGCTTTCTAAAAGAGGGACAGGTTTTGACTTTGAGCCTATAAAACCTGTAACGCCGGGGATGTTCCTCATGAGATACCAGACATCATCATTAAGATCCATCTCAACTATTACATAGCCTGGGAAAAATTTCCTTAAGGATATTTTCTTTTTACCGTCTTTTACTTCCGAAACCTGCTCCGTAGGTATGAGGACCTGAAAAACACTATCTTTTAATACGCCTTCCTGTATCTTGGACTCTATGCTGGCCTTTACATTATCTTCCTGTCCCGTTAACGTATGCATTACATACCAATTATGAGTCATATCAATGAGCACTGTGGTTATGAAAATCGAAGATTTTCATAACCACCTCTTCTTTGTTTTGTTTCTTTGTTTGTGCGAATTGATCCCGCACCAATTTGCTTAAATAATAACGCCAATATATTAAAGCAAAATAATCTGTTTTTATTTTTTAGCATTTAATTATTCCGTTATAAAAATGTAATTGTTATAGCAAATTGGTGCGGGATAAGTTCGGGCTTATGACTTACGGAAACTTTCAGTTTCCGTAAGTCATGCCCTCACTTACCTTAATATAAGACCGATGCATCTTGACAATACTATGTCTACCATTCCTATAAACATGGCTAATAGAAGCGTCGATACTATAACAACTGTTGTGGAGCCTATAAGCTCTTCCTTTGTTGACCATGATACTTTCTGCATCTCTACTTTTACTTCTGTTATAAAATTTGCTGTTTTTTCGAAAAATTTCATAATTTGCGAAGCAAATTATGATCTTGAAGCGCCGTTAAACAATGCGAGCGAATAGCGAACATTGTAGGCGCTGAAAGATCTTCTTTCGCCCTTTATAGTTATTTATTCTATCTCCAAAGGTCCTTCGTTTCGGCCTCGTCCGGAGGCCTCGGCACTTCCTCGGACATTACGTCCTCGGTCGCTTCGGGTCGGCCACTCGTCCGCTAATCGGATGCTCCTACTGTCGCATCCAGCGGACTCCCTTCGAATCCCTTATAGCCTACGATATTTTAACTCACATGGCAGGCCAGGAGGGATTCGAACCCCCAACACGCGGCTTTGGAGACCGCTGCTCTAGCCGTTGGAGCTACTGGCCTATCTCAATGCCGACGTTGCTCCGCTCTATTTCAACACCGGGATCAACCCAGCTCCCTGCCTACTTTTCCTCTTTATGTAATGTTCTTTTCTTGCAAAATTTGCAGAACTTTTTTATCTCAAGCCTTCCTGTCTGCTTTTTCTTATTCTTGGTACTTGTGTAATTACGTCTTTTACATTCCGTGCAGGCTATTATTATAAACTCTCGAGGCATTATTGTATTATCTCCGACACAACCCCTGCGCCTACGGTATGCCCGCCTTCTCTTATCGCGAAGCGGAGTTCTTTTTCCATGGCAATAGGGATTATAAGTTCTCCTTCTATGTCAATGTTGTCCCCCGGCATAACCATTTCAACGCCCTGAGGGAGTTTCGCGACTCCTGTTACGTCAGTGGTCCTGAAATAAAACTGGGGCCTGTAACCGTTGAAGAACGGGGTGTGCCTGCCGCCTTCTTCTTTGGTTAATATATATACTTTTGCTTTGAATTTCGTGTGGGGGGTGATTGAGCCCGGCTTCGCGAGTACCTGTCCGCGCTTGATGTCAGCTTTTTCAATGCCTCTCAAGAGGACTCCTATGTTGTCTCCTGCCCGGCCTTCATCAAGAAGTTTCCTGAACATCTCGATGCCTGTAACTACTGTCTTCTTGGGCTTTTCCGTCAAACCAACGATGTCAACATCTTCCCCTATCTTTGTAATGCCTCTTTCCACCCTGCCGGTTGCGACTGTGCCGCGGCCTGTGATGCTGAATATGTCTTCTACGGCCATTAAGAAGGGCTTTTCAATGTCCCTTTTTGGCATGGGTATGTAGGAATCGACCTGTTTCATGAGTTCTAGGATAGGGCCGCAATTTTTGCATTCGGCTTTACCGCAGCCGCAGTTCATGGCGTTGAGGGCTGATGCCCTTATTATTGGGACCTTGTCTCCAGGAAATTCGTATTTTTTAAGAAGGTCTCTGACTTCGAGCTCTACGAGGTCTAATAATTCAGGGTCGTCTACCGCGTCAACTTTATTCAGGCATACGACTATCGAGGGAACGCCTACCTGACGGGCCAGGAGGATGTGTTCTCTTGTCTGAGGCATCGGGCCGTCAACAGCGGAGACTACAAGTATTGCTCCGTCCATCTGGGCGCTCCCCGTGATCATATTCTTTATGTAATCGGCGTGGCCTGGGCAGTCAACGTGAGCGTAATGGCGGGCCTCGGTTTCGTATTCCGCGTGATGAACGTTGATGGTAACGCCGCGTTCCTTCTCTTCAGGGGCGTTATCTATCTCATCGTAGTTCATTGCATGGGCTAAGCCGCGGCTGGAAAGAACCTTGGTGATAGCGCTCGTGAGTGTAGTTTTGCCGTGATCTACGTGGCCTATGGTACCGATATTTATGTGCGGTTTTTTACGTTCAAATTTTTCCTTTGCCATACTATCCTCCTGCTCTCTTTGTTTATCACGGAACTACGTGGAAACTCACGTATAATTTCAGCGTTTTTCCGCGTCCCGCCAAAGAAACAATGGCGGGCTTCCGCATGGTTCCGCGGTTATTTCCCTATTATCTTTTCTGCTATATTTCCAGGAACTTCTGAATAATGAGAAGGTTCCATTGTATACGAAGCCCTGCCTTGTGTCAAGCTTCTTATGCTGGTTGCGTAACCAAACATCTCTGCGAGAGGGACGTCGCCTTTCACAATCTTTGTCTTGCCCTTTTGTGTAATTTCCCGTATCCTGCACCTCCTGGAATTTAAGTCCCCTATAACGTCTCCGGTATAATTTTCCGGAAATATTGCTTCAAGGTTCATTATCGGCTCCATTAATTTGCATTTAGCTTTTCTTAATCCGTCGCCCATGGCTATTGAAGCGGCCATCTTGAAAGCCAGCTCACTGGAATCAACTTCATGATAAGATCCGTCAATGAGAGTAACAATAGTGTCTATCACGGGATAACCCGCCAGGACGCCTGTCTTTGAAGCCATATCTATGCCGTCCTCTACCGCGGGAATATACTCTTTAGGTATTGCGCCGCCGACTATCTTATTTTTGAATTCTATCCCTGAATCCTGTTCGCCCGGCTTTATAATAATAACCACGTGCCCATATTGTCCGTGGCCGCCTGTCTGCTGTATGAATTTACCGACCGATCGGATTTCTTCGCTGGGCATTTCTTTATAAGCGACCTGTGGAGCGCCTGTTTTCGCGGTCACTTTGAATTCTCTTAATAACCTGCCTATGATAATCTCCAGGTGCAATTCTCCCATCCCCGATATAATTGTCTGCCCTGTTTCTGCATTATATTTAACCTTGAAAGTAGGGTCTTCTTCCTGCAGTTTATTCAAAGCCATGCCAAGCTTATCCTGGTCCATTTTAGTAGCAGGCTCTATTGCCATTGAAACAACAGGCTCCGGGAAATGTATCTTTTCAAGGATTATAGGATAATCTTCTACGCAAAGAGTATCTCCTGTTTTTGTATTTTTAAGGCCTACGATACCTACAATGTCGCCTGCGCCTGCTTCTTCTACTATCTTCTGCTTATTAGCGTGCATACGCACTATCTTGGCAAGCCTTTCTTTTGTATCCTTGCTGGAATTATACACATAAGAACTTGGCTTGATTGTTCCTGAATAGATGCGCACGTATGTCAATCTTCCTATATAAGGGTCTGTTACTATTTTAAAACACAGCCCGCAGAAAGGTTCGTCATCATCCGTCTTCCTGGATACCTCTTCGCCCGAATAGGGATCCACGCCTTTTACAGGCAGAAGATCTAAGGGAGAAGGGAGACAATCGCACACTGCGTCTAAAAGCATCTGAACGCCTTTATTCTTAAAAGATGCCCCGCACAATACAGGCACAAACATGTCTTTTATAACCGCTTTTCTTAATGCGGTTTTTATCTGGCCTATGGATATCTCTTTATCATGGACATACTTATTCATCAATACTTCGTCATGTTCAGCAAGTTTCTCAATCAAGCCATGCCTGAATTTCTTAGCTTCCTGCAGCATGTTTTCCGGTATCGCCTCTTGTCTAAAATTATCCAGCTTATTTTCTTCTTCAAATATATAGGCTTTCATGTTTATCAAATCAATCACGCCTCTGAAATCTTCCTCGCGCCCTATGGGAAGCTGTAAAGGAAATGCGTTTGCCCCTAATTTATCGGTGATGTCGCGAAAAACTTTCAGAAAATCAGCGCCTGTGCGATCCATCTTATTTATAAAAGCTATCCGCGGAACTTTATAGTTATCTGCCTGGCGCCACACTGTTTCAGACTGGGGCTGTACCCCGCCTACTCCGCAGAACACAATAACCGCTCCGTCCAGAACCTTCAAAGACCTCTCGACCTCTGCCGTAAAATCCACATGGCCGGGCGTATCTATAATGTTTATTCTGCAGTCTTTCCAGTCGCAGGTAGTAGCTGCCGCCGTAATAGTAATACCTCTTTCCTGCTCCTGCTCCATCCAATCCATTACAGCGGTACCCTCGTCCACACTGCCTATTTTATACACGCGGCCTGTATAGAAAAGTATCCTCTCCGTGGTAGTTGTTTTACCGGCGTCTATGTGAGCTATAATTCCGATATTCCTAAGTTTTTCTAAAGGAACTTCTCTTATCATGTGCTTTTTATTTATTGACTGTTGCGCTGCTTCTGTCATACCTTGTCATTTCCATTTTTTTATATTGCATGCCATCGCGGAAAAACGCGGAAGCTATACGTAAGCTTCCGCGTGGTTCCGCGATATTACCATCTATAATGCGCAAACGCCTTGTTAGCTTCTGCCATCTTATGCATGTCTTCCCGCTTCTTCATGGCAGAACCCTGGCCTTTGTACGCTTCTATTATTTCTTCCGCAAGTTTTTCATACATAGGCCTGCCCTTTTTCTGACGGGCAAAATCCCGTATCCAGCGCATGGCAATTGATGTGCCCCTGTCGCTTTTAACTTCTATAGGTATCTGATAAGTGGCGCCTCCGACCCTTCTTGGTTTTACTTCCAAAAGAGGCCTGGTATTGTCAAACGCCTTTTGCAAAGCCTCTACGGCATTTTTATTACCTGTTTTTTCGGAAACTATATCCATGGCGCTATATACAATACGCTCTGCGATAGACTTTTTTCCTTTCTCCATAATCATGTTAACAAACTTTGTAACAAGCTTATTGCTATATTTAGGATCAGGCAATATGTCTCTTCTTTCTGCTCGTCTGCGTCTCATTTAATCTCCTATTTCGGGCGCTTTGCGCCGTATTTGGAACGACTCCTCTTTCTATTTTGAACACCCACAGTGTCAAGAGTGCCTCTAACAATATGATATCTGACTCCTGGAAGGTCTTTTATCCTGCCCCCCCTTACAAGGACAATTGAATGTTCCTGCAGATTGTGGCCTTCTCCCGGTATATAGGAGGTAACTTCTATTCCGTTTGTCAACCTTACTCTTGCGACTTTTCTTAATGCGGAGTTAGGTTTTTTAGGGGTCTGCGTCTTTACCTGTAAACATACCCCTCTTTTCTGTGGACAGCCTTTTAGCGCAGGTGACCTTGTCTTCTTCTTTTTCTCTGTCCTGCCAAACCTTATTAACTGGCTTA
>Ga0210009_1003191_pt1 | contig 10853 bp, 6 predicted proteins | sample CryGeyCG2114_065_FD_185457 | JGI IMG/M metagenome (GOLD analysis project Ga0210009, IMG submission 185457) | Groundwater microbial communities from aquifer - Crystal Geyser CG12_big_fil_rev_8/21/14_0.65 (SPAdes) (version 2) | ecosystem: Environmental > Aquatic > Deep subsurface > Groundwater ... | reverse complement strand
CGGACCCGCCGCGTCTTCGAACACGCGCACATAATCAATCGCGAATTGCGCCGGAAAATCGTTTGGATCCACTCCCTGCGCCCCGCCCCACGTTCCGCCGACCGCCAGATTGAGCAGCAGGTGGAACGGTCTGTCGAACGGCCAGCGACGCCAGTCGGCGTTACTCCGGTTATAGACCAGGTTAGTCTCTCCATCCACAAACGTGGTAATGCGGGTGGGTGTCCACTCCAACGCATAGACGTGGAATTCATCGGCTGAGGTAGCCACATTGGCCGTCGCAGACGGATTATTTCCCAAGAGATGGTTCAACGCATTGGTATGGACTGCCGAATGCGTCCGTCCGGGATCGTGACCTACCGCCTCCATGATGTCGATCTCTCCTGTGTCGGGCCAGCCTCGATTACCGTGATCACTCTCCGAAGCCAACATCCAGATGGCCGGCCACGTACCCAGGCCGCGCGGCAAACGGGCCCGCACCTCGACACGACCATATAGCCAATCCCCTTTGTTCAGGCTCCGGAGCCGTGCAGATGTGTACTCATTTCCTGAAAACGGCTCGTGAATGGCCTCTATGATCAGGTGCCCCCCTTCCACGCGGGCATTCTCTTCCCGCTTGTCCGTATAGAACTGCAGCTCGGCATTTCCCCATCCACCGCCACCCACCTGGTAGGACCATTTGTCCGGATCCACGAGCCCGTCCTGGTCAAACTCATCCGACCAGACCAGGCGCCAGTCCTGCGCCGAGGCTGTGGACGAATACAGGGTCGGAAGACCCACGAGCAGGAAAAGACCCAGCGCGTAGTAGCGTATGCAGTGATGAATGTGAGTCGAAGCAGTCATTGGTGCAGCTCGAACATATATGAAAGAGAGTCCACATGGATACTGAACGTGCCGGGCTCCAGAACGGGCTTCAGGTCACGACCTGTAAAACTGAAATCCGCTTCGCCGAGCGTCCATGTGAGCCGGGCGCTATCACCGGATTCCAAATCCACGACAGAAAATGCCCTCAGTCGGCGAACGGCTGGTGTTACACTCGCGACGTGATCCTGCACGAACACATGTACCACGTCCCGACCCGCAAGATTACCGACATTTTCCACCGTCACTCCGACCTCAATGGTTCCATGGCTGTCGAACTGCGCCGCATCTACAGTCAGATCGGAATAGTGGAATTCGGTGTAGCTCAGTCCATGCCCGAACGGATACTGGGGCTGGAACGCATTCGTACCGTACAGGATGTCGGATGCCTCGCTGGGTTTGTGGTCGTAGGGTACAAGAGATCCGCTGAACCGGGGGTATGTGAACGGCAGGTGGCCACCAGGGTTGACGGTTCCGTCCAGTACATCGACGACCGCCTGCGCCCCGTACGGGCCCGGGAGATAGGCCAGTACGATGGCGTCGGCATAGGGCTCGATCTCGCGGATTATCCGTGGCCTGTTCTGGAAAAGGACCACAACCACGCGAGCTCCGGATTCGGCCGCCTGACGCACTATGGCCACCTGTTCATCCGGCAGACGCAGCGACTCGATATCGCCCGGCTTTTCAACGGACGGCACCTCACCGAGAGCAAGAACGGCCACATCCGACGCATAGGCCGCGGCGCGGAACCGATCCGCCTCATGATAGCCCCCCCATGGCGCCATAATTACACGTTCGGCCAGTCTGTCAGCGAGTTCCTCTCCCAGTGTCTGGATACCCGCCGGGTACGCTGCAGGATCGGTTCCCTGCCAGGTGTATGACCAGGATCCGAACATCATGGGAATATTGTCGAGGGCTGGCCCTGCGGCCAGAATGGTCGATTCACTGTCCAGAGGCAGAACGCCGTTGTTCTTGAGGAGTGTCATCGATTCGCGGGCTGCCTGGAGACTGGTGCTGTGCGATGCGTCGGAGCCGATGTCCACGCGCGCCGTCGGGTGCGATGCCGACCTGTCGAAGAGGCCCAGTTTTTTCTTGACCGACAGAATGCGCATTACACTTTCGTCAATACGCGACTCGGAAATCCGTCCCTCGGCCACGAGTTCGATCAGCGTGTCGGTGAACGTGTAATCATAGGGCACCATGGCCATGTCAATACCCGCATCGACACTCTGGAATACCGCCTCCTTGTACGATTCGGCGACGCGGTGCAACTCCACCAGCTTGCCGATATCTTCCCAGTCGGTGACGGCGATGCCTTCAAATCCCAGTTCTTCGCGCAACAGATCGGTCAATACGAATTTGTCGGCATGAACAGGAATACCATTGATTTCCGCCGAGTTGATCATGATGGTCATCAATCCGGCATTCATCGCGGCCTCGAATGGTGGCAGAAAAATGTCCCGCAGCATGCGCTCGGGTATCCATGCCGGTGTTCGGTCCTTGCCGGACAGGGGCATGGAATAACCCAGAAAGTGCTTTCCGGTGGCTGCCACCGCCGGATACCCGGTCGGTCCCGGCTCCTGCATGGCCATGACAGCTGCCGTTCCGAGTACGGCGGTCGCATACGGGTCCTCCCCGAACGTCTCGAAAAAACGGGACCAGAGCGGCGTCCGGGCCACGTCCAGTACGGGTGAAAAATTCCAGTTGATACCCACGGCACGTGTCTCCTGTGCGGTTATGCGCGATGCCTTTGCTACCAGGTCCGTGTTCCACGTGGCCGCCAGCCCGATATTCTGGGGAAATATCGTGGCTTCCATGAGATAGTTGTTGCCGTGAACGGCATCGATCCCATAGAGAATGGGAATGCCCAGCCGCGACTCCGTCCGCGTGACCTCGTCGATGTGTGTCATCAGCATGCGCCACTCGGACTCGGTCCGCGCCATGTCATACACATTGAGCAGCGAGCCGACGTGCCGCTCGGCTATGGCCTCCCGCAGAGCATCGTGGTCTATAATGTGGGCAACACCTGGCTCCCCCTTGGTTTCCGAGACCGCCTGCAGGGTCAACTGGGTCATCTGCCCCACCTTCTCCTCGAGTGTCATGCGCGAAAGAAGCGCTTCCAGGTCCTGGCTGGCGGCAGCGCCCGGAGCCACGATCCAGAGGAGCAGCAAGAGTAGCACAAGAGAGGCGGAAAAGGGCCTTGCAAAGGTTTTCATGGTGGATACTGGAGATATACAGATGGGTGGTCGATTCCGCGCTTTGTATTCAGGTGGATTTGCGGATCCGCAGTTCCACATCCATGGTCTGGTGCGGGAGACGTGAGATCTGACCGGTCTTGATGCACTCCATGAGCACTTCGATGGACCGGGCCCCCAGTTCACGTACCGGGACGTGCACTGTTGACAAGGGCGGCACGGTGAACCGGGCACTGGGAACATCATCAAAGCCGGTCAACGCCACGTCCGATGGCACGTCCAGGCCCGCCTCGCGGATGGCACTCAGGGCGCCGATGGCCGAGTCATCATTCGATGCCATTATGGCCGTCGGCCGCGGGTCCATACCCAGCAGGCGGACAGCACCATCATGACCGGACTGCTGCGAGTACTTGCCCGGAACAATCAGCTCCTCGTTGACAGTCAGGCCTGCCTCCCGGTGGGCATCACGGTATCCCCGCTCACGCTCTGCCGCATCGAAAGCGAGAACGGGACCCCTGATGAACCCGATCCGTGTATGACCTGTCGCGATCAGATGGCGTGTCATCTCACGCATGCCGCCATGATTGTCAAACGTGATGAGACTGATGGCCTCGTCTTCACACCGGGTGTTTACAAACACGACCGGAATATCATCGTGCGGCTGCATGAGTACCGATTCAGCCGTGATATTCGGCGCCATGATCAGCAACCCATCCACCCGACGGTACATGCCTTTCAGGGCAGCGCGCAGTTCATCCTCGGAGTTATGGGAAGTGGATATCATGAGCAGCCAATCCCCGTTCTGGGCTGTCTTGTCCACGCCGTTCAGGAATTCTGCATAAAACTCACCCGAAACAAACGGCAGCAGCACACCGAGGCTTCCGGTACGACTGGAGTGCAGGCTCTGGGCGGCCGGATTGGGTATGTAGCCCAAATCACGCGCCGCCCGCTCGACACGTACCCGCTTGTCCTCCGACACGTTGCACTTGTCGTTGAGCACACGAGATACCGTGGAAATCGATACCTTGGCTATCCGAGCTACATCCCGTATGGTAACGCCCATTCTGGCCGCTCCGATCTGACAGGTTCATGAAAAGGTTTTCATGAAACTACTAACCCCCGTTTTGTATCGCAAGCATGAACGAGCGACTCAAAAAGATAACGTTCTTCGCACTGCTTTTCCTGCTACCCGTCGGAACGCTGTTGCTGGCCGAGTTTGTGCTCCGGACAGCGGGCTTTGCGAGCGAGCGCCGCACTCCCTTCAAAACAGTCGAGAACGAGCCAGGGTGGACAGGATTCAATCCGGAATATCCGGGTCGCTATTTCCGCGGATTCCTGCCGGCCGTCGGGTTTACGCCATTCCGGGAGGAGCGCTCGTCGTCCTCGTTTCGGCTTGTTGTTCTGGGCGGTTCATCAACGGCTGGATTTCCGTACCAGTGGTATCACGGGTTTCCGACCGCACTCGAGAAGCGTCTCATGGCCACACTTCCCGGAAAGGAGGTGGAGGTCATCAACCTGGGCATGACGGCGGTCAACAGCTACACACTCTGGGATCTGGCCCCCCATGTGGTTGACATGCAACCGGATGCGGTGGTCATATATGCGGGACACAACGAATACTACGGAGCGCTCGGCGCCGGAACCACACCCGGGTTTGTACCCAAGGGTGTCTGGTTCGGTCGAATGCAGCTCCTTCTGAAACGAAGCGTACTCTATCTGGCACTCGAAGAACTCATCATGGGACCGCCCGACTACGGTCTCGATCCCGCCGCAAATGAGCGGACGCTCATGGCGCGTGTGGTGCAGAATGCAGGCATTGAGCGTAACGACAGTGTCTACCGCGCGGGCGTGCGCCAGTATGAGAGCAACATGCGTTCCGTGCTCGAAAAGCTCCACAACCATGGCATCCCGGTTTTCATAGGCACCCTCGTCTCCAACCTGGCCGGTCAACCTCCGCTGTCCGACGACAGGGATGCCATGGCGGCCTTTGACGCCGCCCAGGAGGCCCTTTCCAGGGGAGATACGCTTCGGGCCCGCCAACTCTTTGTCGAGGCACGCGATCTGGATACCATCCGGTTTCGAGCCCCATCGGACATCAACGACGTCATTCGCGCCTTCGCCTCACGTCCGAATGTCACTGTCGTCGACATGGAACACGTCTTCGACCAGCTGTCACCGGGTTCCATTCCCGGGCATGAACTGTTCACGGATCACCTGCACCCCACAGCCCATGGATACGACCTGATGGGTGACGCCTTCCATCGCGTGCTGCAGCGAGACCTGCTCCAAAGGCGTGACACGTTGGCCATACTCTGGCGGCAACCGCTTGAAATTGACCAATTGAGCGCCTCACAAGCCGCCATTCTGATTGACCGCCTCCTGTCTGACTATCCGTTCAACAAGAACGTCGATCCGGATGAAGCGGGCTCGAAGCATGCCCAGCAGCTTCGCATCCGGCGTGCATCCGGGAATCTGGGAGACTCGCTTGCCGTTCAGATCATGACCACCCCCCTCTCCACGCAGGAAGCCCTGTATGTGGCCGTCACGATTTCCCTGGCCCGTACCGATACGCTCGCTGCACTGCGGCACTTCGGGAGCCTGCTCCACTGGCAGCCCTTCAACGAAGCACTCATGCGCGACGCCGTCGACCTGGCACTCCAGAGCCAGACCTGGGATCATGAGGTTGAGAAACTCGCCCTGCTTGGCGCCAGTCGAACCGACGACGTGTACTTCTGGAACGCGCTTGCTGTGACACAATTACGCCAGGATCGACCCGCCAGTGCGCTCCGCGCGCTTGCCGAGGCAGAGCGACAGGAGCCCACCTCCGACGTCCTGCTCTATAACAGGGCACGTGCCCGGCTGGCTCTCGGAGATACCGTTGGTGCCCGGCAGGATTTCAATGCGTACCGGCAACGGCAATAACACCCGTTGACACGCTTCTTCCGTACCATGCTATGTACATGTAGCAGGCTGCCGGAAGCAGGAAGGCCAGCTGGAGCCCCGCCACATCCCCGAGCGCCCCGAACAGAGGAGGAATAATGGCGCCGCCCACGATGGCCGTACAGAGTACGCCGGACCCCTGGGCCGTATGCTGATTCAGCCCTCCGATGGCGAGCGAGAAAATGGTCGGAAACATGACCGAATTACACAACCCGACGAACATCGGAGCCCACACGGCAACGCTTCCCACGCCCGTCACAGTGACAATCAGCAGCAACACGGCTCCGAGCGCAAAAAGCGCCAGTATGCTGCCTGGACGAAACCGCTGCATGAGCCCCGCACCAACGAAGCGACCAAGCATGGCCCCTCCCCAGTAAAAGAACAGGAATGTTCCGGCAATCCGGGCTGGATTCAGCGACTGCGGATCGGCTCCCGACAGAAACCCCGCAACCTGCGACAGGAACGCGGAGCCGAGTACCATGTCCGGCATACCGTTGTCCATGAAATAATTGACCATGTAACTGCCAATCGACACCTCGGCACCCACGTACACAAAAATTCCCAATGCACCCAACATGAGCCGCGGACTCCGTAGGACAGCCCCGTAGTTCCCGGACCGATGGTGATCCGTGTCCAGGATGGCCGGCAGATCAAAGCGTGAGAATGCGAACGCAAGTATTACCAACAGACCGGCCAGAACCAAAAAAGGAAATTGCACGGCAGCTGCTTCCTCGGCATGATAAGCCAGCCGTGCCGTCTCGGAGAGCGCTTCAATCTCATGACTGGACAGAACCGCCGTTCCCAGAATGAACGCAGCGCTTACAAGCGGTGCAATTGTAGTGCCCAGTGAATTGAAGGCCTGCGCCAGGTTCAGCCGGCTCGACGCGGTATCGTCGGGCCCCAAGGCGGTAATGTATGGATTCGCGGCCACCTGCAGCGTTGTGATCCCCGCGGCCAACATGAACATCGCGAGCAGGAAAATCCCGAACACCCGAAACTCCGCTGCCGGCCAGAACATGAGACATCCGGCTCCCATGCCGAGAAGCCCCAGCACCACGCCCTTCTTGTAGCCGATATTCGCAATCACGTATCCGACCGGAATGGATACGAGCGCATACGCCAGGAAGAACGCAAACTGCGAAAGACCCGCTTCAAAAAACGACAGCTCGAATACGGCTTTGAGGCGAGGGATGAGTGCATCGACCAGAACCGTAATGAAGCCCCACAGAAAAAACAGGCTCGTTACGACAATGAACGGGAGGCGATAGGACCGCGAGGAAGAAGACATGGCGTGCTCGTGTTTGATCGAAGCATGAAAACGTTTTCACCGCCGCCAATTTACATCCTTGCCAGGCAGGAACACAACAGACCTGCAGAGAGACTCCAGGGCCTGGACGCGGGCGCGCACCATGGTGCGCTCTGGTTCTTCAACACACATCTACGCCATAAACCGCCGTTCGATCTGCTCCAGCGTCTGCCCTTTCGTTTCGGGGAGCACGCGGTAAACAATTATCAGCCCTGCGAGGGCAAAAAATCCGTAGATCAGATACGTCCCGGCACTTCCCAGGACTGACAACTCCCAGGGAAACAGGAACTGCACGAACCAACTCACCAGGGAATTGCAGAATCCAACCACTGAAATGGCCACCGCCCGCAACCGGTTCGGGAACAGTTCGGACAGCATGACCCATGTAACGGGTCCCAACGACATGGCGAACGATGCCACAAAGAACAGTATGCCGGCGAGCACGACATAGGGATTCATCGAGATGGCACGCTCCACCAATTCTGCCTGGTGCTTCCTGAACAACCCGTCCCCAATGGCGTCCCGTGCCGATGCTGCAAAGGCCACATCGTTCGTGAAGACCGTGCCAGCCAACGCCAGGAGACGACTACCCCCAGCCGGGTTCTCTTCCCAGAGTACACTCGACTCGATTTCCGGAGCCGTCAGCATGAATGTGGCTCCGCTGAAGCCGTAGGCGGTAATACCCATACTCAGCACCACACCGGTAAGCCCCGCGAGCATAAGTGGGCGCCTGCCAACCCGATCAATGAGCAGCATGGCAATTCCGGTGAATACCACGTTGATGACCCCCACCCAGACCGCCTGGGCGAATGATGCGTTTGCACCGATTCCGGACTGCTCAAATATCAGCGTAGCATAAAAGTATATGGCGTTGACGCCCGTAATCTGTTGCAGAATACCCAGCAGCAGTCCAATCAGGAACACTCCACGCACCGCGGGGCCGAGTAGATCCCGGTAGATAACCCTCGTACCCCGGGGCTCGCTTGCCAGTTTGCGCCCCAACTCCACGAGTTCTTCCCGGGCACGGTCCGCACCGTGCAACCGCTCCAGGACGGAGCGCGCTTCATCATGTCGGCCTCTTGCATACAGCCATCTCGGACTCCGGGGAATGAGGAAGAGAAGCAGGAAGTAGGCCGTGGCCGGGAGCGCCTCAATCCCAAGCATCCAACGCCATATAATCCTCTCGTTGAGCCAGGACGTGTGCGGCGCCGCCTCCAGAAACAGATAATTGGAGAAGTATGCCGCCGAAAATCCAAGTACGATATTGAGTTGCTGAATCGATACCATGCGTCCACGCTGCGCGGCTGGTGCGATCTCGGCAATGTACATGGGCGCCAGAATGAGGGCCGCCCCGAATGCGGCACCACCGATCATTCGAGCCACAACCAGCATCGCATACCCCGTCGCAAGCGCCGACATCAGCGCCGAGACGATGTACAGCACGGCTACGACCTCCAACAGACGCTTGCGACCCAACCACCCGCTTGCCGACCCTGCCAGCAGCATGGCCACCATGGCCGATGCGGAGGGTGAACTGACCACCCACCCCAGTTGAAATTCATTGAGATCAAACTGGGGCTGTACAAACCGGATAACCCCGGAAATAACCGATGCATCGAACCCGAACAGGAACCCCCCCAGGCTCACGACAATGGCCAGAGCCAGCGTGTGCGGCCCTCGCCTCAAAACCCGAACGTAAACCCGATGAGAACCCGGTTCGTGGTCACTTCTTCGCCAACGACAGGCGCTCCGGCGACGTCCGTATAGGGACGGAATTGGTCATCGAATTGCCCCTGTATCCAGGAAATTGACGCGGAAACATCGCTCGAGAATGCGTATCCCAGTCCGGCGGAAAAATATGTCCGGTCCCGGTCCACATCATCCAGATTGGCCAGCGGGGAATCCGTGTCCCGCGGATCCGGGTATACGGCCATGCCTCCCCGGAGAGTCAATTTATCGATCCTGTATTCCGCTCCGAACCGGGCGTTCAAAACCTGATCAAGCGATCTGCGTATCTCCTGGTTTTTCTGCTCGAATGAAAACCCGTCCGCATCGAGTTCCAACTGTGACCAGTCCATCCACTCCACGTCTGCGAGCAGTGTGAGACCCGAGACATCGAACGAACCGCCGACGCCGATCTTCCACGGTGACGTGATCGAGTAATCGAAATTGCCCGAACCGGCAGTCTCCGTAAGACCGTCCCCGTACACAAAGTGATCGCCGTTGTCGAACGTCGTCTCTAGGACCGTGTTGAATGACTCCTCCACCGAAATGTAGGTCGGCGTTTCAATGGTCAGGCCAATTCGCGCCCCGGGTGCAACCAGCGCCGACAGACCGAAACGTGCATTCACCCCGACGAAGTCCGAGCTGAATGACTCCGTGAAGCGAAGGGACGAAAAGTCGGTAGTTCCTCCGGTCCCGTCGTTGTCGTTCTGGAAATCTTCTTCCGTGTGTTCGCGCAGGAAGTCATACTCGCCGAACGGAATATTGATGGATACGCCGATCATTACATCCTTCGATACCTCCACGGCCCCGGCAAAACTGAGCTCGGTCATGCGGCCGTCCTCCTCCACTGCCCCAAGCTGACGAACGGTGCCGGCCGATACGGCGGGCAGGAACGGTACGGTCTCGCCGGCATCGATGAGTTCCGGGGAAAGATCAATGCCGAACGTCTCAAATGCAATGAACGACAGATCACGTGTGAATGTGGGGAAAACGCCATCAGCATCCTCATTCAACTCGAACTCGCCCGGAAGCGGCATGAAAAAGTCCGTGATGGAATTGGCATTGTTGGTGCCGTCGTAGAACAGGCTCCGGTCGTACGAGCTCGTCTGGTTGAAACCCGCCCCGACCACCAACCTTCCCTGCGTGGTTGGCACTTTGTACGCGTAGGCAAGGCTTGCAAGCCCTGTCGATGATACGTCGGGTTCAAGGCGTGTCGTGGACCCGGGCGCGTTGAAAATGGCCTCATCCGATACATTCTGGTTGGACAGGGAGGCGGAGAACCATGACTTGTCGTTCCAGGCCAGGCCGGCCGGGTTTGTCCGAAAAGCGGACGCATCGGTCCGCCCCCCGATCCCGGCACCGGCAATGCCATTGGACGTAGCCGTAATTCCTGGCAGCTGCTGCAGGAAACGCAGTGCATCGGCACCATCCTGGGCGGCAGCGCCCCGGGGGATGAGCAGACTTGTTGCCAGCCCTGCAGCCACGGCCACGGATGCCAGGACAGGTGCACGGAACCTCAGCGAAAATGGCTTTTGCATGATTTTTAATTGTAACAATAAAAGTTACATTAATTTGTAAGATGCAGAAATCCCGTCAGAATACGTGGATTGTCTGGGAAAGCGGGCCTTTCAGTTGTTGCGCCCACTGCGTGAAGAGCGGGAGCGGGCCTTGCTCGAAGAGCGGCTGGAACCACTACTGCGGGCCTTGCTCGAAGAGCGGCTGGAACCGCTACTGCGGGCCTTGCTCGAAGAGCGGCTGGAACCACTACTACGGGCCTTGCTCGAAGAGCGGCTGGAACCACTACTGCGGGCCTTGCTCGAAGAGCGGCT
>Ga0210009_1003187_pt1 | contig 10866 bp, 10 predicted proteins | sample CryGeyCG2114_065_FD_185457 | JGI IMG/M metagenome (GOLD analysis project Ga0210009, IMG submission 185457) | Groundwater microbial communities from aquifer - Crystal Geyser CG12_big_fil_rev_8/21/14_0.65 (SPAdes) (version 2) | ecosystem: Environmental > Aquatic > Deep subsurface > Groundwater ... | reverse complement strand
AATTAAACACTGTTCACACTCACTCAAGAGTTAACGAATGGAAAACAAACAGAAATGGCCGTGGTGAAAGACTTCCTCGTGAATTAAGACAATATATGGCTAAGAAAGTTATCAAGAATGTTTTAACTGAAGCAGGTGTAGATGTTTCTAAATTAACTGCTAGACACTTCAACAAAATCGTTGACCAGTTAACTTAAGTTAATACCTATTTAGTTTAAAAGTATACGGAAGTACAAAAAGAAAAACCCAGTATTGTATTAAACAGTACTGGGTTTTTTAGTTTAAGCGTCAATGCTTATATTTATTATATTATTTTATAAATGTTTACTTTTTGATGCTCTAAAACTATTTTTATTATTATTATTATTATTGTTGTTATTGTCATTATCACCGTCACTTGAAGAACCATTTTGATTATGTGGCTCTGTACCAAAACGTGGTGTACCAGTATTGCTACTATTAGTTACACCTGATGAAGCAGCAAATGTAACCAGTTTAGAGTCAGTATGATCAGCTTTATTAGTAGCTTGTTTTTCAAGTTTTGCAATCCTAACTCCATTAACAACATCATTAAGAACACTTTGGAAGTTCAATAGTTTAAGATTAGTTCTATAATAGTCAATTTCTCTACTTCCTTCATAAGCTTCATCAAGATTATTTCTTGCAAATGTAAGTTCAGTTTGCTTTCTTGTATCTTTAAACCATAAAGTTCCTTTTATCTCTTTAATTTCATTAACATGCTCAAAACATTTTTTTGCAGCATTTTTCAATCTAACCATTTGCTCAGGAGTAACATCAACTAAATCAATACCTCTAGAATTAATTTCATTATTAATAGCTAATGCAGTTAAATTTTCTTTACGTCTTTCCTTCATGTCTGAAAAAGCATTAATAGCATTATCAATATGTCTACTTTCTGAGAATCTAGAAGATAGTTCAGTACTAAATCCAAAGAAATTTAACACCTTACTGAAGATTCCTGGTTTTTCTATAGCTAATTTCATTCCGAAGTAACCATGTAAAGGACCAAACCATTCGCCATCTTTTTTACTAACAACTTCAGTATCAAGTTTATTGTAAACTCTATTTACAGCAACTTTTAACTCTTCTCCTTCATAATTATAAGGATGAGCACTAAGTTTACTTGCTACTTTGTTAGTAATGTCGATCTTACGTTGAGCAATTCTTCCTATAGCATCATCAATAGCTTTTGTTTCAGAAAAATAACCATCTTTTTTATCTCTTAAAGCAGTTCTTATATCTAAACCAAAAGTAGTACTTGAATAAATTTGATTAGCTAGATTATCTAAATCAACATATTCATTCAATTTAAGATTTTTTGCTTCTAATTGAGTTTTGATTTTATTTTTTAATCTTAACTCTCTTAAATCTACACCTTGTTCTTTAGCTGCACTAGCAATAGTACTTCTTAAATGGTTTTCCATTGTGAATAAAACATTCGCATGAGATACAGTTTTATCTTGACCTCTAGAACCATCTCTTCTAAGATTGCTAAAGCTTGTTTCATGAATACCTGATTTATCAACTATTGAATCTAACGTGAATAGTTCTACTTTAGAGCCATCAGCATTAATAGTAGAGTAACTCTTTGTTGATTCATCATAGCTTAACCCTGCATCAGCAGCTTCAGCTTTTAAAATTTCAGATGCTTTTTTAACAAGACTAAATTGTTTATCAGCTTCCTTAATAGCTTTGTCAGCCACCAATTTACTAAATGCTCTTAATTTAGATGTATCTAATGGTGAGTAAAAAACTAAATCAGAATTTGCTTTTTCCAAAATTTTGTCTTTCATTTCTTCTGAAACTAATGATTGTAATTCTAGATCTTCTTTTAATTTTTCATCAAGGTAATTTTTAATAATTTGCTCATTAATTAAGCTATTAATTGCAACTTGAACGTCACGTTCAGAAACCCTATTATTTTCACCATTTGGACCAAGGATTGTACTCCAACGTCTTAATGCATTTGGATTTCCTGCATAAGTTTCAAGTAATTTATTAATTATATCTTGATTGCTTTTTAATGTCTTTGCAAGAACAGAATCTTCAGAAAATAAGTTATTTTCAAAATCTTCATCTGCAATATTTTCTAAGTATTCATTTGCAAATTTTTCAATAACTTTTTTCTCGATTTCAAGAGCATTATTTTCATTATAAATTTCAGTTCCGATTGTTGCTCCCGTAATTTTTTTAGGAATTGCTTTTAAGAATAAGTCTGAAGTTATAAAGATTTTAAAATCATCTGTTGTTTTTTTCTTTCCATTTTCTTGTAGTTCTTCTCTAACTGCTCGATGTAGTTTATCTTTGTATAATTCAACAAAAAGAGGATACTCTCTTTCTGAATCTACAATAAAACACATGTTATTTAAATAATTGTACTTTTCTTCAAATGATAAGTGTGAATTTCCTTCTATTAACTTTTTATACTGTTCTAGTGCAAGACGGTAAGTCCTATTGAAAACAGCTCTAAATTTATTATACTCAAGTGAATCATCTGGTGTATTAGGTAAATCTTCTAAAATATAATCAATTTGAGAATCAATATTATGTGCTTTTTCCACATCATGCTTTCTAGAAAATAACAACTTTATTTCATGTTTATAATCTTTTACTGAAGTATTTGCATTGTGAGTCATTTTTAATTTCCCCCGTTTAATATTGAATTAAAATAACTTTACATGGGTTGATTATCTAATAACTAACTTAAGGAATGCTTAAAAAATAAACTTTTTTATATTTTTTTGTTATTTTTTTTATTAATATACTTTAAGGTATTTATGAGCTTTTTTGGTTAAAATCCTTTTGTGCGAACTAAAGTTCGCCTTTTTCTTTACGAAAGAAAATAATTTATTCGCTTGCGCTCATGGTGGTTGGATTTGAGTGTGTATTATGGATGTTTCTTTAGAATGTATAATTCTTTGATAGTATTAGTTTTAACAATATTTATGTAATATTCTTAAAACTAATTTTGGTGATTTTATTTTTGTAAGATTTTTCTGACCTTCTCGTTTTCTCTTTCCAAAGATCATAATTATTTTGTAAATTTAACCAAAACTCTGGACTCATGCCTAATGCTTCAGATAAATCCATTGCGGTTCTAGGTGTTATACCTCTTTTGCCATGAATAATTTCATTTAATTTTGCATATGTCCAATTTAAATGCGTGGCAAATTCTTTTTGTGTTAAACCTATAGGCTCGAGAAATTCATGTAATAACATTTGTCCTGGATGAGTTGGGGCTCTATTTTTTGGTAACATAATTAACCTCCAATTTAATGATAATCTATTATATCAACATCATAAGCTACACCCTTATTCCATCTAAAAATAATCCTATACTGATCATTGACTCTTAAGCTCCAGAATTCATTTAAATTTCCTTTTAATTTTTCAAGTCTATTTCCAGGCGGAAACCTTAACTCTTCTACTTCAACTACAGCGTTTATCTGATCAAATAATCTTACAATTTTTGGATGTAACCTTATATGTATTTTTCTAGAAAATTTACTAGAAACTCCATCAAAAATATCTCTTGCAACTTTACTAGAAAAATTTTTAATCATATTTTTTATTATATATCGATAACCGATATACTTCAACCTCTTTATTATATTGTATTAATTAGTAATAATTGTAAATTTATAAAATAAGTTTTAATTTATTGAATTATAATGAAATTAAAAATCAATATACCTCAGAGTATAGAAATAATATTTTTATGTCAATAGCATATTTTACTTTTCTCAAAAAACATGATTTGATAATAATTTAAGGGAAATTAAAATGGATTATTATGCCTGCAAAAGATATAGTTACTAATTTACAAAATTCTATTAACAAAAGTAAAGATACTTTAATTGATTTTTATAATTATTTACAAACTTATGAAAAAACAATAAATTCTATTAAAAATACCTCTATGGGGTTTGTTGATGGTAGCGCTACTTTTTTAGGAAATGTTCCTAATATTATAAATAATACCAAAGATTTTAATATTATTAAAAACTCCCTTAAAGTTAACTTTTTATTTTTATTACCGATTTTTGCTTATTATAATATTTCTAGATTTTGTTTTTCTTTATTAGCAAAAAATAATGAAACCAATAATGATTTTATTTTTACTGATTATATTTTTTATACAGCATATTTGAAATATATTATTGAATATTATTTTGAAAATATTTTTTTATTTACTGCAACCTCTTGGTTACCGCTTGTAGAAACAGATAATCAGGTTCTTGAGAAATGTAGAGATAAGGCTAAATTTGATAATAAGTCCTTAATTATAAAACCAATTAACCTTCTAGTTGAACAAGGTATAATAATGTATGCTCAAAATCAAAGTATTTTAAAAGTATTACATTATGCTTTATTTTCACTTTATAATGGCCGTTGTTTAGTCAAAAATAAAATTAATAAAGAAAATACTTGTGAAATACATCAAAATGAATTTTTATCTAAACATACATTTTATATTGCAGGTCTAGGTGCCTCATATATTTTTATAACAAATTATCTATATAGTTCTGTTTCAGAAAAAACAGGGTTTCATAACTTCTTCCTTTATGATGCAATTGCATCTTTTGTATATCAAGTATTTTTAACTAATAGTAATTATTCAAAATGGAATTTCAAAGCAGATTCATTTAATATTGAATTTTATGAGGACTTAGAGCTAATCACTTCAACTTTATATGATAAATATGGAAAAAAAATTGAGTCTGGTGTTGAAGCTCTTTCTAAAAGAACATGGAATCAAATTAGTAAAATTAAAGCTGACTCTAAAAGTAACTTATATAATAAAATAATAAATAATCTAATTATTTCCAATAATCTAAGTTCTTTAGAAAATATGTCTCGCATAAGATCCTTACAGCTATTGGTTCACTATAATAGCGAATCAATTCATAAATCTTTAAAATTAATTATTAACGCCAAAGAGCTTTTGGAAAAAACAGGTGACTGTGAACTTTATATATTATCTATGTTGCTTAATTTTTCATGTCCAAATATGCTTGCTAAATTTATATATTTTTTAGTTGAAAAAGGATATTTATCAGTAGATAACACAAACAAAACAATTAATTTTATTGATATTGTTGTTAGTAATTATCAAAGCAAAGAATATGATGTTATTCAAAATAACGAAGTTGACTCCGATACGGATATACTGGAAGAACAAGACGGTAGTCCTAGTTGGATAAATCTAAATAAAAAAAATATCTAATAATTATTGGATTAACAAAAGCAGCACGTTTTTTCTTTTATTCTTAGATTATACTCAGGATAAACATCTGGTAAACATTGTTTTATTTTTTGTTCATCTATTTCTATAAGCTTTCTTTCGGATGTATTTAAGTTATTTTTATATGATAAATTTAATAACATTAAATTTGATATTTTCAATTTTAAAAGCTGATTATAATTCTCTTCATTACCAAAATCAATAATAGCTAAATAAAAAAAGGCTAATTTTATATTTAAAAAAGGATCTTTACGTTTTTCAACAGTTTTATATACATTGTCTACTTGTTGAATAGATGATGATTTTTTGAAATATATTTTTTGAAAGCAAATTTCATCCGCATATATCAGACCATACTTTTCTTCACGTGTTCTTATATAATAAAATGGATTTCTTGTGTCAGTATCAATTGAGAAACTCCACTCCTCAACTTCTGTTAATTTTTCTTTAGATAATAACTTTTCTATAATTATGTAATTTTCTGAGTTTATGAGGTTATTAGAAACACCTATTTTTGATAAACATAAGTGAGTATTATCGTAATTTAAAAAATAATAAATTAAAACTAATGTTAACTCAGTTATACCACAGTTTCTAAAGTCTATTTCTTTAACATTATTATTAGGGTTATTGCATAGAGCTTTTAATATATAATAAGCTCCATTATCTCCTATATTTTGCCCTTTGAATGATATTTTTTCAACACCCTCATTTGTCCTTAACATTTGAGCAATATATTCTGCATCTTGAAAATCTAATTTTTTATATGTTTTGCTGTCTATTTCACTTGAATAGCAATATGTAATACTGGTTGACTCTTTAGGCGAAAAATCCTGTTTTTGTTCAAATGAAAAATCTAGCTCTTTTACGTCTAAATATTCATTATTAAAATTTTCAATAAATTCTCTTGTTAAATACCCATTACTGAATTTTAATATCCTATTAGAATAATAATTTTCTTCAGAATCGTTATCTGCAGATTTAACATTTATCACTTGAGGCGTTGAAATAAAAGTTAACTCATCTGAGCCTTCAGAGAAAAACTTTACGCTTTTTTTCATTAATCTTTACCGTATCTAATATTTTAAAAATCTCAATATTATAATTATAGTAAGATTAAGTTTAGCTTATTGAAGATATATTTATTAATTTTTTTGCTAAATTCAGATATTCATTCTCATTTGAGTTATGGTAATCTCTATACGGTTCACCTAAATCACCTGCCTTTGAGATTTCAGCCCGTAATGGAATTCTTGCTAAAATAGGAGTATCTAAATCAAATGAAAATTTTTCAACTTTACTAGTATCAAAAATTTCATTTTTAGAATTGCAGTGATTACAGTTAAAATAAGACATATTTTCAACTATTCCTAGAACAGGAACGTTTAATCTTTTGAACATATCAAAACCTTTTTTTGCAATGTTAATTGCAACTTCTTGAGGAGTAGTTATAACTATAGCACCATCAAGTTTTGAATTTTGAATAATTGATAATTGGACATCGCCTGTTCCTGGGGGAAGATCTATAAACAAATAGTCTAAATTCCCCCAGTTAACATTGTGCAGTAATTCTCTTAAGATTTTAATAACCATAGGAGCCCTTAAGATTAAAGGCTTTTCTGTATCAATAATTGTGCTAACAGCAACAAACTTTACACCATGAGAAATAATAGGAACTATCTTATTATCTTCATCGAACTTTGATTGCTCACCAATAGAGCCAAAAAGTCTAGATTGAGTTGGGCCATAAACATCTGCATCGATAAGCCCTACTCTATACCCAATACCTGCAAGTTCCATTGCTAAATTAGCTGATACTGTAGATTTACCTACTCCTCCTTTACCGCTACCTATTGCTATTACTTTCATCTTAAAAATTTACTTCTTATAAAATTTCTAATAATTCAATATCAAAAATTAAAGTGCTGTTTGGTTGAATTACAGGAGGAGCGCCTCTTTCACCATATGCTAATGAAGGATGAATAAATAAAGTCCACTTATCACCAACATGCATTTTTGTTACAGCATTTGTCCAACCTTTAATAACCATATTTAAAGGAAGTTCTATTCTTTTACCTTGGTCAAAAATACTGCCATCAATATTTTTACCAACATAGTTAACTAGGACAGTTGAATTTCTTTTTGGTAATTCAGAAGAAGCATCACCTGATTTTTCAACTTTATATAATAAACCTTGCTCAATTTCGATAATACCTTGTTCAGATGCTTTATCTTGTAAAAACTTTTCGCCTAACGCTTTGTGATCAGTCATATTTTTACCTTGAATAAATAAGTTATTTAAAAGATTATACTTTAAATCAATTAAGATTAATGTCAAATTAAAAAAATTACTCTATTTTATCTGTAAGCCTATAACTAGTACTACGTCCTTTACCAGGATTTTGAATAAAGACTCCCCTGTCTCTTAAGTCTTGAATATCTCTAAGAGCCGTATCATTTGAACATTTGGATATCTTTGCATATTTAGAAGTATTCATATAACCTTCAAAATTATCCTCTAACATCCGGTTTATTATCAAACGTTGTCTTTCATTAACCGGCCTTTGATTTATTTTATCCCAAAGTTTAGCTTTAAATACAACCTTAGAAAGAGTTATTTCAGCATTAGATATAGCTCTACCTAAACAATCTAAAAACCACTCTAACCATTCTGTAATTTCAGGAGAGCTTCGTTGTTGCTTCTCAAGCTGCTTATAATAATCTTTACGTTCAGATTCAATCTGACTTGATAAACTATAGAAACGATCTGAAGTATGATCTGCGCGTGCAAGCATCATATCACCAATAGCTCTTGCAATACGTCCATTACCATCTTCAAATGGATGAATGGTTACAAACCAGAAATGAGCAATACCTGCTTTTAAAACTAAATCAATCGAACATTCATTATCAAACCAATTTATAAAATCTTGCATTTCTTTTTCTAATTTATCAGCGCTTGGAGCTTCATAATGAACTTTTTCGTGACCTATAGGACCAGATATAACTTGCATTGGTCCAACTTCAAGCGTACGCCAAGAACCGACTGTAATTTTGTGCATACCACTACGTCCAGTTGGAAATAACGCTGCATGCCAGTCAAATAATCTTTCTTTAGTTAATGGGTTTGAGAATTGAAGAGTTGCATCTAGCATAATTTCAACTATACCTTCAACATCTCGACTAGCAGGAACTAAGCCGGCAATATCTATGCCTAATCTTCGTGCAATTGATGATCTAACTTCTTGAGAATTAAGATTCTCACCTTCAATAGCTGATGATTTAACTATGTCATTAGTTAAAGTGTTTAAACTTGCCTCTTGTCTTAATTCAAAACCAAAGCTTTCCATTTGCCCTAGTAATCTGCCTTGACGATAACGAATATCTGCTAGTTTATTTGTTAACGCTTTATTATTCCAAGTAAAATTTGGCCAGCTTTGATATTCATGTATCCACATATTAATCACCGCATTATTTACGGTAATTATAGCAATTATTCACCGCAAACTCAATTTCAATCGCTGCATATTTTGCGGTGATTATATTCCATATTCACCGCAAAGCATAGAAAAATCAAACTAAATCAGTAACATAGTCAACTTTATTGACACTGTTATTAAACAATGAATAATCAGTATAATTTACAATTTCAGCTATAATTTCTTGAGTATCAAAGATTGGAAGCTCAATGTATTGAATCAATTTTGCTTGTTTTTCTGATTTTGGTTTAAAAATACCATTTTTTTTAAAAAACATAGAATCGCTCATTCCTTGAGAACAGTGTTCACAGTGATTTCTATAATATCTAAAAGCTTCTTTATTAGGTCTTCCTAATTTAAACGAATTACATTTAACCCTAATAAAATCAGCAAGTACATCAGGAAGTTTAATAATATTTTTAAAAATATATACTCCATCTTTAATATTTTCTTCTTCATCCATAATAGCCTCTGAATATACAGCATAAACCGTTGTATAGCCTTTACATGACCAGCAACTAGTAATAGCTCTCAAAAGCCCTATATTACTAATTTTATAAGTATCAAGTTCTTTATTAACTTTAAGAGTCTTTTTTAAATTTAAAGGCAACCATGATTTAAATGGCTTTTGATTTTGATCAGATGTTATATACCAATATTTACCAATAGGATCCCAATGTGCTCCTAAAGATTTGACCAAATCTTTTTCCGCAAATGAGACATTTAATACTATTTTTGTAATTTCTAAACTCATAAAGACCTATTGATGTTATAATTAACTTATCTATTTAAAAACAAAACTATGATAGTATGTTAACAAAATTCAAAGCCTTAAGTAAAATTTTCTTTCATGAAGTGTATTTTAAAATAGTTAATCTTATAGATAAAATTCTTTATTCAAAAACTATATTTAAATCAAAAGATATAAAAAATAATTTTACTATATACATAAAAGAAAATTTTTTTTTTAAATCTTTATATATTAATGATACTAAAATTATTCAAAGTAAATTATATAAAAAAGACCCCTCTCATTTGTCTCTACTTACATCACAAGTTTTAATTATCCCTACAATGTTACATAGTAACCCAGAAGATATATTAATAATTGGTCTTGGAGGTGGCGATTTAATTAGATATTATAATAAATTCTTGCCCAATTCTAATCTTACAATCATTGAAAAATCTAATGAAATAATTAATATCTTTATAAAGCACTTTAGTAATGATATTAGTTTTAAAAATTATGATAAAACTGCTAATAATTATTTTGATTCGCCATGTAAACAAAATAAAGATCAAATCAACATTATTAATGATGATATTTTTTCTATAATAGAAAATTCAAACAATATAAACTTCACGAAACAACTATTTGATATAATCATTTTTGATGGATTTATTGAAATTGAAAACTTTGATCTAATAAATAAAAAATCTTTAAATAAAATATTTAATAAACTTAGTGAAAATGGAATATTAAGTTTTAACTTTATTTTTCCAAATGATCAAAAATTCATGAAAACTTTAACTATTTTCCAAAATTATTTTAAAGATAATATTTTAATAATTTATGGCAATAATATTAATAATATCATTATGGTAGCGTGCAAAAACTCTAGCGATTCAAAATACTTTAAAAATTTAGAAGGCCATAATATTATTAAGAACCTTCATTTTAAAAAAGAGTTTGGGTTTATTGCTGAATATTGTTAGTATTTTTAATACTAAATTGAAAAATGCTCTTTTAACATATTCTGCTGCTTTACATTATGCATAAGAGAATTAAAAACAAAAGCATAAGAAGCCATAATGGCAAACAATAAAGATCCATATGTAAAATCAAATTCTGTATTCCCATTCAAAATATTACAAACCACAAAACTAAACAGTGTCGGTGCTACAAAAATATAACTATACTTTAAAGGATTAATTAAATCTTGAGTAGCAAAGTCATAACTAAAGACAAAATTAACTTTTTGCCTCATTTCTAGCAAAGCTTGTGCATTATTACTTTCTAATTCTATATTATTAGGTAAATTATTATCAGCGATTTGATAAGCATTCTTAATTGATAAATGTAAAATATAATTAAATGTGAATTTTAAAAATATTAAAGCA
>Ga0210009_1003176_pt1 | contig 10887 bp, 9 predicted proteins | sample CryGeyCG2114_065_FD_185457 | JGI IMG/M metagenome (GOLD analysis project Ga0210009, IMG submission 185457) | Groundwater microbial communities from aquifer - Crystal Geyser CG12_big_fil_rev_8/21/14_0.65 (SPAdes) (version 2) | ecosystem: Environmental > Aquatic > Deep subsurface > Groundwater ... | reverse complement strand
GCGACACAATGGATCGTACGACGAGAAAGGTCCGTGGGTGGCTCTGATTTGGTATAAACAACTTTGTCAGCGGTGGGAAGTTGGTTCCGTTTGGATGGTGCTCGCCAGGCGAATCGCGATTTTTGAGCGCCTGCAGCTTTCACCTTTTGAATCAGGTCATCTTTGATGTTGACAATATCCAGAGCGACGAACGACTGCGTTTTGGGGATGTAGTCCAAGGCTCCTTTTTCCAGAGCTTCAAGGGTAATCTTGGCGCCCCGGGTCGTGAGTGAACTAACGATGAGAACCGGGGTCGGCATTTCCCGCATGATGATTTCGAGCGCTTCGATCCCGTTCATCCGCGGCATTTCCAGATCAAGCGTGATGACATCCGGTTGAAGATCACGCGTTTTTTCCAGCGCCTCTTCGCCATTATGGGCAAACCCAATGATTTGAATATCCTTATCTGCTTCCAGCATGATGGATAATGCTTTGCGCATAAAGGCTGAATCATCAACGATCAGAACTTTTATCATGTCATTCGCCTTATGCCTGCAATCCGTTTGTCACCAAATCTCCCACATCCAAAATCAAAACAACCCGCCCGTCACCCCGTATCGTCGCACCGGCGATGAAGGGAACTTTACCCAACACATCCCCCATGGATTTCACCAGGGTCTCTTCAATGACCACCAGCTCACTCACCACGAGCCCTACCATTTTATCAGCATTACTCACAATCACAATGTATTCGTCGTTGCGTTTCCGGCCTTTGCTATCGTTGGAATCTTCCTCCGGGGGAACCGAGAAAAGCTTTTTCATGTGAATGACCGGAATGACCGACTCCCGTAGTCGCAGGACATCATTCCCCTGAATGGAGTCCAGCATGCCCGGTGTCAGTCGAATGGACTCGGCTACTGAGATTTGGGGTAAAATATACAATTCATGTCCGACTCGAATGACCATTCCAGCCGTGATCGTGAGGGTCAGGGGTAGTTTAATGGTAAATGTCGTCCCTTGATTTTCCACCCACTTCACATCAATGGAGCCGTTTAATTTCGAAATATTGGTAGCCACCACATCCATGCCCACACCGCGTCCGCTAATATCCGTCACCTTGGCGGCGGTGCTGAGTCCTGGGGCAAACACCAGACGACCAACCTCCTGGTCACTCATTCGATCCGATTCGTCCTGGGTGATAAATCCCTTGGAAATGGCCTTGGCCCGAACCTTGGCGACATTAATTCCGGCCCCATCATCCTTAATTTCGATGATGATGTGGTTGCCCTCCTGGTAAGCTCCCAAAAGCACATGACCCGCCTCGGACTTGCCTTTTGCAAGCCGCTCCGCAACCGTCTCAATGCCGTGGTCAACCGAATTTCGAACCAAATGGACCAATGGATCACCGATGGCTTCGATCACGGACCGATCCAGGTTGGTGTCTTCACCGGTGATGGTCAGCTCAATTTTTTTCTCGCCGGATCGGGTTAAATCCCGCACCAATCGGGGAAACCGCTTGAATGCATGTGCGATGGGCAGCATGCGCAGTTGCATAACCCCTTCCTGAATTTCTTTGGTCAAATACCGCAATGAATTATTGGCTGCTCCCAGATCGCTGGTGCGTTTGCCCTTACCCAGCACTGTGGAGATCTCATTACTCACCTGATTCAGACGGTTCTTCTCCAAAACCAGCTCACCAGCCAGATCAATGAGACGATCCAATTTATCCACATCCACCCGGATGGTCTTTTCGGCGGCAGATTTGTCACCGTTAGACTTCCCGTTTCCTGAGGAATTGGCCGATGAATCATTCGCGGGGTCCGATTTGGGGAGATCAGCCACAGCCTGTTTTACAGCAAGTTGCGCCAGAACAGGTTCCGGCTTTAATGTCTCCACGGGCGCGCGGCCGTTGCCGGGAACGACCACCGGTTTCCGGGTAATTGGCTCGGGCTGGACCGCAGGTTTGGTTGCCTTCACGACCGGAACAGGTTCGGGTTCGATGATTTTTTGCGATTGTTCTTTATGACAAATCAAGCGTTCCAGTTGCGCAATCACCCGCCCGGAGCGAAAAGGCTTGGGCGTCCCTTTTTGCAGATCTTTGATCACCGCCAACATCCAATCACTCACATCCAGGAAAGCATCCACCATGGCAGGATCGGGCTTACAGTCGCCCTCCTGAAGCAAACCCATGTAGTCTTCCGCTTTGTGGGCGACTTTTGAGATGGGCATAAAGCCGAGTAAGGAGCTGTTTCCTTTTAAGGTGTGAAACGCCCGGAACAGATCATTCACCACATCATCCGAGATGGAGAATTCATCCTCACGATCTTCAGTGGCATCCAGCTTAATCAAAATCCCGCTGATGGTTTCCAGAATTTCGATGGCTTCACTGATGTATTCACTCACCAGCTCCCCGGGAGCCGCTGCCAGGTCCAGTGTTTCCTCCGGATCATCATCTTTATTTGCAATGGCTTTTGCTTTTTCTAATTCTTCAGCTGCGGCGGCCGCTTTATTGGCAGCATTTGCGGCGGCAAACAGGGCGTCGAAATCATCCTCTTCCAAATCGTCAGCATTCGTTGCTTTTTGTTCAGCTTCATCAGCCGCTTTGTTGGCGGCATTGGCAGCGGCGAACAGGGCGTCGAACTCGTCTTCAGTGTTTACCGGAGCTGCTGCCGTTGTTTCAACCCCCTCATCATCGGCGAAAATTCCGTGAAATTTTTCCAAAACGGGTTGGGTCGGCTGGAAAAGTTCATCCCTGCGCTCCACCGCCTGGGTGGCATTTTTGAACCAGTCCACGGACTCGAACACCGCATCCACCACTTTGGGTGACGGGGTGAGTTCACCCATTCTGATTTTATTCAACACATCTTCCGCAGCATGCGCCACGGTTGTGAAATCTGCCAGATTGAGAAATCCACTGGTCCCCTTAATCGTATGGAATGCCCGGAAAACACGGTTGATCGCTTCCTGATCAGCCGTTTCAGATTCCAGTACCAACAAATCCTGATCGAGCTGCTCCACCAGTTCATTGGTTTCAATAATGAAATCGCTAAGGATTTCCTCCATACCTTCCAATTGATCGTAAATACCCACGAGGTTACTCCCGGACGGTTATGGCAAGCTTAAAAACTTGCTCACCTGATACTTAATTCTGTTTGCATTGAACGGTTTTTCCAGATAGGCATCGGCGCCAGCATCTCTGCCAAGCTGCTTACTTTTTTCGCTGGTTTCCGACGACAGGATGATCACCGGCAGCGTTTTCAAGTCGGGTGAATTCCGAATGGCGCGTATCAATTCGAACCCATCCATGTTCGGCATATTGAGATCCACGATCGCCAGATCAACGGTATTCCTGCTGATCTTCTCCAGTGCATCCATGCCATCCACGGCGGTGATGATCTGGAAATTTTCCAGCGCTAAGCTGAAAGAAACGAACTTCCGCACCGTTGACGAATCGTCCGCTACCAAAATCACCTTTTTCACACTGGTCAATGCTTGTTCTTCAGTAATTGCCATGGGACTCTATTCCTTTTTATAGACAAAAGCGCCGGGGTGGTGTTCAACCTTGAAAGATGAACTGATTTCGTGGAGCGATTCAGCCTCGCCCAACAACAGATAACCCCCGGGATTCAGGACATCGTAGAAATTTTTAATTACCCTGATTTTTGTCGCCTGATCGAAGTAGATCAAGACATTGCGACAAAAGATGACATCCGTCCCCTGAAACCGGCGAATCGCGATTGAATCATTCAAATTGAGGTAGTTAAATTTCACCATATTTTTTATCGCGTGATTCAGGTACTGGCTCCCGTTGAGAGCAACAAAATACTTATCAACCCACCGGGTATGTTCCGCATCCATGGACCGGAAGGAATTGGTGGTGTAGATAGCCTCCCGTGCTCTTTCCAGCATTTTCTGGCTAATATCCGTGCCCACCAGATCCAGGAACCACTGTTTCAAGCCGATTCCCAGTGTCTCCTGCAGGTAAATCGCGATGGAGTAAAGCTCTTCGCCGGAACTGGAAGCGGCGCTCCAAATCCGTAGCCGACTATTCCCGGTAGCTTTTTTCTCCTTCAGCAAATTCGGAATAATGCCGTTTGCGAACGCATTCAACTGATTGGCATACCGAAAGAAGTAGGTCTCGTTGATGGTGACATGGTTGTACAAAAACGAGAGCTCTACCTTCCGGTTCACCGGATGCTTGATGTACTCCAGATATTCGGCCATGGAATCTTGCTTTAGTTCATTTAATCTGCGGTTTAGGCGACTTTCCAGAAGGTACTGTTTGTTCTCCGTAAAGAATATCCCACTGTGCTCATAAAGCATATCCCGGATTGATTTAAACTGATCCGCTGACAACTTTCGAACCGTCTGGAATCCGATTTGAAAGGGCGCACTGGTTTCGAACAGGGTCATCGTCAACTCCGTGTTACTGCCAATAGCTCTTCGGTCGGCGGCATTTTTTCAATTACAATCAGCTCCAATTGCTCCAGCGTCAATGCGCCTAACTGGGGATAATGTGCGCGCAACCGGTTCCAGGCATCCGTGATAACATCCGTGGCTTCTGCATAGTGATTCAGAAATCCCTTTTTCATGCGGTGACTGAGATAATCAGCAACGGTGATGAGGGAGATGATGCCTCGATATTCGGACTCTTCCGGAACAATTTTATGGTGATGGGACATGGTTACGATGACCGAATCCGGCAGATGCCACCGCTCAGCCAGCAGTGCTCCGGCCAGGGCATGATCCATCCCGATCGTTTCCATTTCGGCTTCCACTGCGGATACCTTACGCTCCTCCTGAATCTTCAAAGCCTCCATGAATTCCGGCCGAACGATTTGAAAAAGCACCAGCTTCCCGATGTCATGCAGCAGCCCTAACGCATAGGGGTTACCAATCATGGGCAGACGGTACTCCGTTTTAATCAATTGGGCGATGGAGCCCACGGCGACGCAATGTCCCCAGAAATAATTCCAGTCCAGGGTATAGGAATTTTCCATGTGCTGGCTGAAGGATTTGATGACTGAAAATCCCAGTACCAGGTTGTAAAGATCGCTCAAGCCAATGAGCACCACCGCCTGCTGGAGTGAATCGATATTTTTAAACAGACCATAGTAAGCCGAATTTGCGACGCGTAAGATTTTTATCGCCAGGGATGGATCATTTTCGATGATGGGCAGCAACTGTTTGACAGATGCCCGATCTTCAGAAATGATCTCCAGTAATTGGGTGGCAATGACCGGGACGGTGGGGAGGTTGTGGAGCTCCTCAATCCGTTGCCGGTAAATTTCAATGCTGCCGGTTTCTTGTGGTGTCATGTTAATTGTGTCCCATCTTCATCATCTGCAAGGGAGGTGAGGTACTGGTAAGCCTGATCCGCCAGGCTGCAGACTTCATATTCCCGATGATTCATTAATTTTTCCATTACCCCGGCGAGCCGGGTCATTTTCCGGTAACCCGCGACCTGAATGGCTGCGGAAAGCATGTCCGGATCAGTGGCCGGATCCAGTAAAAATTCTCCCAGCGGTCCCTGGAGAACCTCCACCGGTGTGTGCATACCGGAAAGCTCCAGTGCCGGAATTGAAATGCGTTCGTCCGGATGGTGGATCAGTGGCATTAATTGTCCCGCCAACTCGTCATTCTGATAGGATGCCGCGATAATTTTTTCCAGTAATTGTACCGGCAAATCCTGAGCATGTTTTAACAGGTGGGCAATGCAGGGTGTTTGTGGGTAGCGTTCGATCTGCTCACCCACGAGGTCGCAAAGTTCCTGATTTTCTGATTTGAGTTCGGACAACACCGCGTGCATGTAAACATCCGAGCAGTTGACCATGACATTGACACCCGATTTGGAACCCACGCTGAAGAGGGCTTGCACCACGCGCTTATCCAGTTCCTCGCCAACCCGACCAAAAATTCCCGCCAACGCCGGAATCGCATCCGGATCACCACTGTTTCCCAACGCATCCACCAGCGCTAAAAGCATCAGGGGATCTTCCGTTTTCCCCAACAACTTTTGTAAAAATACCTGGCCCACCGGTTGAGCGATAAAGCCCACAGCCTCAATGGTTTCGAATTGCATTTCGGGACGCTCATCAAACAACCTGATCAGCGGTTCCAGCGCTTCCGGTGCGGCGATCTTTCCCAAGGCCTCAACGGTGCTGACCACGACATTGTCATCCTTGTCTGCAAAAAGCAGGGGAATCAACGCCTGAACCGCCTCATTTGAACCGATTGATCCCAAAATATCTACAATGAATTTCCGGACATCCTGGTTATCCGTTTTTAATCCGGCCAGCAAATCACCAACGACGCCGTGACCGATTTTCATAAGAATTTTTGCAGCAAGATTGCGGATTTCGATGTGTGGACTGCCCAGCAAACTCACCAGCTTCGGTCCGCTGGCGGGTAGTGGCAACCGTTCGACGATCTCGGCCGCTGCCTCGCGAACGCCTCGATTTGGATCTTCCAGCCTTGCCAGCGCATGACCATGGACCTTTTCGCTGTCAAAATTTCCCAACGCATAAACCGCTTTCCGCCGCAGATCGGTATCTTCGTCCATGAGATATGGAATGACACTGTCCAGGGTTTCGAAAGTCGGGGGTTGTGTTATTATTTCCACCATTGGATTCATTCACCTTCCAGGTTGATCGGCAAGCGTCGAACCTTTTTTTGGAGCGCTCGCATAGCTTTCAAGTTCTTTTTCAGCAGACCTTCGTCTGGTATTCTCGTCATGTTTTTCAATTCAGCAGATTACCCTTACCAGGTGTGGCGGTTGTTGTTGCCGCCGATGTTGTTGTTTTGGACGGAATCGCGCTGTGTTTGCGGGATTCTTCTGGCTCCCAGGAGTATAGATTGTCCACATTCAACAGGATAATCAGCTCCTCATTCAGGGTCGCCACGGCCTCGATGACCTTGTCATTTTCGTCAGTAATCGTCATTTCAGGCGCTGGTGAAAGCGCCTCGTCCGGTATCTGCAGGACCTGATTAACAAAATCCACGATTAACCCCACAGGATTGGAACGGACGGTGAGTACAATGATACGGTTGCGACGGGTCCGATCCTGATGCGTGTCCAGCTTGAAGCGCCGACGCAAATCAATCACCGGAACGATTTTTCCCCGGAGATTGATGGCACCTTCCACGAAACTTTTGGTGTTGGGAACCCGGGTAATGTCCGGAATATGGATGATTTCCTGTACCAGAGATATATCAACTGCAAAGGTCACATCGCCCAATCCGAAGCAGATAACCTGCCGGATAGTCAATGAGGACCGCATGATGCTGTTGTTTCCGGAGCTGGACAATGCAGATGACGCCGTTGCCCCTGCCGATGATGTTGCTTCAGTCATTTTATGCTCTTCCTTCAGCCCGAACAATCCGTTCGGAAGTCAACCTTTTCGATAGGGTCTCTTTTAATGGATACACAGTCGTCGTTGGTGAAAATTTTGGGTAATCCACCGTGATAGCGGTGGGTTGCGATATTGAGCCAAACAAGGTCGTCGCCCGCATGGCGTTATTTCCCTTTAAAAAAACAGTAGCGGTATTCATGGTGACTGTCATGCCGGAAGTGTTGCGGTGGCGTTGTTTTTATGCTCTTCCGCAATCTGGCGCAGAGCTTTGGTTTCGTCTCTGGAAAAAACCCGATCCATATCCAGCACGATGAGCAGGCGTTCGGATTTTCCGGAAGCATCGTCCTTGCGCACCGGGAAATTGGTCACACCCTGGATGTATTGATGCTCAACCTCGGACTGGGCAATAACCGGTGTTGGTTTAATGCTGTCCGTGGAAAGTCTCAATACTTCTGTCACTTCGTCAACCACCATCCCCACGGTCATCTCGGATGTCTCCACGACGACAATACGACTCTCTTTGGTCTGGTCAGATGCAGAGGCAAGACCGAAACGACGACGGAGATCAATCACCGGCACGATCTTGCCGCGTAAATTGATGACACCCTCAACGAAGGATGCAGACTGAGGAATCTTCGTAACTTTCACCCGACGATTAATCTCCTGAACATGGTGAATGTCCACGCCAAAATCTTCCTGTGACAGTCTGAAACAGACCAACTGAAGCAAACCTGTTTCCTGAGTCCGGCTGTTGTCTGCGCCAGATTTTCTGCCTGTCTCAGGTGCGTTGACCGGTGAATTATTTGTGGAAGTAGCCATTTTTTTAAACTCCTGTTGATACTGAACTTTTTAATTAGCGGGTAATCCTGTCTGACCCCTGCCCCGCAAATGTCCCTCACTAACTTTTTTGCTGTGGGGCATTTTTCCCCCCATGTTATGGTCAGACCAGGATTGCCCTAAATTTGCCATTGGATAGAAATCAAAGATCATGGTTTGGCTTCTTTTCCTAGACCTTGAATTGATCAATTAAACTGTTCAAGCCCTTGACTTCCCGACTCAGTTCTTCTGCGGATGAAGCCATCTCCTGGGATGCGGCAGCAGCCTGTTTCGAGACGGAACTGACACCTTCCACATTCTTGGAAATCTCTTCCGCGCCACTGCTCTGTTGTTCGGTGGCGGCAGCGATCTGGGTAATGGCTGAGTTCACCTCTGCAATTGCCCGGACGATTTTTTCCAAAGCGTCCTGACTCTGGGCGGCCAACTTCTGATTCTCATCCGCCTGTTTGCCTGTTTCGCCCATGGATTTCACCGATTCCGCCACATCTTTCTGGATTTGGCCGATTTTTTTGCCAATCTCACCAGTGGCGCTCACGGTGCGTTCCGCCAACTTCCGGACTTCATCAGCCACCACGGCAAAACCGCGTCCGGCATCACCAGCCCGAGCCGCTTCGATATTGGCGTTCAATGCCAGGAGATTGGTCTGGTCGGCGATGTCATCAATCACCTGTATCACCTCGCCAATTTCCTGTGAGCGCATTTCCAGCGCGCCGATTTTCAAGGATGCCTCTTTCACCAGACTGGTGACCAATTCCATTCCTTTGAGTGCCCGGATTACCGCTTCACGCCCCTGTTGAGCGGAATCGTTGGCCGAATTGGCACTTTGTTGGGTGGCACCGGTACTTTTGCTGGATTCCAAAATCATGGCGCTCATCTCTTCCGTGGCCGTGGAGACTTCACTGAGCTGGTATTGTTGCTCCTCAGCGCCGGTGGCCAGTTGTTCCGATGCTGCTGAAATCTGTTCGGCGGCATTTCCAACCTGACCCGAACTGACCTTGATCTTGGCAATGATGTCCTGGAGTTTCGCCAAAAAGGTGTTGAACCACATGGCCAATTCGCCGGTCTCATCCTTGGCGGTGGCATCTACGCGCACGGTGAGATCACCTTCTCCCTGAGCGATGTCTTTGATGCGGTCAACAATCACAAGGATCGGTTTGATAATCATGTTGGCAATGAATAACGCGATGATAATGCCCAGAACGATGGCTAAGACGGACATCCCCATGACAAGGCTCTGGCCGGTCTTTCCCTGTGCCATGATTTCATCACCCTGAGCATGGGTCATCTCGGTTCTGGCGTCCGCCATTTTATCAAACCCTTCTTCCAGTTCTCTGCCCATTTTAGTCACTTCGTTTTTCAGAATGCTGGTGGCTAATTCGGTATTCCCGCTATCGTAAGCCGGGAATAATTGGCCGGTAATGATATTCCGCCACTCAATACTGTGGTCGAACAATTCTTGTCCTTCAGTGTCAACACCGATAGCGATCAGTTTGTCCTGAATGACCTTGCTTTCTTCAGTAACCTCGACAAATGCGTCTTTGTAGATTTTTTCTCCAAACAGGATGTACCCCCGAACCAGGGCAATTCTTTTTTGAATGTGAGCACTCAGTTCTAAAGCTCCCAAACTCATCTCCACGTCAACTTCAACCATTTCATCAACAGACTCATTTGTACTTTTGATGGTCGTGTAGGCTGTAAACGCCAATACTACAGTGAGTACCAATACAAGGCCAAAACCCATCAAAATCTTCATTTTCAAAGACTTCATCTTGTCAATCCCCCATTAACCGTTTGTGATGATCCCTCTATTACGGGTTCTACCTACCAGTAGAACGATGCCGTCTGATTTCCTCAGAATTCGTGATCATAACATTTGCATATACGGTTTTTTCTGACAAAGATGCGTTCGTATGGCCAGCCACCGTACTGGGCCTCCACACGGAAAATTGTACCCCGTCTCTTTCAGCAGCTTGTGCAGCAGCTTTTCTGAGTAGAGCCAGTGCTCTTTGGGATTTTTTCAGGTCGCGGTTAAAAGGTGTAGCCATGATTTGTTGCTCCCTCTTTTAATGCACTGCGATTGGTTTTCAGTCCAGACCCCTCGCCCCAATAATACCTGGACTTTCGCGAATTTTCTCAATATGCGTGCCAGCCCGATTTGACCCGGTGACAACCCCTTATATAGGGTTGATTCTTAAGGGGTCATCAGCGTGGTTGACGGACTCTTCCAGCTCTGACCGGATCGTTATCTGGCATGAGTTTCCGGGCTTATTCAGTGAATCATACAAACCAATAAATCAGTCTGATTATGCCTGTTTAATGACAATATGCTGACCGTTAGCAGGCATTGGAAACGTGTTCGAGATGCAGGGAATATTTTTCCGTTGCACTGTAAATTTTTCCTTCAAAAAAAATGTATTTCCGGGATCAATCTGAAGGCTGCAAAATGGCTATGCTTAGATGCTCATTCCGTCTGTAAAATCTCTTTCTCCCGGAGGGACGCAAAGTGGACAGATGAAAAATTTAGTTAAAAGAAAGAATTCCCCTCTGGCCCCAATGGGGTCCCGATGTGAAGAGGGGTTAGGGACTCGCCGGAGGCTCCGCCGAGGCGGTGTGTTCTTCGTTTAATAGTCCCAAGCCACCCGTCCGGCTCAGGCGGAAAACGCCCCTGGCAATGAAACCATGGAAAAAAATCCCTCTTTCCCTAAGGGACGCAGAGCGC
>Ga0210009_1003173_pt1 | contig 10888 bp, 11 predicted proteins | sample CryGeyCG2114_065_FD_185457 | JGI IMG/M metagenome (GOLD analysis project Ga0210009, IMG submission 185457) | Groundwater microbial communities from aquifer - Crystal Geyser CG12_big_fil_rev_8/21/14_0.65 (SPAdes) (version 2) | ecosystem: Environmental > Aquatic > Deep subsurface > Groundwater ... | reverse complement strand
GGTTCCCGGCCACATCAGGTGCATCCGCAAGGGACACTCACAACAGTGGTTAAAGTGGGGCGCAACCTAAGCGTTAGCTCATTGGTTCAAAGAATGATGAATCTGACGAACACTGCAGGGGACACGGCCTGATTCTAGAACAACTCATCCTGCTCTGCCAGCGTTGCGTCGATGATTTTCTGCATCGCTTGGGTTCTGTGCTTGAACGCGGCAAGGTCAAAGCCGCCGCCTAGGCGGGTGGTCAACAATTCGTGCGCGATGTTGAGCGCCGCCATGATGGCGATGCGTTCGACCGAGGCGATCTTGCCTGCATCGCGGATTTCGCGCATCTTCTGATCCAGATAGGCGACCGCATCCAGCAATTCGGCGCGCTCGTCCGGCGGGCAGGCGACGCGGAATTCGCGGTCGAGGATGTTCACATCGATAAAGCTGGTATTGGCTTGGTTCATGCGGATTCTGCGGGAAGATGTTCGAGAATGACCTCGATGCGCTGCGCGGCCTGGGACAATTTGTCCTGGCTTTTGCGCTGCTCGTTCAGCGCGGCGGCGACGTGCTGGCGCAATTGCAGGTTCTCTGCGCGCAGGTGCTGGGTCAGTTGCACCAGTTGTGCCAATTTTTGGTCGAGAGCATCAAGTTCGCTTTGCATGAGCGAACTATAGTTTTTAAATCCCTGTTAAGTCAATCGATAACAAGATGTTTTGCAAGTGTTTTGGAATAATCATGTCAATTTGCCGGGCACCAGAAATCGGGCGTTCTGCTACAATCCGCGCCGCTTTAAGGTGCAGCGAGGTGAAAACCTCGCAGTTAAACGGGAAACAGGTGCGGAATATTCCAATGCCTGTGCTGCCCCCGCAACGGTAAGCAAGTGTGGACGTGTCAACAAGCCACTGTGAGCAATCATGGGAAGGCGATGCGTTTGGTCTTGTGAGCCCGGATACCGGCCTTGAGCATGGAAGTCACCTGGGTCTGTTGCGCGAACGGATTGCTGCGTTACGCGGTGCTCGATTCCTTGCCGTGCCTTATGCACTGTCTCGGAATCTGCGCTCCGTGCGCCTTGCACTCCATTCGCTCACGACGATCCACTTGACTTCCAACGGTTCAGGAAGTGCGCGTGGGGCGCATGAATGATGGTTCAGTTCGCTGCATTCCTTGTTTCCCACTCACTTTCCTGATTTTGTTCAATGTTCCGGCGGGGTCGCCGGAACGTATTCAGGAAAAATCCAAATGAAACAGAAAAAACTTTTTACCGCACTGTTGTGTGCGGTGTCTTCTATTGCTTATGCCGCAAGTGACAGTCTGGATGAGGTGGTGGTGACGGCCAGCCGCACTGAACAGGTGCTGATGCAAACTTTATTACATACTAGCGTCCTGACCCGCCAAGATATCGATACTTCACAGGCGGCTGATGTGCCTACTTTGTTGAGGAATCTGGCTGGAGTCGAGATATACCAGAGCGGCGGCATCGGTAAGCAGAGCAGCTTGTTTTTGCGTGGCACAAATTCCAGCCACACGTTGGTGTTGTTGGACGGCGTGCGCATCAGCTCGGCAACGACAGGAGCTACTGCAATTGACCAATTGATGCTCGACCAGATCGAGCGCATTGAAGTGGTGCGCGGCAATGTCAGTAGCTTGTATGGTTCGGAGGCTATTGGCGGTGTGATCCAGATATTCACCCGGCGCGGCAAAGGTGCGCCGTCCTTCAATGTCAGCGCCGGTGCGGGTTCGCATAACACGCAACGCGCTGCCGCAGGTTTCGGTGGTGAAGTGGCAAGCACCGCATTCAATGTGCAACTCTCGAAATTCAAGACGGACGGCGTATCGGCGATCAGTCCCGGCATTGTTCCCACCGTTAACCCGGACATAGACGGATACCGCAATAACAGCGTATCGGCGAATGTGCGCCACGCATTAAGTGATGCGCACAGCCTGTCGGCCTCACTTTTTGACAGCAACGGGACCAACCAATTTGATAATGCATATGCTGGCACAACCAATGTGAGCGACAGCAAGTCGCACATTCAGAAGGTCGCCGTAGTGTCGGACAACCGGCTGAGCGCTAACTGGCAGAGCAAGTTGCAACTGTCGAGGGGGGTGGACAACTATCAGGATATTTTGAATGGTGTCGCCGGTGCGGAGCTTAAAAGCACCAACAATCTGCTGACATGGCAGAACACGTTGCATCTGGCAGAGCACAATGTGCTGATTGTCGGGCTGGAAAAACTGAAGCAGCAAGTTGCCAGCCAAACGCTGTACACGCGGACCGAGCGCACGGGCGACAGCCTGTTTGTCGGCTACACCGGAAACTACGGTGTGCAACAGGTGCAGCTCAATTTGCGGCGTGATAAATATTCGGATTTCGGCACGGCGAATACCTGGTTGCTGGGTTACGGCTTCGATGTGACTCCGGCTTGGCGTGTAACTGCCAGCACTTCCACCGCGTTCAAGACCCCCACTTTCAACGATTCGCACGCCCCTGTTTCATGGGGTGCAAACCCCAATTTGAAGCCGGAGCAATCGCGTAACAGCGAGTTGGGATTGCATTACGAAAATAATGAGCAGCGCTTGAATGCGGTGTATTTCGACAATCGGATTCGTGATCTGATTGTTGCCGATTCAAGCTGGGTAATGCAGAACTTGAATGAAGCGCGTATCAATGGTTTGGAATTGGGCTACAACGGACAGTTCGGCGATACCAAGGTGAAGCTGGCGGCGACCCGGCAAAACCCGCGCGATGCCCAGACCGGACAGACCTTACTACGCCGTGCCAAGAATTTCTCCAGTGCGGGCGTTACCCAGCAACTCGATGCACTGAAAGTGGGCGGCGAATGGCAACACAGCGGTGTGCGTGCAGACATCGACATTAATACCTTCGCACGGACGACACTTGCGGCATACGATGTGGTCAATCTAACGGCGAGTTATGCTTTCAACAAGCAATTCAATCTGGCGGCACGCATGGATAACCTGTTCAACCAAGACTACATGCTGGTGCACGGTTATAACACGCCCGGACGCACCTTTTATCTGGGTTTGAGCTTCCAGCAATAGCGATGCACCGCGGCGAATTGCCGCGGTTTCTGTTAAAGTTCCCGCCGGTGATTATCGGCGGGAAGCAAGGGAGAATGAAGATGAACAAATTGCACAACAAAACTTTCTGGATCACGTCCGCGCTGGTGCTGTTGATGGCGGCGACGCGCTTTAACCATTTTGGTTCGGCGGTGGCTTTGCCCGATGCGTCCTATGCTGTATTTTTTCTGACAGGACTGTATCTCGGGCGGGTGCGTGGGGCGCTGGCCCTGCTTGCGCTGTTAATGCTCGAAGCGGCACTGGTCGATTTTTATGCGATCAATTTCCGTGAGATCAGCGCCTATTGCGTTACCTCGGCCTATGCCTTTCTGGTGTTCGCTTATGGTGCGCTGTGGTTCGTCGGACGCTGGTATGCCGCGCATCACGCGGTGAGCGGCAAGGGTGTGCTCGGTCTGATGCTGGCGGCGGCAGTGGCGGGGAGCGCGGCATTCGTTATCGCCAATGTCAGTTTCTATCTGCTGGCGGGCTACTTCGAGCAGATGAGCGTGTGGCAATACATTGTCAGCGTGGCTCAGTACTACTTGCCCTATGTTGCGGTGACGATGTTCTATGTCGGGTTGGTGTTTGCCGTGCAGGTACTGGTTCAGTTTCTCGGCAAGCCGCAGCAGGAAACCGATGCGGCCTGATCCGGCGCACGTCGCACTCCCGTGCCGATGACCAGTTCCCAGCTTTATCTGCGCCTGTTGCGCTACGTCCGGCCGCATTGGCAGGCGTTTGCCGTGTCGATTCTCGGCATGGTGGTGGGGGCAGCGACCGAGCCGCTGTTGCCCGCGCTGCTCAAGCCTTTCCTCGACGGTACCTTCGTGCAGAAGGACGACCTGGTGATGCGGTGGGCGCCGGTGTTCATTCTGGGGATCTTCTTCGTGCGCGGACTGGCCGGTTTTTTCGGGTCGTATGCCATTCATTGGGTCGGCAACCGGGTGGTGATGGATCTGCGCGCCGAGATGTTCGGCAAGTTGATGACGCTGCCCACCCGCTACTATGACGACCATGCCACCGGTCTGCTCATTTCCAAGCTGACTTACGACGTAAACAACGTCACGGCGGCGGCGACCAGTGTGGTCACTATCGTCATCCGCGATTCCATCATCATTCTCGGCCTGCTCGGCTGGCTGTTCTACCTTGACTGGAAGCTGACGCTGATCTCGCTCACCATCGCGCCTGTGGTGGCTGGGGTCATCCGGGTCATCAACCGCCGTTTGCGCAATGCCAGCCGCAACACGCAACAGGCGATGGGCAGCATCACCCAGGTCATCGAGGAAAGCGTGACTGCGCACAAGGTGGTCAAGCTGTTTGGTGGTCAGGAATACGAACAACAGCGCTTCAATACCGAGATCAACTGGGTACGCCGCTACATGATGAAACAGGCCGCCGCCGCCGTGGCCAACGTGCCCATCGTGCAGATGGTGGCGGCAATCGCCCTGTCAGTCGTTATCTATCTCGCCATCGGCCAGGCCCAGAGCGATGCCACCACCGTGGGCGGATTTCTCTCATTTGTGGCGGCGATGCTGATGCTTACTTCGCCGCTCAAGCGTATCACCAGCATTACCGAATTCATCCAGCGCGGGCTGGCGGCGGCGGAGAGCGTGTTCGATCTGCTCGACAGCGAAAGCGAGACCGATACCGGCACAATGCAACTGGGCCGGGTGCACGGCGCAATCCGTCTCGAACACGTCGGTTTCGCCTACGGTCGCGACGGCCGCATGGCGTTGCAGGATATCGATCTGGACATTCCGGCAGGACAGGTGGTGGCGCTGGTTGGCGCCTCGGGCAGCGGCAAGAGTACGCTGGCGAATCTGGTGCCGCGCTTTTATGAGCTGACTTCCGGCTGCATCCGCATCGACGGGCAGGATGTGCGCGAGGTGATGCTGGCCAGCCTGCGCGCCAACATCGCGCTGGTCAGCCAGGAGGTGGTGCTGTTCAACGACACCATCGCGGCAAACATCGCCTACGGCCAGATGCGCGAAGTGCCGGCGGAGGAGATCGTGGCAGCAGCGACGGCGGCGCATGCGATGGAATTCATCCATGACATGCCGCAGGGGCTGAATACACTGGTCGGCGAAAAGGGCGTGCGCCTGTCCGGCGGACAGCGCCAGCGTATCGCCATCGCCCGCGCGATCCTGAAAGATGCGCCGATCCTGATCCTGGACGAAGCGACGTCCGCCCTCGATTCAGAATCAGAGCGGCATGTGCAGGCGGCGCTGGAAGTGTTGATGCGTGATCGCACCACCCTGGTGATCGCCCACCGCTTGTCCACCATCGAAAAAGCCGACCGCATCGTCGTGCTGCAAAAGGGCAGCATCGTCGAGAGCGGCACCCATGCCGAACTATTGCAGCAAGGCGGCGTATACGCCCAGTTGCACCGCACCCAATATGGCGGCGGATTGCAGCAGGAAATTTCAGCGCAAGCGGGTTGACAGAACGCAACGATCTGGTACATTTCATACCCGAGCATTTCACTCAACATTAAACGGAGGTCATCATGGCAGTTCTCGTAGGCAAGCAGGCACCCGATATCAACGCTGTCGCCGTCATGGGCAACAACGAGATCAACGAATCCTTCAACCTGAACAAGCACATCAGCGGCAAATATGCAGTGGTGTTTTTCTACCCGCTGGATTTCACTTTTGTTTGTCCGTCCGAAATCATCGCGTTCGATCACCGCCTGGACGAATTCAAGAAACGCAATGTCGAAGTGATCGGCGTTTCCATCGACTCCCACTTCACTCACCTCGCCTGGAAGAACACGCCGGTGAACAAAGGCGGTATCGGCCAGGTCCGTTATCCGCTGGTTGCCGACATCAAGCACGAGGTGTGCAAGGCCTATGATGTTGAAGCTGAAGGCGGCGTGGCTTACCGCGGCTCTTTTTTGATTGACCGTTCCGGCGTGGTGCGCCATCAAGTGGTGAACGATCTGCCGCTGGGACGCAACATCGATGAAATGCTGCGCATGGTCGATGCGCTGCAGTTCAACGAAGAGCATGGCGAAGTTTGCCCGGCCGGCTGGAGCAAGGGCAAGGCCGGCATGAACGCATCGACCGACGGTGTAGCCAAGTACCTCGCATCACACGCTGCGGAACTGTAAGCCATTTTTTGGTTCAACTAGGAAAGGCTCCCACGGGAGCCTTTCTTAATGGTCTCTGCCCGGCACGATTGGGTAAAACTTGAAGTTACCCGGATATGCCATCAGGCCACGGGATGATGACGGGGTAAGTTTTTGTCTGCGGCAATATGCCGCATCTTCACCGCATTGCATGTAGCTATACTTGCGGAGGCAATGCGCGCTTTTAGTTCTTGCGGCAGCGTGCTGAACTCATTGTACCAATCCACGTTTATCAACTTTTTGGAGGTTAATCATGAACAGAAGAGAAATGCTTAAAGTGGCAACCGGAGGGATCATGCTTGCCGCCGCCGGGAATGCGGTATTTGCCGCAGAAGATCATGCCGATCATATGCATATGCATGACATGCCCGGTTCCGGCAACAAGAACCAGAGCCTGATTGATGCTGCCACCGACTGTGTAAAAAAAGGCCATGCATGCCTTAACCACGGCATTCAATTGTGGAGTGAGGGTGAGAACAAGGGGATGGCCATATGCGCCATGCGTGTCAACGAGATGATCGCCGCGTGTGCCGCGATTGAGCAGCTTGCCAGCTCCAACTCAGTGCATCTCGTCAAAATGGCAAAGGTGGTTATGGATATGTGCAAAGATTGCGAAAAAGAGTGCCGCAAATTCGAGAAAGAGCATGAGCCTTGCAGGCAAGCAGCAGATTCCTGTGACGCTTGCTTCAAAGAGTGCAAGAAAATAACGGGCTAATCTCTGCCCTTGGTACGGTTGCTCAGCCATCGATACCGTTCGCCCCTCATGTTTTCCATGCGGGGCGATTTTTTTTTTGGGGAATTGCAGCCACACACGGATGCCACGGAAAAACTTGTCTTCTGTTCAAGAATCTGACACACTGCATCGCTAATGCAACGCAAGGAGTTCACCATGAAGACTGCTTCATTTCCATCGCTTCGAGTTAAGCCAGAGCTGCGGCATGCAGCCGAGAGGGTATTGAAAAACGGCGAGAGCCTGTCCAGCTTTGTAGAGCAATCCATACGTGACGGCATCCGGCATCGGCGTGTGCATCAGGAGTTTATCGCACGTGGCTTGGCCTCGCGTGACGAGGCACAACTTACCGGCGAATACTTTCCTGCAGAAGATGTGTTGGGCGAGTTGGACGATATGTTAAACAACGCAGAAGCCAAGGCTGGTGGGTGAGCTATCGTGTTCGCTACACCAGGGCGGCCAGGGAGGACTTGCACCGCCTGTATGCTTTCCTGTTGGAGCATGATCTAAAGACCGCACATCGAGCGCGAGATGCGATCAGCAAGAACATCGAGTTTTTGCGTGAATTCCCCTTCACTTGCCGCAAGGCTGAAATCGACAACCCGTTTTTGCGTGAAATTGTGATTCCCTTCGGCGCGGCTGGCTACATTGCTTTGTTCGAAATCGAGGACAGCGAAACGGTGACTATCCTGGCGATTCGCCATCAGCGCGAAGACGACTATTATTGACGAAGTATCAATAGCGCCATTGCCGTCGGCGCGCGATGTGCTGACTTGTGCGTCTTTCCGCCATAGCCACAAGTCTGGCACGGTCACTTCGGCTGCATCTTCAAGCTCGTCTGGTATCACCGCATCGGCCAAGTAAACCCGGTTGTTTGCCCGCATGCACCGTTGGGGTCATTTGCCTGTTGGGGGGTGCGACGATTTTCGGCTCCGGCATAACGTGTGCGTGGTTGTTGCCACTTTAGTGGTTTTAGTGTCAATTCCACACGCAGCTTGCTGCGTAGTGGATTGCCTGCCTTTGGTACAACCACGGCCTCCCCCTTGCGGGGAGAAGGTTAGCCTTCACCGCAATTTGCCACACCGAGGTTTGCCACACCAAGGGTGCGGCAAATTGTCACATGCGACATCTTGTCGCATTCCAAAAACATTTTTCCCCGCTTAGTATTCGCGCGCTTTATTTCAAATCACAAACGCCGGGGGAAGAATGCAAATCAATAAACTATTCGTGTTCAGCGTGCTCACGCTGGCGATCAATCAAGCGGTGTATGCGGCAGATGAGCCGCAGTTAATGGACGAGGTGAGCGTCTATGGCGAGCGCCCTGCCGCATTCCGCAACATCACCACCTCCACCGAGGCGGCGGGCAAAGCGTTGATCGAAAGCACCAATGTCATCAATACCGAGGATGCGGTGAAGTATCTGCCGAGCGTTCAGGTCCGCAAACGTTTCATCGGCGACCGCAATGCGATTCTCGCCTCGCGCAATGCGGGCACGATTGATTCTGCCCGCTCGCTTGTTTATGCCGATAATGTGCTGGTATCGATGCTGCTTGGCAATTCCTATAGCTATGCACCGCGCTGGTGGTTCGTTTCGCCGCAGGAGATCGAGCGCGTTGACGTGAGCTACGGCGCGCATTCCGCGGCTTACGCCGGCAACGCAGCCGGCGTCGTCATGGTCATGAAGTCGAGGCTGCCGGAGAAGTTCGAGGCCTATGCCGATGCACAAGCCTTTTCCCAGTCGTTCAAACTCTATGGTACCGATGAAACTTACAATGGCTCGCGCATGGGTGCCTTTCTCGGCAACCGGAATGACAATTTGCGCTGGACGCTGAGTGCCGGACATTTGGACAACACGGGACACCCGATGTCGTTCTCGACTTCCGCGCGCAAGACGACAGCACCCGGGGCATCAACGGTGGTGACGGGCTATCATTGGGATCAGGATGCGAAAGGCGCCGACCGCGTCGTCTTTGGCGCGACCGGCATCGATCACAGCACACAGGACAACGCCAAGGTCAAACTTGCCTACGATTTTTCTCCCGGCTCGCGGCTCACCTACACCCTGGGTTTTTGGCAGAGCGATTCCGATGCCAGTGTGCAAAGCTATTTGCGCGATGCGGCGGGCAATCCCGTCTACAGCGGCAATGTGAACATCGACGGCGCCACTTACACCTTGGCCAATACGGCTATGCAGCCCAGCAAACGCCTTGAAGAACACTGGATGAACAGCCTGACCTGGCGTTTCGATCCGAAACAGGAAAGTGACTGGGCGTTCGAGGCAGCGCTGACAAAATACGAATTCGGCAAGGACACCTCACGCAAACCTACCGTTGCGTTACCGGCTGCATCGACTGGCGGCGCGGGACAGGTTCAGCTTCTGGACGGGACAGGCTGGCATACGGCGGATGTGCGTGCGGACTGGAGTCCGGAGCGCGGCAAGCGCGGACACGACGTTGCCTTCGGCTACCACTATGACCAGCACAATCTCAATGACCGGACTTACACGAATACGGACTGGCTTGCGGGGAATGCGACCACCGTCAATGCGGGCAGTACGGGCAACACGGAAACGCAGGCCTTCTACGTTCAGGATGCGATCCAGATGGGGCAGGACATGAAGTTGACCCTGGGCCTGCGCCAGGAACAATGGCGCGCATTCAATGGCACGATGACGAAAACGGTAACGACTCTGGCCTATCCGGAGCGCAAGGAGAGCTATACCTCGCCAAAACTTTCTCTTTCCTGGGTGGCGACGGAGAAGTGGCTGTTGCGCGGTTCCCTTTCGCGCGCGGCGCGATTTCCCACGGTCACCGAACTGTTCCAGGGCTCGATCTCCGGCACAAGTATCACCAACAACGACCCCAACCTCAAACCGGAAAAGATCCTGGCGGGCGAACTGGCCGCCGAACGTGATCTTGGCGCCGGCAACTTGCGCATCTCGCTTTTCCAGGACGATGTGACCGATTATCTGACGCGCCAGACCGACACTACCGTGACCCCGACCGTGACCAACGTCCAGAATGTCGACAAGGTTCGGATTCGCGGCATGGAGACGAGCATGCAGCGGCGCAATGCATTCATGCAGAGGCTTGACCTGACCGGCAGTCTGACTTTCGCCGACTCCGAGATTCTTGCGAATACCAGGAATCCGGCCAGCGTAGGCAAGCAGATGATTCGCATTCCGGACTGGCGGGCGACGCTGGTCGCAACCTGGCATGCCAACGACAAGATGGACTTTACGCTTGCCGGCCGCTACAGCGGGAAGCAGTTTAACCAACTGGACAACAGCGATACCAACGAGGGTGTATACGGCGGCGTGAGCCGGTTCACCGTCGTGGATGCCAAGTTCAACTACCGTTTCGACAAGCTCATCTCGATGTCCGTCGGTGTGGATAACCTGAACAACGAGAAATATTACGCGTTCCATCCATATACGCAGCGCACGTGGATTGTGCAGGTCAAGGGCGGCTTATAATCGGGCCCGGAGCAGGAAGCGCTTTCCTGCTATGGCTTTGCCGTCGCTGCGGCGCAAAAGCAGCCGCCGCTAATCATGTTGTACGATTATTTATTTGGCCAGGCGATATCGGCGGAGCGAAAAATCTTAAAGGCTACGGTTGAGGTTACAAATTTTCCGGGACGCATAAATGAATATAAACAACTTGGCTGTCGCACTGTTTTCTATCGCAGTGGTGGCTGCTTTCCCGGCGTTGGCAGCCGATCACGCCGGTCACGGCAAATCCGGTGCGGCGGCCTTGACTACCGCGCCGATGGACAGGGAGAAGCTTTGGAAGAAAGCGCTCGACAAGCCTTCTTTTGCCGTTACCGCATCTTTTGATGAAAACGGAAGTGGGGTATCCAGCTATTTACGGTAACGCTACAATTATGCAATGGAATCAAAGAACGCTCCCGCTCAACGCAAAACTCCCAAGGCGGGGATTGATTACCCGCGCAACTACGCCGAATTTCTGG
>Ga0210009_1003164_pt1 | contig 10936 bp, 10 predicted proteins | sample CryGeyCG2114_065_FD_185457 | JGI IMG/M metagenome (GOLD analysis project Ga0210009, IMG submission 185457) | Groundwater microbial communities from aquifer - Crystal Geyser CG12_big_fil_rev_8/21/14_0.65 (SPAdes) (version 2) | ecosystem: Environmental > Aquatic > Deep subsurface > Groundwater ... | reverse complement strand
GCCTCTAAGAAAATATTTTAATGGTTCACCCACAACAGGAACGGCGCCTACTATGTCTGTTCCTACTTTTGTAGCAAAGTAAGCAAGTTCATTCCATGGCAGCAAATAACCACTGAACCCGAATGCCAATGCAAGCACAAACATAAACATGCCGCTTACCCAGGTCATCTCCCGCGGTTTTCTGTATGATTTTTCGAAATAAACACTAAACATGTGAATGAACACGCTAAGTATAAAAAGATTAGCAGACCAACTGTGCATCGATCTAATAAGCCAACCAAATTGAACTTTAGACATAATAAAACGAATACTTTCATAAGCCAGATCCGAACTTCCTTTATAGTAGAACAGCAGGAGAATTCCGGTTACAACCTGAATTATAAAAAAGAATAATGATACGCCTCCAAAGTAATACCAGATTGAACGGCTGTGAACGGGGACATATTTTTTGCTCATAAAAGCAACGAGATCGCCAAGCTGTACGCGGCTATCTACCCAATCGTAAAACTTTTTCATTTGATTTTTCATATCGTGTTAAGCTTCTTTTGAAACAATTAATTCATCATTTTTTATTACAACCTTAAATTTATCTAACGGGCGCGGGGGCGGACCGGATACATTTTTGCCGTAAAGATCGTACTTACCGTTATGGCAGGCGCACCAAATAATTTTTTCATCTTTTTTATATTGCACCGTGCAATCAAGATGGGTGCAGGTTGCAGATAAAGCTCTAAATTTATCATCTTCGGTATGAATAATGATTACCGGCTTATTACCAAATCGTATGATCTTGGATTCGCCCGTTTTTATATCATCAAGTTTGCCGGCAACCACGCTGTTCACTTCCACTTCCGCTTGCTTGGGAGGTTTTAAAAACGATATAACAGGATAAATAGTGGCTACTCCAAATCCTGTCAGCCCTAATGAAAGAAGAAATTTTAAGAAGTCTCTTCGATCTTTTTTTTCTGGTTTATTACTTCCTATTTTATCCATTGAGTATTTCCAATTAAAATATTTTTACATTTACTTTTTAGGAACCGAATGCTCGATTTTTGCCCACATTTTTTCAAAGTTAAATCCCTTAAATGAAGGGCTTTCTTCATTATGACATGTTACGCAAAGCGCTTCTATGTTGTCATACAATTTTAATCCCTTTTCAACGGCAAGTTTTTTATCTTCCATTATTTTCTTGGTTTTATATTCCGAGCCTGCTCCATGACATGTTTCGCACTGCACACCATCGGAGATTTTGAATTTATCTGTAAGTAATGATGCCTCGGCATTGTAACCGGTAGCATGACATTTTAAGCACGCTTCTGTTTCAACAGCTTTAGTAGTGAAGCATTTTTCTTTTGCAATTTTATCAGCCTCAGGCGTATTTAATGTATTATAAGCCTGTGCGTGTTTACTGTTTTCCCAGATAACAAATTGTTTACCTGAGGCTTCGGTTTTGTGGCACATCCCGCACAATTTTGATCCTACATATTTTGGCACGGGGTCATCGCCTTTAGCGGCATTGGCTATTCCGGAAAAACTTAGAAATATGATTGTTGAAAATAAAACAGAGAAAAATTTTTTCAAATATTCTCCGTTATATTTTTTAATATTATTAGTTAACATTAGTTCGTTCCGATCTCTTTTTATTGTTTTAGTATTTTTTCTCTTTTAAAGTGTTAATTGAAGCGCTGATAATTTCTTTAATTGTAGTTTTAAAGATTGGCTTTTGCGCAAGATGAAAAACTCCCTCTTCATAAAATTTGCCGCCGTCTATTTTTTCAACGTTATTAGAAATTACAACAAGAGGGATCTTGGGTTTAATTCTCCTTATGATGGTTACAAGTTTCAAACAGTCTCCGTGTTGATCGTTACAATCAAATATTATTATATCAAACGCATTCTGTTGGAGTTCGAATATAAAATCTGTAAACACTGTTTGTTTTAGTAAGCCTATCCCGATTTCGGAACAGCAGTCAAAACAAGTGTCCACCACAACATCATCCGGGCTGAATATAATTCCTGTTCTCATTTGCTTTAATTAATTTTAAGTAATGATGCAGATTCCGTACCAGAATTATTGAATTCGGTCATAATTCGAACATTCATAAAAAAAACTTGTTTTTTAACAAAAAATGAACTTTTAATAAGAATAGAGGAGAAGATGGATTGATTTTCATTAGATTAGAAAAAGCCGATTTGTAAAACAGAGACATCACTGTCCTATAACAAAGCCTCACAATGTCACACTGTAAAAAGGCGATGCAGTTTTAGTTATCCCGCCAGGTATTCGGGTCAATTTTGTAAGTGTTAATCATTCTGTGAATATGCCTCCGGGTAAGCCCGGCTTCCTCAGCAACTTTTGTAATATTCCCTTTGAATTTTTCTAAAAGAAACATTAGAAAATTTTTTTCAATTTCTTCAATAGCTTTATGTTTAAGTTCTGTAAGCGATGTTCCGCTATAGGAGCTTTGCAAAGTGTTATTAGTTATAAGATGGGGCGGGAGATCCTCCAGAGTAATTTTGTTGTTCTTTGACAGCGTTACTGCTCTTTCAATATTATTTTCTAACTCCCGCACATTGCCGGGCCAATTATAATTTTCTAATGCCTGAATTACTTCATTTGTAAAACCGCTAATTTCTTTGGATGAAGATTTAAGACATTTCTCTAAAAAATGTTCTGCTAAAAGTTGAATATCTTCTTTTCTTTCTCTTAACGGCGGCACTTGAATATTAATAACATTTAATCTGTAATAAAAATCTTTTCGAAGCATCTCCTGCTTCAGCGCATTTTCAATGTTTTGGTTAGTCGCCGATATTAGTCTTATGTCAATCTGTATCAAATCATTTCCCCCAACGCGTCTTACTTTTTGGTCTTGAAGAGTTCTAAGCAATTTTATCTGTAGGTTAGCGGGAAGCTCGCAAACTTCATCCAAAAAAAAAGTGCCGCCGTCTGCAAATTCAATCAGTCCAATTTTTCTATGCACCGCGCCTGTAAACGCTCCTCTTTCGAAACCAAATAATTCAGCTTCGAAAAGATTTTCGGGAAATGCGCCGCAGTTAACCGGCACAAAGGCTTTCGTTTTTCGGCGGCTTCTTGCGTGAATACTTCGAGCAATTAATTCTTTTCCTGTACCGCTTTCACCTGTAATTAAAATATTTGCATCCGATTTGGAAACATTTTCAATCATCTCGAAAACGTTTCTCATCACTAAACTTTTACCGATTATATTATCGAAATGATATTTGTCTTCTAATTGTTTTAAAAGATTTACTCTTTCGCGGAAAAGATTTCTTTGCCGAAGCCCTTTTTCTATTAGGATTTTTAAATTGTTTATATCAAAAGGTTTTTCAATAAAATCAAAAGCGCCGGCTTTCATTGCGGCAACCGCGCGATCAATTGTGCCATATGCAGAAAAAATTATCACCGGCGTACTTGGAGCTAATTTTTGGCAAATTTCTAATACTTCCATTCCATCATGCTCTGGCATTAACAAATCGCAAAAAATTAAATCAAATTCTTCTTCTTTAAGAAATTTTATTGCTTCTTTTGCATGTGCAGCAGGAACCGGTTCATTGCCAAGCACCGAAATAATTTTTGCACAGGCGGTAAGCATATCCGGTTCATCATCTACTATCAGGATTCGTGATTTTTTGTTCATTGTAACATTCTCAATATAAGTTCTTCGGAATAATTAATGTAAAAGTTGTGCCTTTACCGGCTTCGCTTTTTACATCGATGCTTCCTTTGTGTCGTTGAATTATACTTCTTGAAATGGAAAGACCCAATCCCGTTCCATCTTTTTCTTTGGTGGAATAGAACGGATCAAATATTTTATTAAGATTTTCTTTAATTATCCCGGCGCCGTTATCTGTAATAGTTATCTTAACACATTCAGCCAGTTGATTATGAGAAATTTTATTTTGTAAGATATTTAATTCTTTAAGATTGATGGTAATCCTGCCATCTGTTGACAAAGAATCGATCGCATTGTTAAAAATATTTATGAGCACTTGCTCCAACTGTCTTTTGTCCACCATAATCGTTATTGCATCGGGTGGAAATTCTTTTACTATTTGAATCTTTTTCTCTCTAAATCTTGGCTGCAATAAATAGACGCTTTCGTTTATCAAATCTCCGGCATTTACGCTTTCCGGATTAAATGCAATTCTCCTTGAGAAACTTAAGAGACTTTTTGTGTAATCACCAATTCTTTTTGTTTGCTTCTTTATAATATCAAGCTCTTCTTTATAGAGATTATTTTTTTCTTCTCTCAGTAAAATTGAATCAGCATGAGCGGAAATAATTCCGATTGGAGTATTTATTTCATGCGCTACAGAGTCAACAAGCTCGCCGATTGATGCTAAGCGCGCGGAGTGATTCAATTGTTCTTGATAATCTTGAATTTTTTCCAAATTCTTTCTCGCTTCTTCCGATTTAATTCTTTTAAGATTTAAGAAATAGATTATGAAAATAAAAGATAACATCGTTACAAGGATTATAAAACCGAGTACAAAGAACAACTGAAATTTATCTCTTAATTTTGCCGTAACATCCGGCAGCAATGTTGAAATTGCTAAAAACCATTTTTGATTTTCTAAAACAATTGGCACATAAGCAAAAATTTTACTCGGCTCATCTCCCTGAACCCGGTACTCACCGTAAGCAGGTTCTTCCGATTGCAAAATTTTCAATTGTGTTTCAAATGAAATATGGCACGTCCGGCAATCTGCATTTGTCTTGAAGATAGAATTAAAAAGCATTTCTTCATGTTTGGGGTGATAAATCAGCCTTCCGTTTCCATCAAGTATCCAAACAAAATCGTTACTGCGCAGTTTTAATGGGAGTATGAAATGTTTAATTAAAGAATCAAAATTTACAATGTAAGCGATCAATGAATTTTTTCTATTGACTTCTTTATTTAAAGGCAGCACAATTAAGAAAGATTTCTCGCTGTGGATATCAGCCAATCTTTCCGGCAGCACTTCCGAAGCCAAAAATTTATTAACCGCGAAGCTGTTCTGAAATTCTTCCAACAACACTTTTAATTTATTCTCTACCCAAACAGGCGGTTCTTTGCCAGAGTAATAAACAATATTAGATAGAGAGTCAGTAATAATTATTGAAGAGATGATCGACTGATCATAACTGACTCTGAAATTGTCAATCAAATCTCTTGATTCAATAATGTTATTGTTAAACCCGGGGTTCCCCGTTAAGAAATTCATATCTTTTATAAGATGATCAAGAAAATACGCGATACCTCCGGAAACAACTTTTGTCATTTCTAATTGCTGTAGTTGATGATTCTTCTTAGAATCTTCGAGTATCAGCGAATAAATATTATTAACAAGGAAAAGAAACAAAGCAGTAATTGAAATCAGTGTAAAGAACAAAAGATATTTATATTTATTCTTCATCATATCTACAAGTACTTATTAATCATTTTCAATAATTCATCGGCTTCAAATGGCTTTGCTAAGCAGTCTATACAACCTGCTTCTAAAGCGCGTTCCTTATCTTCGGGGAATGTGTATCCCGATACTGCAATGATCGGGATGTGCGAATAATTATCATCGTTAGTAAGTTTTTTAGTTAACTCTAAACCGGTCATCCCTCTCAAAGAAATGTCCATCAAGATCAAATCTATCTTTGTTGAAGCCAGGATTGGGAATGCCGCAAGAGCGGTAAAAGCGGAATAAGTATTATAATTTTTTTCAAGAATTGATTTTATATACAACTGATTTATTCCGTCATCTTCAACAACAAGAATGTTTTTTCTATTCTCAGGTTTCATCAATTAGACTATCTGTTATTAAAATGAATTATAGTTTAATAATTATGATTCACTCTAAAAAGTTTTTTTGTATTCGTCATTGCGAATCCCGCATGCGGGAAGTGAAGCAATCTCAGTTCTAAAAGTGAGTCTGCTTCTCCGTTAGCTAACGGATCACAGGAATGACCTTTTTAGACCAGACTCATTTATCTTTATCTCTTTTTATGCAGTGCAAGCAGCGCTTATAATTTTTTTAAATGTTAGCGGGAGTTATATCTATTGTTTGAACAGTTCTAACAAATTTCCTGTGTAAAAGCTGCAGCATCGGTTCAGCAAGCTGCATAAAAGAGAATTTCCCGGCTGTGATTATTCTAAACTGAACTATTTATAACATCCGTTAAAAAGTTTAAATTAACAGTAGATTTTGAAGTTTAAATTAGCAAAAAGAATGTTAAGTTAAAGTATAACAAAATCGTTATATCACTATAAATAAAATTATTTTCAGGCGGCGTTATGAAAAACTTAATTTTTTTAGTCATTATTTTAATTATCGGCGGGTGTATGGAAACAAGCGATAAAAACCTAAAAGAAAAGTATACCGAAGAAATAAAACAAACCGATTTAGATTTCTCGGCGCTATCGGAAAGTGAAGGCGTAACCAAAGCATTCATCAAATATTCTGATGAAGATGTTGTTATGCTGCGTGATAAAAAGTTTCCAATTCTTGGCAAAAAAGAATTAGAGGATTATTATAACGCACGCCCCAACGATGGTTCAGTTCTAACATGGTATCCGATAAAAGCCGAAGCTGCAGAAAGCGGAGAGATCGGTTACTCGTTTGGAAATTGGAAATATAAAACGAAAGACACAACGTTATTTGGCAACTACGTTTCTGTTTGGAGAAAAAATTCAAACGGCGAATGGAGATACATTCTTGACGGCGGCGTTACAACCCCCGCGCCTGAAGAGGGCCAATAATTTTTTAAATAAACTTAAGGGCTCCTCTAAAAATCCGTTAGCTAACGGATTAGTTAACGGATAAAAAGTATTTAATTTATCGATTCCGAAAGCTATCGGAATCGATTTACATCCGATTAACTGTTTCTTGCGTAAGGTGAGTTATTAAAATAAAACTATGGAGAATAAATGAAAACTTTATTCGGGCTTATTTTTTTTACTGCCGTAATTAATTACGCGCAGATTGATACCTCGGTCTGTTACCCTTTACATATAGGAGATAAATGGGAATATTATTTTCCTGGCAATGATTATAGTACAGTAGAAATTATTAGTGATACAATAATGCCCAATGGGCATAAGTATTTTTTTTTAACGAATATGGTGTCTCTGCCTGGCAATATCAAAGAGTTGAAGATGTTACTAAGGTATATTACTATAGTGTGCCTGATGAGAATGAATATATCCTTTTTGATTTTCGATTACCCGAAAAGACTATTTGGGAAGTTTCATTTAGCGAATATTATTGGGGACTATATAAAACATGGACTACGAACAACAATATACTCAATACTGTATTGGAAAATCGAGAATTCAGTTTTGTAAATATTGACTCTACTGTTTCCCCTCCTGATACAATATGGAATCCCATTTTAGACGTATACCCTACACTAGTTACAAAATATCTTGGTATTTCATCATACATATACGGTTTGGAAGAATTAGTCGGTGCATATATTAATGGTGTGGGATATGGATCTCTTGTTGGTATTAAAGAATTGCATGAGGAATCGATAAATGATTTTGAATTATACCAAAACTTTCCTAATCCGTTTAACCCAACAACCACAATCCGCTACCAGATACCGGAAGACGGAATGGTTACATTAAAGGTTTACGATATTCTCGGAAGAGAAGTAAAAACACTCGTCAACGATTTCAAAACAAAAGGTCGTTACGAAGTAACGTTCAATGCAGATGCTCTTGCCAGCGGTTTATATATTTACGAAATAACGAGCGGCAGCTACAAAGCTTCGAAGAAAATGACGCTCATTAAATAAAATTTTGTTATCGCCGGAGATGGAAGGAGATTCTGTCTCCGGTAAATTGTCCGGCATATGCCTATTTGATGCCGTAATGCAAGCACTGTTTACAGCATTTTAGCAATAAAACATTTTAACAATCATATATCTATTATAAGGCAACAAAATAACGATGATATATACTTACTCAAAATTGAGGTTCATCATGAAAACTATAAAAATATTGCTGACTCTAACAACAGCTTTTCTGCTGCTTAACGCAGGCTGCAAAAAGGACAGCCCCACCGAGCCGACACCCACCAAGTCGCCCGGCTACCAGGAAGATATTCCCTGGCTTTCGCTGGCAGACAGCCCCTGGGCGATGTACAGAGCTGACCCGCAGAATACGGGGAGAAGTAAATATGCCGGACCTACATTAGGAATAATTGAAAAAACTATTGATTCATTAGTTCCGGCAAGCAGCATTGCTGTCGATAATAATCTTAGTATATATTTTATTGATGCCGTCGGTGGACCGGGTGATTATTCCGGAGCTATCGCATTCGATGATATGTTAAATGTAAAATGGTACCTTAAAAATGAGAGAATCTTATTATCTTCAAATAACCCAAGCAGCCCATTAGTTAATAATGAAGGAACTATGTTCTATAGTATTCCATTGGATAAAAAGTTTTTTGCAATAAACCGTGATGGTAGTACAAAGTGGGTGTTAAATAATTTAAAAATTGTACAAACCGGAATTAATATTGGTAAAGATGGAACCATCTATGTAGTGGCTTTAAATGATTCAGTTGGTCAATGGGAATTAACCGCAATTTCTTCTCAAGGCGAATTACTCTGGTCGCTACCAGGACTTGGCGTTTTAGGAGATGCACTCAACAGTATGAGCTTTTCGCCGGATGGTCAAACATTATATATCTCAGGAAATTTAAATGAGACTTCAGTTAATGCGATAGATATTGTAGCGAAAACAAAAAAGTGGTCATTTGGAAAAGATAGACTAATTTATAATTCTGCTCCTATTGTTGATTCAGAAGGTAATATCTATACGTTAACTTATCATGATGAGTCCGTTACAAATTTATATTCACTAACTCCCGATGGTAATATTAGATGGAAATATACATTAGATACAGCTTACTTCGTCAACGATATGAATCCCGGTGCTATAGATAAAAATGGTAATTTATATTATGGTGATAAAAATATAATGGTGATTGATTATAAAGGGAAGTTAGTTTGGCGTGACAGTATAAACGGCAGAATCTCAAGCCCTATAACTATTGATAATCAGAATAACATTTTCTTTTCGGTAGCTAATGGAACATCTATTTCATTTTTATGTTATTCCGATAAGGGAGTTAAAAAATGGGAAGTACTCTTAGGAAATAATTTTTCAAATAGAGGCACAAACTTTTCACCTGCTATTATTGGTAATTATCGTCTTTTGTTTCCAACATACCGAAATAATTTTATTTTTGTAATTAAGTGAGGTAAATTAAACGAAAAATATTTTTCTCATCATTGTGTTGCTAAATTAAATTCATATTTTTAGAAAATTAGAATTAGCAAATTGCGAATTTGGCGAATAAATTTGCTTACACTGTTTACAGCAATTCAACAATAAAACAATTTAACAATCATATGACAACTACATGTCTTTAACAAAATGGCGGATCATCATGAAAACATTACTACTAGCACTAACAACAGCTTTTCTGCTGCTTGCCGCTGGCTGCAAAAAGGACAGCCCCACAGAGCCGCAGCCCGCAAAACCGCCCGGCTACCAGGAAGAAGTTCCCTGGCCTTCTTTGGCAAACAGTCCCTGGCCGATGGTTTATGGAAATCCTCAATTAAACGGACGGAGTACACATAGTGGAATAATATCCGGCACTATAAACTGGAAAATAGATTCACTTTTTAATATAAGTTCCGGTATTACGGTTGGAACGGATTCAACTATTTATGTAGCATCAGAGTTCCTTTTTTGCGCCTATAGATTTGATGGCTCACTAAAATGGAAATTGAATCTTGGAATTTCGACTCAAACAACACCGTTAGTAAAAAGTAATGGTGATATAATTGTTTACTATCAATCACCAAGTACAATTTATGCCATTAATGCAAACGGTGAAATAAGTTGGACTTTACCTCTTCAATTTAATATATCTTCTCAATTCAATATTGGTTTAGATGGAGTAATTTACTTTATTCATTCAAATACCCTTTATGCTGTTGATAATGGAAATATAATATGGGAAGTGAACGATAGTAAAATCGGGAGTAATATAAATACAGCCATATCTCCTGATGGTAAATTTATATACCTAAAAGGTTCACGAAATTCCATTATATGCATAGATTTAATCTCGCATCAAATTGTATGGGAATTCGGGAAAGGTGGAAATAGCGCATCTCCATTAATCGATTCACATGGTAATATTTATATCTCAAGTTCTGATGAATCATATAATGATGGAAAATTCGCACTCTTTTCATTTAAACCGGATCATACGGTTAGATGGTTTTTTCCTCATAATGAATTAATCCATTATGGGTCGGAAACATATTCTTCGTATCAACAGCCAGCTATAAACATATTCGGTGATTTTATATTCGGAAATGATACTATATATTCGGTTTCTTATGATGGACAACTGAACTGGAAGTGTATCCCGGATGCCCCAACTGGTTCATCAATAATATCAGATAAAGATGCTTCTGTATATATGATAAAGGACGGCGGTGGAAAATTCGGGCTGCTCAAACTTGACAGTAATGGAAATCTAAAATTTGAAACTTCCGCAGCACAATATGAAGGAGAATCAACCAAATTTTCGGTAATATTAATTAATAAAGCATTAATAGTCCCAACCCAGGACAAATTCATATATTCGATAAAGTAGGTTTATTATGAAAAATTACTTGGTAATTCACATTACGCAAAATATTCATTTGAATAGCCATGAGCTTTAGAGGCTGTGTGAAAATCAAATAATGCGTAACATGATTTACTAATATCTAATCACTTCCTGTACTTGCTTATAAATTCTTCCACTTCCGGAATGCCGCCCTGAAAAATTAAATAACCGTTACTTGGTTCCCGTTCGGTTATTTCACCGGCAATTGGCGTAAGCATTATTTCTTTTACTTTTTCTAAATCAT
>Ga0210009_1003160_pt1 | contig 10942 bp, 7 predicted proteins | sample CryGeyCG2114_065_FD_185457 | JGI IMG/M metagenome (GOLD analysis project Ga0210009, IMG submission 185457) | Groundwater microbial communities from aquifer - Crystal Geyser CG12_big_fil_rev_8/21/14_0.65 (SPAdes) (version 2) | ecosystem: Environmental > Aquatic > Deep subsurface > Groundwater ... | reverse complement strand
ATCAAGAAGCCAACATGAGCTATAGTTTGAGGCCTTATAAACTGTTCCATACGGCCATTCAGAGAAATATGTTTGGCTAAATCGTTATCTATCCTGATATGCTGATCACTGGAACTACTATAACCATTTCTCCAGAGCGTTAAAAACCGACGTAATGATTTTGCCTGTGGCTGACTTTGACTCAAGGCAATCAAACTTCCCGCGATAAATGGACGCGGCAGTTGACCCGGAAGAAAGATTTGCCTGTCACCTTCAATTATAAAGGCCTGCGAGGGTTTGTTTGCGCTCTTATGCCAATAGACCCGCAAGATGTGTTGATTAGTTGAGTTCTTTATACTAACCACAAAATAACCCGAGGCGGCTTGGCCTAAAATAGTTTGGAAAATACGCGTCTCTACCAAAGAGGGAGTGGACAGCTCGGTAAGAATTCCAAAATTCCAATCAAGCAATGAACTAGGTAATAGCGCCGGGTTCCGTACTTCAATTATCTGTTCCTCTTTCAAAGCTCGCACTTCATGTGGTGAAAGCGCTTCGGGCAAAGACGGCGCTGATTTATTCTGCTGCGCGCTTCTAGAAATAGCCTCCCTTAATCTAGCTCTTCCTTTATCTGAATTCCCTAAAAGAGGTGTTCTCAGATAAGTTTTATCAGATAATTCTATACCACATGCCAAGTTTGTAACAAATAATGTTAAAACTATAGCTAATGATATTATCTTTATAGTTAAGATTTTTTTAAATTTAACATATTTTAAGTAAAAGCGATCATTTTTTACTGGCCGAAAAAACAAGATTTTAGGCTTCTATAAGCGGATTCAAGACGCAACAACGCTTATTTTGCCTCCTTTCGGAAACATAAACACAGCCTCTATAAATCAAAATCAAGGCGGGGTCTTCTATCGAGACGTAGACGCATTGGAATATCGCCGGATTTCTGTTCCTGTTCAATCAGCCACTCAAGGATGAAACCCCGCTCTTGCAGCACATCTAATCCTTTTTCCATCCGGGAAATTCTTTTTAAAGCAGCTAGATAATCCGCGGTATCTTTAGGCCGCGCTAAGCCAACATATAAGGCCTGCAAATTAATTCCATAATCTGTGCCCTGATAATTTTCCTGCATCCACTTACCAATAGCAACAAGAGCCCTCTCTAACTCTACAAGTATATAGCCATTAAACTGAGGATATTCTTTTAGGAAATTTTTTCCTAAACGATCCTCTAAGTTTTTTCTTATTAATATGCGCAAACAAACAGGTAATCTCAAGAGAACTCCAATCTGTTCTCTATGTTTCAAATTAAATATATCTCTCAGATCTTTAGGCTCTAAATGCACATTGGGACTGTTGCAAAATTACCTAAAAATACCATTCTAATTAAAAATTCGTGTTTTGCCTTTCTTTAAGGCTGTTTAATCCTTTTAATTCTGTCCGTTTCAGTTAATTTTAACCTTTTTAGACAGACTGATCCCTTGCGGGGCTTTACGCCCCGGCAAATAACGGTGGCGCATTGATTGCTATAAGCCTTTTTACGTTAAACACAATCGCTTCCATAAACGCTTGTAATTGTATTTTCATTAATCCGCGGTACCTTGCGCGTTTTTCTTCCTTTGAGAATATTCCTTCAAATTGCGCCCTTACTTTTGTTATCCATCGGTCTTTATCTTTATTCTTCTTAAGCATATTATTTTTTAACACAGCCCCGCTATGGCATCTTTGCGCGCGCATAACTTCCTGCGCTTCTTTTAGACAATAAGCCTTATCCGCAAAGACCATTCCGCCATCGGGGCAAATATGTTTTAGGCCTGACTGATCAGTTATATTTGCAGGAGTTACTGCTACCTTCTGAATCAATCCAGAACCCATTTACGTGTTTTTTATACCCATACCAGAATTTATCCTTGCCTTTACAGCCAAAACGGGCATCTTTGTCAGCGCTGTAGTTTTCTATGTTGCTGTTGTTTAACGATTTTGCTCCATCTTCGATCGCATTGTCCCGCTCCTGCCATGTTGTCTCTTTAGTCTTAACCGCTGTTGTGTCCACAAACGTAAATACTTTTCTTACTATGCCTTTTTCTTCAGCTTTTTGCATAATATTCTTAAATACCTGCCCAATCCGCTTAGCTCCCAACACCGTCCGTATACGGCAGAAAAATGTATGATCAGGTGTTTCGTCTTCCAGGCTAATGCCGCAAAACCACCTGAATCCTAAGTCATCCCGCAGGCGATTCTCTAATTCCCTGCCCGACAAATCATAGTAAAACTGCAGGAACAAACACTTAATCCCTGTGTCTAATCCGTAGCCTTTCCTGCCTACGGTTGTTTTTAACTCAACATACTTGCGGGCTATCTTAGTAAAGTCTACCGCGCGAGTTACTTTACGCAACTCGTGATCTTGACGCACAAGAACGTTTAAATCGTATTTCATTATGGTCATCTGCGGGCTCCTTTCAATTTGCATACCCATATTATACCATAATCACCGACGAGAATTGCTGATTTTTACTCAAATCAGCGACGAGAAATTAAAACACTTGACATCGTGAATTTGGGCTATTTCGCAACAGTCCCACATTGGAAATGCCTCTAAAACCTTGCCCTTCAAGGATGTTTGAAATCAACGTAACATATATAGCCTGCGCTTTACCAGTACCTATCGAAAGAACTGATCTATCCTGCCATGTTTCAACTACGCTATCAGCATTGTTAGCAAGCTCCTCACTGGTAGGCATTTTATATCTCAAACTAAAGCGATCAGTCATTTTAAAAAGTATTTTTGTATTGCCTAACAATTCCTGCTGGTGGACAATCTCTTTATTTAATGCTTCAGATAAAGTTCTTCTGTTATTTAAGTCATCATAACCTCTGCGGAATAATGTTATCTTTAAAGTCCTTTCTTTATATGCTATTCTTTCTCTGATAGCAATAGAGCCCTGAATACCATCGAGAGGCGTGCTGTAAAGACTTATCGCCTCTTCTAATCTAGCTCTTCCTTTATCTGAATTCCCTAAAAGAGGTGTCCTCAGATAAGTTTTATTATACGCAGGTATTCCATATAATGCCGTACTATTAAAAATAAATAACACGATTATAAGTAATGACATAATTTTTACATTTAAACCTTTTTTAATCTTTTCCATAATCCGGGTAAAAAAATAGCCTTGTTTATTGTTTAGGCTTTATATTTTAATAACCTATTTTATATAAAGTATATCATATGATAAGGGTATATTCAAGTCTACCCACCAAGCGTTATAGCTTATTCTACTGTCACGCTTTTTGCAAGGTTTCTGGGTTGGTCCACGTCGCATCCGCGTTTTGCTGCAATGTAATACGCCAGAAGCTGCAGCGGAACGACTGTAATAATTGGGGAGAAGATTTCATTTATTTTAGGTATACAGATTATTTCTTTCGTAAAATTTTCTATGCCTTTATCGCCTTCGCTCGCAACTGCGATTACCTTTCCTTTTCTTGCGCATATCTCTTCTATGTTTGAGACCATTTTTTCATACACAAATGATTCCGGCGCGATGCAAACTACTGCCCTGTATTCATCTATAAGCGCGATAGGCCCATGCTTCATCTCCCCTGCAGCGTAACCCTCCGCAGGTATATAGGAAATCTCCTTGAGCTTCAGCGCGCCCTCGAGCGCTGTAGGATAATTAAGGTTCCTCCCCAGGTACAAAAATGAGCCGAAGTTAAGGTGTTTTGCGGCAATTTTTTGTATGTGGTTTTTTTTGGCCAGGACATTTTCTATGATATCCGGTATATTTTTAAACCCTTCCAGTAAAGATTTCTTTAAGTCACTTTTTAACAACATTTTTTTATCCGCAATATAAAAAGCTAATAAATACAGGATCGCTAGCTGGGCTGTATACGCCTTTGTGGATGCGACCCCTATTTCAGGCCCGGCATAGGTGTACAAAACCCCGTCGGAGGCCCTGGCTAAGCTGGAACCGACAACATTACATATTGATAAAATCCTGGCGGATTTTTCTTTTGCTTCTTTAACAGCTGCCAGGGTATCCGCTGTTTCGCCTGACTGGCTTATTGCGATAGTAAGCGTATTTTTATTTACAATAGGGTCTCTGTACCTGAACTCGGACGACAAATCAACCGACACAGGTATCTTTGTAAATTTCTCCAGTATATATTTCCCTACCAGCCCTGCATGATACGCGGTACCGCACGCGATTATAATAATATTTGAGATATTTTTTATATCTTCATCCGGGATATTTATGCCTTCCAGGTTAAGTTCGGAATCGCCTTTTACTCTGGAAGATATAATCTGCTTCAAAACTTTTGGCTGTTCGTGTATTTCTTTCAGCATAAAATGGCTAAAGCCTGATTTTTGCGCGGAATCAAGGCTCCATTTTATTATACCTATATCCTTCTTTCTGGCTTTCCCGTCTGAACCAAAGACCTCTACCTTGAGCTTTGTTAAAAGAGCTATTTCACCGTCTTCAAGATAGATTACCTTTTTTGTATGCCTCAATATCGCGGGCACGTCCGAGGCGATAAAATTCTCGCCTTCTCCTATACCGACTATCAAAGGGCTTTCTTTTCTTGCGGCAACAATCCTGTCAGGCTCGTTTTTGGAAATTACTCCTAACGCAAAAGAACCTTTCAGGTCTTTAAGCGTCTTCAATACAGCTTCTTTCAGATCGCCTTTATAATATTTCTCCACAAGATGGCTTATGACCTCTGTATCTGTCTGGGATTTAAATCTGTGGCCTTCTCTGATAAGTTGTTTTTTTAACTCGCTGAAGTTTTCTATGATGCCGTTATGGACTACCGCTATATCGCCTGAGCAATCCTGGTGGGGATGAGCGTTAATATTTGTGGGAGCGCCATGCGTTGCCCATCTATTATGGGAAATTCCTATGCAGCTTTCAGAAATTTCTCTGCCCTTAAGAAAGGCCTCAAGGTCTTTTATCTTGCCTTTGCATTTCTTTATAATAATATTATCCTTGTAGATAACCGCTATGCCTACGGAATCATACCCTCTGTATTCCAGCCTCTTAAGGCCTTCTACTAAAATAGGCAACGCGCTTTTATCCCCTACATAACCGACTATGCCGCACATAGATGCTCCTTTTGGACTATTATATATTACTCTCTTACTTGTGCCAATAGAAAAGATATGCTAAACTTATAAGCGATGAAAATAAATCTAAAATTAAACATCAGCGCTTTCACGCTAGGCCTTACTTCAATGATAGGCCAGATAATAATCATAAGAGAGCTTCTTGTTGTATTCTACGGCAATGAGCTTTCCTTGGGAATAATACTCGCATGCTGGCTTTTCTGGGTGGCATTCGGCAGCTTGATCTTAGGCAGGCTGGCAGATTTCATCCCTTCCAAAGAAAAATTCCTATCATATATACAGCTCGCGATATCGATTATTGTGCCGTTTAATATTTTTTTCATACGGCTTATAAAACCTATATTAAAAATCCAGGCTGGAAAAATTGTAGGATTAACGCAAATGTTGGGCGTCTCTTTCGCATCCTTGTCTATAGTCTGCGCATTGTTAGGCCTGGGTTTTATTTTAATAGCCAAGATTGCGGCAAAAGATAGCAATCTCCCCTCCAAGCAGGTAGCAAGGATTTATTTATTTGAAAGCATTGGAGCATCTGTCGGAGGAATTTTATATACATTCCTGCTTGTAAAAGCGTACACAAGCTTTCAAAATGCGCTTATTTTAGGGAATCTGAATTTAATTATTTCGATATTATTTAGCAGGAATATAACCCAGCTTGTCTATCTGATAATATTTTCGACTACGGTAATCTTCAACTGGCCAAAGCACCTGGATGGATTTACAAGGTCTCTCCAGTCCAAGCCTATGAAACTCGTGGAAAGCGCGGATTCCATATACGGGAACATTGCTGTAACAAAGTTAGGGAATGACTACAGCTTCTACGAAAACGGCACCCTGATGTTTACAGGCGGGGATATATCTACCAGCGAAGAATCGGTGCATTACGCGATGCTGGAACACCCGTCTCCTAAAAAAATACTGCTTATAGGAGGTGGAACAGGGGGCGCCATAGACCAGATCTTGAAACATAAAGTGGATAGGCTGGATTACGTAGAATTAGACCCTATGATAATAAGCCTTTCTCAGAAATACATGCCCCCCGTAACAGATGACAGGGTAAACATAATCCATATGGACGGGAGGCTTTTTGTAAAAGAATATTCTTCCCGGCGAAGTTTATCCCGCGCAAGCGAAGCAAGTCAAAAGCTGTCAGGCTACGATGTAATAATATTAAACCTTCCTGATCCGTATACTGCAGGCCTCAATAGATTTTATTCTCTGGAGTTTTTCCAGGAAGTCAAAAAGATCATGGAGCCGGGAGGCGTATTTTCATTCGGGCTTCTCTCTTCCGAGAATTATATCAGCCCGGAACATGGTGTTTACCTAAGCTGCATCTACAACACCCTTAAAAAAGAATTTTTTGACATAAAGATACTCCCCGGGAATACAATGACATTCGTAGCGTCGGACGAACCAGGAATGCTCACATATGATGTAAGCACTATAATAAAAAGGCTTAAAGACAGGGCTATTAAAACCAAGTTTGTAAGAGGGTATTACATCCCTTTTAAATTAGACCCGCTAAGGATTAAATATGTGGAAAGCGCCATCGCTAAATTTAAAAATACACAGGTAAATACTGATTTTAGGCCCATAGGATACCTTTATTACGGGATACTGTGGATAAGCTTTTTTGACGCTACAAAAGACCTTTTGCCTTATGTTGATAAAATAAATATAGGCATTTTCATATTAATAGCTTTTGCTTTTCTATTAATCGCTTTGCTGGCGCAAAAATTAACAAGAGCGTCTTTAAAATTCCCGATCCTGGTTTCTACGGTAACGACCGGCATGAGCCAGATATGCTTTCAGGTAATTATATTATTGGCGTTCCAATTCATATATGGCTATATGTATTATCAAATGGGCCTTATCCTGACTTCATTCATGATAGGCTTGAGCGCCGGAAGCTTCTTAATAACAAATACTATGGAAAAGATAGAAGATGAAAAATCTCTATATCTGAAAACTCAGTCTATGCTGGCCGTCTATCCGTTGATACTGGCCGGAACGCTCTTTGTTATTTCAAAAATAAACCAGTCTTCTCCCGGCGCAGGAAGCATGTTACAGATAGCTTTTGTAATACTGCCTGCTCTGGCTGGTTTTATCGGAGGATTTCAATTCCCTCTTGCAAATAAAATCTGGCTCAAGAATTCCGGGGATATAGGCAAAACAACAGGCCTTTTATACGGCATTGATTTATTTGGTTCCTGCATAGGCGGGCTGTCCATAGGTATAATATTAATTCCGATACTCGGAATTCTCCAGACATGCGTTCTCCTGAGCGCTATAAATATCTTTATTTTTATACTGATTTCGAATTCCAGGCCTTGTTTTATTCAAAAAATGTGATATAGTTATTATAGAAACAGTAGGATCTAAACAAGGAGGCGTGGAATAGCGGTAAGCTTCTAGGTTTATAGCCTATAAAAAAAGCCCTTAGTTAAGGGCTTTTTTTATTTTAACTCTTAATTTTTGAATATACTACCCTTAAGCGTTTTCCGTCAAGTACCTTCGATAAAAGCTCAGCACTTGACCCTAAACCTGTCGAAGGGTCAATGGGCTAAAGCATCCTGCTTAGATTTGTCTCTGGTGAGAAAGTTTTTTGCCTTTAACTATTTTTCTTATAGTTGTCTTTAAAATTAGCACAAATAAATAGTATGGAAAATATAAAAACCGCAACCTATACAATAATAAGGTTCTGATACTATAAGGTGCCAACCGATAAAACTTAGCAAATTGTTCTTGCGGCATATTTATTATCATACTTACCGGTTCCCAAAAATTATCATATACCAGAAAATGATTCTTCAAAAAAACACTGCGGACCGTCTTATCTAAACCCAAAAAAGTATTTTTCAAAATAAAGCCTTCAATTAAACGCCTCTTATAATTAACTAGGCTTAAACCATTCAGTATCAAATTGGGCGCCTGAATATCAAAAAAAATATTTGCCTGAATAAGCCTAAAATATAAACTGGCGTATATTTGCCCTTTTTCCGCTTCCTTCAAGATATAATCCCAATCTAAATCTTTATATCTAGTCAACAAGCAAGCAAAATCGCAAGCTGACTTCAAAGAAAGTACATTTCCGAAACGTCGTAAGTGCAACACTAGACAAAAAATCGTATCCTCAGGAGACAATAGAGCAATTTCTCTATTCCCAACCGGTAATTTTCTTATCCTATCCCAGAGGGATGGCATTAACAATATTTTTCTAGGATAATCAAGCAACCAATGCATTTCCAGATTAAAAAACATTTTCCCGCTTTTATTCTTTACAAAAGCTATGTGGTAGTTTTTCCTTCTCCAGTAATCTTCATTAAATCCACCGAGCTCCTGCTGGTATCCTAAAGTTTCTACCAATTTTTCGGCTTGAGAAAATTTTTCTTTTTTTATTAGTATATCGATGTCCACCATCGACCTTAACCCAGTCTTATCACCATACATATTATCCACAAGAAAAGCCGCCCCTTTTAAAGGCAATAAATCTACACCTTGATCTTGGAAAATATCAACAATCTTTAAAAATTCTTTCTCTAAGTTAGCGAGGCGCAGTAGGATAAGGTAGTGGTATTTCTTTAATAAATCAACTTCCTCACTAGGAAGCAAAGAAGAGTAATTCTTAAGGCAAGTATGAGCAAAAGAAGATAATTCATGATGCGCCAAGAGCGCATTAAAATACTCCCAATTAACAGACTCTTGGGCCAATATTTTTTCAATCTCTGGGTACCTGCAGTCATAGACTATCCATTGCGCAATATGCAAGACTAATCTTGCTTCCTGACTAATTAAATGTTTGTCTGACTTAATAATATTGATTGCCCGCCCCAAGCCTAGTTTCGATTTTAAAAAAATCCTGATAAGACTGACTTTTAGCCATTAACTCCGCATGTGTTCCTTCTTCTATTATGCTATCGTCTTTTAAAAAATATATCCTGTCAGCATCCTTTATGGCAAACAGCCTGTGCGAAATAATGATAGTACTTAAATTCCGCCTTTTTTGTCTTAAGGCCCGAAGTATCTTCTCTTCCGTAAGCACATCCACTGAAGATATGGCCTCATCAAGAATAAGCAAATAAGGCTTCCTTACAATTGCCCTGGCAAGGGCAACTCTTTGTTTAAGCCCATGCGACAGCAGACAGGCATCTTCTCCAATCAATGTATCATACCCCTGCGGCAACTTTTTTATAAAATCATCAAGGTATGCAATTCTAACTGCCTCTTCTATCTCTTCCTGGGTCAAGTTTTTTAAACCACAGTTAATATTCTCCCGGATAGAAACATCAAACAGCATTGGCTGTTGAGTGGCAATGGCTATATTTTTCTTTAAATCATTTAAACGTATCGTCCTCAAATCCATTCCATTCAATACCACCTTTCCTTGACTTGGTTCATAAAGCCTGAGGATGAGATTAATCAAAGTACTCTTGCCGCATCCTGATGAACCCACAATAGCCATCCAAGTATGTGGCTGAATATCCACATCCAATCCTTTAAAAATTATTCTGTTCTGTTGATACCCAAAGGTAACATTTTTAAATTGAATAGACCCTTTGATAGACTCCAAACTACTTGCTCCTGGCAGATCTTTTATTCCGGGCTGGCTATCCATAATTTCAAGAAATCTTTCTAATGATACGGATTCCTTGGCAATATATTCAAATCTATAACTCAATGACTCCAATAAATAGCTCAATTGCATAAGATAGAGCATTGCCGCTGTATAGCTACCAACAGTTATTCTGCCCTTAATAATAAGCCAGCCTCCGAAAAGGGTAACTATCCCATACACTGTTTTGGATAAAAAAGACAAATTTAAAGAGCTAAGCATGGACAAACGAAAACTTCTTACTCCTAAACGGATATTCATAATTAGGGACCTTAAATAAACATGCCTTTGATAGGATTCTAAACCAAGTGCTTTAATTATTAAAATTTTGGAAAAAGCCTCATTAATTTTCTTAGACAATTTAGCTCCGGATTCCCAGAATTCTTTATAGATAGGCTTAAGTTTTCTTTGAATACAAAAGCTATGAATAATAAACAATGGACTAAGTAATAATAAAAATACGGTCAGCGGCAGATTAACCCAAAGTGAAATAACTAAAATGATAATTAATTTCAATAAATCGGCTAAAAACCGAGGACATTGCTCCACTATAAAATCAGTCTGAGCTCCTAGATCGGCTAACCGATAAACATTCTCCCCTACGGATTTAGACTGAAAAAATGTTAATTCAAAAGAATAAAGTTTTCGAATAAATTTACTGACGAAATTAAACTTCAGTCCTACCATCATCTTATTTTTTACTTGATCTTCTATCGCTAAAAATAATGTGCTCAAGAGAAATATTACTATCCCCCAGGCAGAAATATGTAGAAATTTGCTGAAATTCTTAACTAAAAAAGCATCATCCATATATAATTTGGAAAGAAAAGGCGAGGCTAAAAGGAAACCACCAGAAAATAGTTTCAATAAAACTATAAAAAATACCTGTTTTGTATAATTAAAAGGGAGTTTTTTGAAAAAAGACTTAAAATTTTTAAAATATGACATATTGATAAGTATAAATTGCTTTCTTAATCTAAGTCTCTCTAAAACATAATTAATTTATATATTTAAGAGATAAATCTCCTGGACTCTGCCTCCAGGTAATACTCACCCTAGCAGATAACAATACCCTATCGAAAGCTATCTGGTTAATCTTTTTACGGAGTCAATCAGCGATTTCGACACAAAAGCTCCGAGGAGTTGTCTCTAAAATCTCCCGTCTCTTTAAATGGCTCTAATGAGCCAATTTTGGCCTCCTGGCCATTTTTCTCGTTTTCTCTTTCAGTG